>ERZ838118.386-NODE-386-length-61644-cov-6.158811_pt1 | contig 61644 bp, 64 predicted proteins | sample MGYA00519863_ERZ838118 | MGnify/ENA primary metagenome ERZ838118 (study PRJEB31850, sample SAMEA3708827) | human gut metagenome | biome: human gut; feature: human-associated habitat; material: faeces | place: China | collected 2014 ...
CGCGGAAGCGCTCGGTAAAGTTTTCTTTGCATACTTTCTTGTTCACAAGAAAGTAAGTAGGTGTTAATGGTGACGAGGGTACACCTGTTCCCATTCCGAACACAGTAGTTAAGCTCGTTTACGGTGACAATACTTGGCTGGCGACGGCCCGGGAAGATAACTCAACGCCTACATCAGAGGACCACGATAACTGGTCCTCTTGACATTCCTCAATAGCTCAGTTGGTAGAGCATGCGGCTGTTAACCGCAGGGTCGTTGGTTCGAGTCCAACTTGAGGAGCCAGAAGAAACAGGGATTGCCGCTGCTGAAAGTAAATCCGGTGGCGGCAAAACTTGTATCACAAGCCTTTTATGGGCCTTTAGCTCAGTTGGTTAGAGCAACCGGCTCATAACCGGTCGGTCCCGGGTTCAAGTCCCCGAAGGCCCACCAACTTAAAAAAAAAAACGTATTCGGCCCGGTAGCTCAGTTGGTTAGAGCGCTAGCCTGTCACGCTAGAGGCCGTGGGTTCAAGTCCCATCCGGGTCGCCAGAAACGACGACTGCGAAGCCGTCGTTTTTCTTTTGCTGATATAGCTCAGTAGGTAGAGTGCATCCTTGGTAAGGATGAGGTCACCAGTTCGAATCTGGTTATCAGCTCCATCAAAGCATCATCTTCGGATGATGCTTTTTTGTTTGCCGGGAAACGGGAAGGGGCAGCCGGAAGGCTGCCCCTGAGCGCTGTTTACCCTCAAGTCCGCTCCAGATACCGCAGCGCGGTCAGTGTATGCAGTGCAGCGCCGCGCGGAAGGATATCCTCATTGAATATAACCTGCGGATTGTGCATCGGTTTGCCATAGTGCGAATCCTCCTGTGCAGTCCCGGCGCCGAGAAGCAGATAGGCGCAGGGAAGCTCGTAGGTATAGGATGCAAAATCCTCCGACCCCATGCCGCCGTCGCGGAGTCGATAGACCGACGCATCACCGAACAGCTCTTTTGCACAGGCTGTGGACAAATCGAGTGCACCGTCATCATTTTTGAGTGGGGGCGCGGAAGCGAGCTCACATACTTCAGCTGTTCCGCGATATGCCGCAGCAATGCCCTGCGCAAGCTCACCGATGCGACGGAGCAGGCAGGCGCTCAGCTCGCGGTCAAACGTGCGGATCGTGCCTTCAAGGACCGCAGATGACGGGATGATATTCGGCGCATCACCGCCGGTGAATCTGCCGACTGTGATGACCGCAGGCTGTTTCGCTGCAACCTCGCGCGCGACAAGCTCTTCGAGTGCAAGATAGATGTTCGCGGCGATGTGGATTGGGTCGATACCGGTTTCCGGCATAGCGCCATGGCAGCCGGTGCCGTGAACCGTAACGCGGAACAGGGTGCAGCCTGCCATGAACGTGCCTTCACCGCACAGCACGAGCCCGGACGGCGTGCCAGAATGGACATGCAGAGCGAAACCGGCCTGAGGCGCGGGCTCGCGCAGCACACCGGCTGCAAGCATTGCCTTCGCACCGGTAAAGCCCTCCTCATCGGGCTGAAATACGAGCTTGACGGTACCATTCAGCTTGCTCTGATGCCCGCGCAGCAGCTTCGCCGCACCGAGCAGCATCGCCGTGTGCATATCGTGGCCACAGGCGTGCATACAGCCGTTCTGTGAGCGAAAGGGCAGGTCGGTCTGCTCGGTGACGCACAGCGCATCCATATCCGCACGCAGCAGAACGCAGTTCCCGGTATCCGAACCGGTGATTTCCGCAGTGATGCCTCCTGCGAGCTCCTTCGGCTCGTATCCCATTTCACGCAGCCGACCGGCAACGTATTCCCGAGTGCGCGGTAGGTCGGCGCCGGCCTCAGGGGCGGCATGGAGGGCGCGTCTGTCGCTGATAATCGTCTCGCGGAGTGCTTCGGCCTCCGCAAGAATTTCCTTTGCTGAAACAGTCATGGTGATCTCCTTTCCGGAACCGGGGAGGGGAACCGCCCCCCTCGATCCTGCAATTTCAGATTTTGTTTTCGTAGAAGGCGGCGTTTTTGCGTTCCTCAGGCATAAGCTCGATATACAGATAATGTTTGTATTTTTCCTTGATGTATTCGACTGTGTACTGAATGTCCATGGGAACTCCCTTTAATTGTTGTTACCTCGCGTTTCTGCTTTCAGTATAACGGTAAAGCTGCGGAAAAGCAAGCTGCTGTGAAGGGGAAAACCGCACTATTTGTCAAAAAGGGTATGGTAAACAGACTGGTTTTATGGTATACTTATTATATCCATATAGATGAAAAGTAAAGTGAGGACGGCAAAACGTCCTTTTTCTTTTCGTCTGCGACAGAAAAAGAAAACCGGCGGTGCGTTTGCCATCGCAGGGAAAGGGAGAACGCAATGTTAGATACTCTTTACAACGGCTTTGCCGGTCTGGTCGGCACGCTCAACGATCTGATGTACAGCTATGTGCTCATCATCCTGCTGCTCGCGGCGGGCCTTTACTTCACCATCCGCAGCAAGGGAGTTCAGCTCCGCCTGCTCGGGGAGTCGGTTCGCGTGGTCAGCGAAAAATCGGGCGACACCAAGGCGGTCAGTGCGTTTGAAGCACTGATGGTCTCGACGGCGAGCCGCGTCGGCACGGGAAATATCGTCGGCGTCGCGAACGCGATTGCCATCGGCGGCTACGGCTCGGTGTTCTGGATGTGGCTGATCGCGCTCGTCGGCGGCGCTACAGCTTTCGTCGAGAGCACGCTCGCGCAGATCTATAAAAAGCGCAGCGTCAAGGGCGGCAGCTACGGCGGCCCGTCCTACTATATCCAGGCGGCTCTCGGAAGCCGGAGCCTCGGCATTATTTTTGCGATCGCGCTGATCGCGACCTATGCGGTCGGCTTTAACATGCTCGCCTCCTTCAACCTCATCGACAGCATGTCGAGCTATCACTTCTATGATACGCTCGTCACTGCCTCGGGCGCGCATCTCCTGCCGATCATCGGCGGCGCGCTGCTCGCACTCCTCGTAGGCATCTGCATCTTCGGCAATGGCAACCGCATCGTCAAGGTCACGGGCGTGCTCGTGCCGGTCATGGGCGTGCTGTACATCATCATGGCGCTCATCGTCATGGTGCTCAACGCCGGCATGCTGCCCGAGGTGCTGCGCCGCATTTTCGTGGGCGCGTTCGACTTCAAGGCGATCTTCGGCGGCGCGGCAGGCTTCGGCTCGTCCGCCCTCATGCAGGGCATCAAGCGCGGTCTGTACTCGAATGAGGCAGGCGTCGGCTCTGCGCCGAACGCGGCGGCGGCAGCAGACGTCTCCCACCCGGTCAAGCAGGGTCTTGTGCAGATGCTGTCCGTATTCATCGACACCATCCTGGTGTGCACCGCGACTGCCATGATGTGCCTGTGCACCGGCATTGAGCCGAGCGAGTCGCTCAAGGGCGCTCCCTTCGTACAGGCCTCGCTCGAGCAGACCTTCGGTGCGGCAGGGCCGTATTTCATCACCATCGCTCTGCTGCTGTTTGCGTTCACGACACTGCTCGGCAACCTGTTCTACTGCGAGGGCTGCCTGAACTATATCGCGGGCCGCACGATCTCCCACCGACAGCTGAACGTATTCCATGCGTTCGCCTGCATCGTTGTCTTTATCGGCGCGCAGATGAAATTCGGTCTGGTCTGGGACATCGCAGACGTCCTGATGGGCATTATGGCGCTCATCAACCTGCCGGTCATCCTCCGTCTCGGCGGCACGGCGATGCACGCGCTGTCGGACTATATGAAGCAGCGCCGCGAGGGCAGGGACCCGGTATTCAAGGCGAAAAATATCGCGCTGAAGGAAAAGACGGATTACTGGAACTGAGAAGGAGCAACCATGCAGAACTATGACTATTCGCGCCTGCACAGCAGCCTTGTGGGTGTAATTCAGGAAGCACAGGCCAAGATCGGCTACGACCGCCACGCCATCACGTTCTATTATCCGGCGGCCTCTCTCGCGCATATGCTCGGAACGAAAGAGGACGCGGACACGGTCGAGCAGGCGCTCCGCGGCTTTGCCGCTTTCGCGCAGCCGACGCTCGGCGCGGTCGAGGTCGTGCGCGATGATGAGCGCTTCTGCATCTATGTTCCGGCGGAGGGCGCGGAGTACGTCCACGAAAAGGTGCCGGACAGCGGCTTTCTCAAGGCGTTCCTCGCGGTCGTGAGCGGTCTGGAGGTCAGTCTGGACGATATTCTCGCGGTGTTCCATCGCTTTTCGGATGAGGTCGTCTGCGAGAAAATCGAGGGCAGCGACGAGTTCGACTACCTCGTTTACTTCAAAAACGGCGAGCCGGACGGCTACCGCTACTGCATCAAGCTCGAGGATGACGGCTGCGCGTCCTATCACCGCTTTATCCGCGAGGATTACGAAGCGTTCGGCTTCTGATACGGAGAAAAGATGGAGCAAAAGACGATCGTTCTCTGTATCGCGGCGGCGGCTGTGCTGCTTGTCCTGCTCAGCCTTGCCTGGAGCAGACTCAGCGCATGGCTCGCGGCACGTGAGCTGCGCCATGCCTATCAGGCGCGTCCGCTGTTTTCCGCGCACGAGCGGGCGGCGTACAGGACGCTGAAGGCCATGACGGACGAGCTCGGCCTTGTCCTGTTCGTCAAGGTGCGGCTGCTCGATCTGGCGGAGCCGCGTCCGCATCACAGAAAGTATCAGCTCTACCTCAACAAGGTCAGCGCGAAGCATGTGGATTTCGTGGTGTGCAGCGCCAAAAGCGAGCCCAGGCTGGTCATCGAGCTGGATGACTTCACGCATGATACGCCCTCGCGGCAGGCGCGCGATGAGTTCGTGGATACGGTGCTGGAAAGCTGCGGCTACGGGGTCGTGCATACGCGGAATGTTGACCGGGACGAGCTGTATCCGGTGCTCAGGCGTCTGCGACGCACACGGGCAGCAGGAAAATAGAAAAGAAAAACCGCGTCGAGACGAAGAAAAAAGTCTCGCCGCGGTTTTTTGTGCGCAAAAGAAGAAAATCCCCCTGTCCGCGCGGTGCTCCTGCGGACAGGGGAAGGGTCATACGGCAATGCGGCGCGAGAGAAACTGTGCGGCGGACTGGCACAGTCCGAGCAGCACCTCGCTGGACGCCGTATCCTCCTTTTCGCTGATGAATGCGACGCAGCCGCTGACATCGCCGTCTGTGATGACGGGCACGGCCGTGACGAGGCGGTAGCCGTCGCGCCCGGAGAGCGGAATATCGGGCAGACTGCTTTCGCCGCGCGCATAGATGATACGCTGCTCCATCAGCTGTTCCAGCTCCGCTGAGACGCTTTTTTCGAGAACATCCTTTTTTGCGCCGCCTGCCGCCGCGATCACGGCATCGCGGTCGCTGATGGCACAGCTCATGCCCGCTGTCCGGGCGAGCGCGTCCGCAAGCTCCGCCGCCATCGCGCTCATTTCGCCCATCGGGGAATATTTTTTGAAAATCACCTCGCCGTCCCGGTCGGTGTAAATCTCCAGCGGGTCACCGCTGCTGATAACACTGACATCGAAAGTTTTGTCCTTCTGGTTGCGGGAACACTGGACAATTCGGCATTTTTCGGCACTTTCGATGCCTGAATTAAAATTTACGACGTTCTCCTCTGCGGTGCAGTGCAGCAGCTCGTCGATGTCTGCCTGCAAGTGTACCTCGAGATGGTCCTCGAAAACGTCGATTTTCTCAATCATCAGCTCAAGATCGTTCCGTTCCATCTTCGGCTTGTGCAGCAGATCATCGAACACCTCAAGCGCGGTCTTTGCGGTGCGGTTCGCTTCGATGATGGTGTTGCGCCGGTCAGACAGCAGGTCGATCTGGTGCTTGAGGCCGTCGATTTTGCCTTGCAGCTCGGTCTCCATCTCCTCGTACAATTCTTCAATCGAGGCTTCGTTCTCCGGGTGCTTCATGATCTCGCGGATACGCTGCCGCTTGGTGACCTTGAGCTCCTCGGTCAGCTCGTCCAAAAGTTCCGCCAGATTGTCGGCGGACTGCTCGGTTTCCACGACCTGATTGTCCTCCTGCGCCAGATCGGCGTTCAGCTGCTCAATCATCGCGGCAGAGCCGTTCATCACGCGGCGGATATACAGGCGCATCAGCTCGTCCAGTTTGTCCACACGGATGTGGTGGCTCGTGCAGCCCGCTCGTCCGCGTCTGTGATAGGTGCCGCAGGTGTATGCCGGCGCGAGGTCGGGACGGCTCATCGAGAACATCGGTGCGCCGCAGTCGCCGCAGATCAGAAAGCCGGAGTAGGCGTTGTCGTACTTTTTGATGCCGCGGTAGTTCGAGCGGGTGCGCTTTTCCCGCAGAGCGCGGGTGGTAGCGAACGTGCGATAGTCGATAATTGCCTGATGATGGCTTTCAATCACGATCTGTTCGCCCTCATCGCGGCGAACGTCCTTGCCGTTGATCTTTGCCCGTGTAAACTTGCCCTGCCGCAGTGTGCCGATGTAAAAATCGTTATCCAGAATGCCCTGTACGGTGACGATTGCCCATGCAGCCTTGGCTTTTCGCGTCACTTGCTTGCCCTCCGCTTCTTTACGCATGCACTCGGACATGCGCGGCGTCGGAATGCCCTGCTCGGTCAGATGGTTTGCAATTTTCTTGTAGCCGCAGCCCTCATTGTTGTACAGGTGGAAAATCTGGCGGACGGTTTCTGCCTCGGTCGGCACGACCTCAAACTGCTTGCGGCTGTTGATGATGTAGCCGTAGGGCGCGGCGCACAGCCACTCGCCGTCTGCCTGACGGCGCTTGATGACGTTTCGCACCTTGCGCGAAGTATCGGTGACCGGCATTTCGTTGATGAGAAACTGAAACTGGATCTTCAGCCAGTCGTCATCGTTCGGAAAGTCGATGCCGTCGCCGATGGAGATGATGCGCACGCCTGCGTCGCGCAGATCTTCCAGCTCGACCAGACCGCGCGAGTTGCGGCGGGAGAAACGGGAGAAATCCTTGATGATGAGAATGTCGTATCTGTGATTCATCAAGCCGCGGCGCATCTCCTGATAGCTCTCGCGTTGCTCGAACGTGTAGCCGGAGCGGTCGCGGTCCTCGAAAAAGGTCAGCGTACTGCCGGAGAAGTGCGTCTTTACGTAGTCGTCGATAATGGCCTTCTGGTTCTCGATGGAGATATTCTTCTGGTCCTGCTCATCGTCAACGGAAATACGGCAGTAGCCTGCAATGTTAAATGTATCGGTCATGCTCATTCTCCCTTGAGATATTTCTCAATCTGGCGGTCGAACTCAGAACTGTTTTCGTTTTGGAAATAGTTGCACTGCGTCCCATCATCTCATTTTCCATTTACGTTCTCCTCTATCTGCTCCGGAAGCTATGCCGCGTCGGTCATGATGACCTTAACGAGCTGACGGAACTTATCAATGTTCTGCGAAGTCATCACCAGTTGTCTAGTTTTGACTTTCAGCGTCTTCTCGACGACACCAGCCACGTTACCACCCCGACGGGCGACTTTCTGATTTTTGTCAAAGCCTTGCATCTGCTCGGTGTCTGAGACATCGGTGAAACGATTTTGGTCATCTGCTGCCCGCATTTTCTCCCAACCACCCTGCTTCTTCAATTATATTCGCTATTAAATATCCTGTATGAATAACATTGTATACCGAGCCGTTCAACATTGCAAGTGGCAAAAAAGTTACCGGAGCGGAATTTTGTTCCACTCCGGTATGCTTTTCCTACTGCCCCACCGTTTTCTGTGCCTGCACGGCTTTTTCAGCGGCGCGGCGGCGATTGAAGAGCAGCAGGCTGCGGGTCTCCTCGTGCAGGTCACGCTTGCCGGAAAAGAACACAGCAACGGTATACTTAGTGCCCTTGTACTGGGCATATAACTCGTTGAGCTGCTTCTTGACCGCCTCATCGGTCTGCTCGGCATTGGTCAGTGCGACCTCGACGATTTTGCTGGGTTCGTGAATGGTGATCGTCATAGCGATTTCTCCTCCCTTTCTTATATAATATAGACGTGATCACGGCTGCTTAATCGGATTACCGCCTGCAGCGGCAGCATTTCCCGCATTTATGCTGCTTTTTTTCACTGAAATAGTGTTCAATCACGCGTCACAGGCATTTGTCCGAGGAGATAAGCGCCTGCAAGGCGTTCAACCTCTTGAGCTTGCGACGTACCGCCTTCTTGCCGCCCGACTGGGACAAAATGCGCCTGTTGCGCTCAAAATCCGCCTTGGCATACAGCAGCACGCAGTGGGACTTGTTGCCGTCACGGCCGGCGCGGCCGACCTCCTGAACGTAGCCGTCCATCGAAAGCGGCAGGCCGGCGTGAATGATCAGGCGGACATCCGGCTTGTCAATCCCCAACCCAAATGCATTCGTTGACACCATCACAGGCTTTTTCCTGGACATGAATGCCGCCTGCTCCGCCGAGCGCTTGGCACGTTTCATTTTGCCGTGGTACTTGCCGACCGGATAGTCGCGCGCCTTCAGCCATTTATACAGGTGTTTTACCCGCTTTACGGTCGGGCAATATATGATGACTGCACCCTTATTGTTCCATTTTTTCAGCGCCCGCTCGACTGCATGGAACAGCGCAGTCTCGGCGGATAGCTTCCGTTTCCGCTTGCCGGATTTACCGCTTGCAAGGCACTTGATAGCAATGTGCAGATTGTCGCGGCGCATGGGCGTGCGGAACAGGTCTGCGTCCGGAATGCCGAGTGACTTGCGAATTCGGGCAACATCCTTGCGGGTGGCGGTCGCGGTCAACGCAAGCACCTGCGGACGCTGTGGGAGCGCCCGGATAAAGCCTCCGATTGCGCCATAGGCCTTGCGAAAGTCGTCCTTGCTCTGCGGAAGAATATGGGCCTCGTCTACGGCAATCCGGCGGAGATCCGCAGAGTGCAGTGCTTTGACAACCGCTGGATTTTGCAGCTGCTCCGGCGCGAGGTAAAGCAGACCACCATGCGCCGTCATGTCAGCCAAGACCGCATGGTGCTCGGACGGCGACAGATCGCTGTTCAGCACAGCCGCGCGAATCCCCTTGCTGCAAAGTGCCTTGACCTGATCGAGCTGCAGCGCCTTCAGCGGCGAGAGGACAAGCGTCAGCTTACCCTCATCATCCATCACCGCCGGCAGCTGGTACAGCAAAGATTTGCCGCCCGAAGTGGGCATAAGGACAATAACGTCGCGGTTGCTGAAGATTGCTTCCATCGGCGCCTTCTGCTGGGGACGCAGGTTTGCAATCCCCAATTTCGCCAGCGCCTCGCCGGCAATCTTATTCTCAATATGATTCATACTTTTTCCTCCTTTAAATCTCAAAAAACCAAGAAACCTACAAACCTTACAACTTTTCGTCCAGAACCCAGAATCCGTTAAACTGCGCCTGTCCGAACTTGACCGGCTTGGATTGCCGAGCCAGCAAGCCGGCAGCAGCGGCGCGCTTTTTACACGCGTCATACAGCGTATCGTCCAAGCCGACTCGGGTTAGCAAGCGAAGCAGAGAAGCGTTGGAAAAGATTAGAAAACGCTTTCCCGTTTCCAGACCCCTTGACGGCGTGTATCGGAAAGCCACCGCCGTCTGCTCGTCATCAAGCAGGTGCGTCGCTTCCTCAGCGGTCGCCGGCTTCTTGATGATTTCGTCCTTAAAGCGACTCTGATCACCGAGCAGCTCGAGCGCCTTCCGCAGCGTCTTCTCGCGCTCCTCCTCCGCACGCAGCTGAGATTCCTGCGACTGCTCCCAGCCGTCGCAAGCAGCGCTTTGTGCTGTGCCGCCGGAAGGAAAGTTTATCTCCAGAAAAATCTGGATCACAGCTTTCCGCCACACAGCAAAAGCATTCAGGCGATAGCCCGCGCGGCTGTTCATCGTGCTGCTCCAGCGCCGACGTACTTCGCAGGCATTGCTTTTTTCAGCGTGCGAGCCACTGCAATGCGAAGCAGATCAAGATCTTCCTCGGTCAGGCACTCGATTGCAGGCGGCAGTTCGATATCGACCGTATCGGCACGGTCGAAAATTGTTCTGCTGCGAACAATCGGCACGGTACTCAGACGCTGCGGCAGCACGCCGCCAAAGCAGTTCTGGCGATGGTAGTCATCCAGCTTATCCAGTAGCGGCCTAAGTACGGTACCGGTCGCTGTCCGTAGGATCACAATTCGATCCCGGCAGCCTGCCCAGTCATTAAGATCCGCACCGTCCTGCACGATGATCTCAGCGGGAATCGAACTGCAGGCAGGTTCTTCAACCGTTAGGTTTAGTGCACCTAATGCTGCGGAAAATTCTTGTTCGACTTGCATTGCGGCCTTTTTCATCGTAAAATTGTATATAAAAATAGGAACATCGTCACCGGGCCGAAAACTCCGGAACTGCACATCGAGAGCCGCTGTAATGACGGGGAACAGCCACCCGGCATGCTGTTTCAACAATGCGCCCAGCTTCTCCTGATCCAGCGCCTCGTTCCGCCACTCTGCCCGGTTGCTCTTTACCGCGTCCTTAGCCGGGTGCAAAAGCCGAACCGTATACTCCGCGGACGTGGGCGTAATGTGGTCTGCAATCAGGCGGTACGTTTCCATCTCACCGTCTGCCAGTGCAATATTCGGCAGCGTGAATTTGCGCTCCAGCAGCGGAACCGGAATCGCATATACGCGGCAGCCGTCCGGACGGCACAATGCCAGCAGGCGGTGGCGGTACAGATAGCCGTTGAGCTCCGTTGCCTGCACACCTGCCCAGAACGCAAAGCCGTCAACCGTAATATCATAAGCCGTGGTCACGCTGCCGCCGCACAGATCAAACAGCTCGTCCACCTTAATATATTTAAGGAACTTGCGGTTGTACCTTGTCCTCAGTTCTGCCGTACCGAGCGGGATTACGCAGTCTGCCTGGCCGGCTGCAATCGATTTTGCAATACGAGTTGCGAAAACGGTTTTTGTTGTGTTGTTTTTCATACTTACATGTCCTTTCTGTTCTTATTATCGCATTTCTTTCCTAAAAAATATAACCGAGAAAACTTGACGTTTTTCCGAAAAAACCGAACTGTAAGGAGGCGAATACTATGTTCGATCCAGCACCGGAATATGTCGCGGATAAACAGAAAAATAAAACACAGGCTTACGACTTTTTGATAAGGGTGCGAAACGCCGCCCTTCATTACGAGGTTTATGGCGACAATCGAATTGAGCTGATAAATAAATGCTGCGATTACCTGGAAAACCTCCAGGATAGACTGCATACAAAAATTTGGCCGAAAGGCCAGCGTGAACCCATCGAAGAATTTCAAGATGTTTTACAGCTGCTGATTTACGCGATTGCAGATTCGGGATTCTTATTCGATAGTAATGGATACTTTTTAGATGAACCGGCTGCATATCACACGGAAAAGCTCTTGTTTCCGTCTCCCTGGGACATATCGGTAAAGAGCTATCACGAAGTTGCATTCGCAATGAGGCGCCGAAATTATGCCCACTTGGAACTGCAAGCTATTCGAAAGCACCTGGACGAGCACAATAAGCAGAGCCAGCAGTATGAAACTTATGCCATGAGCGAGGAGATATCTACTGCAAATCAGACCCAGTGTATTATTGATATGATGACACGCTGTTCAATGCATTGCCACATTGCGATATACCCTCGAGACTATACCTTGAATGAAATCCAACAGATTGCTGCCGTGCGGAACACGATCCGCCAGGATCGCATATTAAAAAAGGTAGAACCTTTTATGATGTTTATGCTGTTATCCGGAAAAGTACGGTGTAGTAATATACAGAGTGCAGCAGATGTGAAATCCTTACTGAAACCCAACAAAACGTTATTTCAGCAGAGAAACGTAGCAGAAGACTGCAAATTATTTTCAGAAATCATAAAATGGTACAATGACAATGGTGATATCGAACTGACCGATGGTCACCGTTTATTCGACCCGTATGCATTGATCAATGGTTTCAAGCAGTTCGGCGATTTGAAGATGACTAAGCAAGAACACGTTAATCTTGCACATCTTTGTGAAGATTGCTTTAGAGAACCCACGAAAAAGAAGGAATTTGCAGGCTATACGCAAAAATTGCATGGTGTCGAAATTGGTGAGATCATGAAAGCGATTTTTCAGCTGATTGACGCACAGAATCGTTCCATAGATGATACAATACAGCCCAGAGAATGGAATGCAACAATAAAAACCTTGCAGAAAGCAGAAATTCTGCCGTTAAATGTGTCTCCCGGATTAAAGGGTTCGAAATTGTTAAACATGATCGGGAAAAAGTATTTTATCGAGCAGTACAGCTTTGCATGGGAAACATTCTGGCTGATCACGCAGTATACACCGCCTCCGCTGTTTGACTGGAAACAGAATTATACCATTAAAGGCTGGCCTCCTCGATCATATGAGCTGTATGCCCTTTGTGCAGAGCATTTAACAACCGCACTCGATTTTATTTACGGTGCATTTGCGGAAGATTGGGACCAACTATCTTTGTATCCGGAACTGCGATTTGATATTGCCAAAGTACAGCGAATCTTTGCAGATCCGAAAAAGACAGCACCGCTTCGGAAACAGCTGCTAATCGATATGAGGTTCTGGAAAATACAAGCTGGTGGTAAAAATTTACCTCAATTGCTTGCAGACAAGTGCTGGAGCGCATTCGAAGAACTATCTGCCTCCTCCAAAGACGCAAAGCTGAAAAGCCTGCGGCAATATCCGGAGATCATGAAATATGCAATGGCGGACGAAGTCATGCGGCAGTTATGCGCCGAAACTTATGCAAAAGTATTTCACCTGCTGGTGTCGATGAATCAGTATCTGTGGCCGATCACCTGACGATTGATACCTTTATGCCGATATGCTATAATTACCTCACCAAAGCACGAAAGGAGGACGCCTTATGCAGTACATTTTAATGAACAAAGACGAGCTGTGGGCGTCGTTCTCCTGCGTGCAGGATGAATTTGGCGAGGAAAGCGCGGTTTTGAACGAGTGGTACACCGATCTGCGCCCGCTCGGCCTGCAATCGCTGACGGCGTGGCTTGAGAAGCGCAAAGCTCCCAAGCACCGCAAGCACATCGAGCAGCTCTTGGAGCAGTACGGCTGCGTTGGGCTGGAGGAATTCCTTCATGTGACGCACGCGCTGTCGCTCAACGATATCTTTTGGGTCAAGAATGAGGCCGAAACGCTCGGCTGGGACGAGGTTTCCCTATATCGGAACGAGTTTGATGCCCTCATCGCGCAGGCGGCTTTCAGCGGCGTGATCAGCGTGGAGTCCCTGTCCTCTACCTCGCCGGAGTTCGGCACGGACGGTTATTACGCGAAATGCTGGGTGCGCGAACCGGACGGAATTTACCTCTACAAAGGCGGCAGCGACACCTATGAGATCGAGCCGATGTCCGAGTTCCTTGCGTGCCAGCTTGCGGTATGCTGACCGATGAAATCCGGCAGGAGCTCAAAAATCTGGACGGTTTCCGCTTCATGCCGCATTCGACTATTGAGCTGCCGGAGGAACGGCTGAGCCGGCTGTCCGAAATCGTGGAGCGGCAAAGAAGAGCCATTCTGGCATGATAGATTTGCCGCATGCCTTGTCGGAAACACGATTGAATACAAAAAAACAGCAAACCCGCCGAGCCTCGTATTTCTGGAGGTTCAGCGGGTTGTGTTTTAGTCTTTAATTTTACTCGTTCGGCGTCGGCTCATCGTCCGGCGTAATCCGAATTGCCTTGCTCATTTCACGGAGCAGGTCGGCGTAGCAGAGCTCCGGCGGGTCGTCTGCATACTTCAGCCAGAAATGGTCGTGTGCCACGACGCCATGCGTTTTTCGGCAGATCAGCTTGGGCTGATAGAACGACAGCCCAACCGCAGAAAGCAGTTTGTCTGCGTTCTGGCGTGTGCGCGGAAAGCAGCGGTCCGCAATAAAGCGGTCGAGCCGCTTGGCGTTCGGTGCGGCCTTGCCGTCCATTCCATAGAGCAGGACGGGCAGACAACGGTTATTCAGTACAGCGAACTGCGGCTGTCCGGCGTCATCGAACTGTACGCGCACAACCGGTATTTCCTTGTAGTAAATATCAAAATCAACACGTTTCATGCAAAATACTCCTTGATCTGCTGCAAACGGGTGCACAGAATGTCCATGCAGTAAGCGCGCATGCTGTCGGACAGCGGAAGATCGTACAGTACACTCTCCGGGATTGTGTCCGGCAGGGTAATTCCCTCCGGCAGACGCGATACCAGATGCAGCTGCTTGGAAAAGCTCGTTGAAAACGGCTTCGCCTTGCAGGAATACAGATACTGCTCTACCGGCTTGTGTTCCGCCTGCATAAAGCCGAGCGCATAGCCGTTGTCAAACAGCGGTGGAAAGCGGAATGCGCCGGTTGCATCACCCAGCAGAATGCCGAAGTTGTTCAAGTGGCGGTCCTCGTTGCAGATCAGATAGTCGAACAGCAGCATGGTATCCAGATAACGCCGCGCGTCGAGGCCGGTCAGTTTGGTGAACAGACCAATCACCAGTTCATAGTTCTCCTTCGCAGATGCCGCCCACTGAACCGGCGTATCCATGCTCTCGACCATGGTCTCAAAGGACAGATAGGTTTCGCCCTCGTGGCAGAAATTCGGTGAAAGTGTACCGAGAATAGACTTTCCATCGTCCAGACGGATACGGCACAGCGTATATGGAACGACGTCGATATGCAGCAGAGCGCCGACCCGTGCGGCGATAACTTCTGCAATCGAGTCCTGATATTCGCGCCCGTGGTCGATACGATTCGCCTTGATGTAGCAATTCTGTTCCGGCTGATACCATTTCAGCGCGTCGCCCTTGCTTGCGCCGGATAATGCCAGAGAAATGCCCGGTGTGTTTTCTTGGATGTACATATATCCGCTTCACCTGCCTTTCCTATATTATATGGGCTTGATTTGCGAGGACGCAAGAGCTTTCTTTGCCGCACACCGGCGGTAAAACGTATTCGGCTTCAACCCGGTCTGCCGCATAGCCTCGGTGGCGGTAATTTCTCCGGCACGCCAGCGTGCGACTACCCGCTCGAAGTTGTCGGGGAGGGGGAGCGGCTTGCGGCCAGTGTATTTGCCCTGTTCCCGAGCGATGGCAATACCTTCGCGCTGTCGTTGCAGGATATACTCACGCTCCAGTTCTGCGACAGCCGCGAATACGGTAAGCATGAATTTGCCGGTTGGCGTCGTGGTGTCGATTGCCTCCTTTCGGCTGACGAATTCGACCTGCTTTTCGGTCAGCCGTTCCACGAGGTCGAGCAGGTCGCGCGTGTTGCGGGCAAAGCGGCTGATGGACTCGACAATGACCGTATCGCCGCACCGGACGTAATTCATCATACGGGCAAGCTCAGGACGGTTAGCGTTCTTGCCGCTGGCCTTGTCGATAAACAGTTCGTCAACGCCGAGGTCGCGCAGCAGGATTTCCTGTCGCGCGGTGTTTTGCTCCTCGGTGCTGACACGGATGTAGCCGATTTTCAAATGCGTTACTCCTTTCGCTTGTAAAAGTGCTTTTTTCTTGGTATACTACAATTAGAGAAAGATATACGTCAGGAGGTGTCCAAAGTGAAAACCTATACACTTGAAGAAATTCGGGAAATTGTATCCAGATTAGCTGCGCAGTATGGTGCCAAACGGGTTTATTTGTTCGGTTCATTCGCACGCGGCGACATGACAGAATCAAGTGATATTGATTTACGTATCGACAAGGGCAATATCAAAGGCTTTCAGCTTGCCGGACTTCTCCTTGATTTAGAGGACTCCCTTGGGCGATCGGTCGATCTGGTGCCGACAACCAGTCTTGACCAACGCTTCCTGGATTCCATTCATGATGATGAGGTGCTGCTGTATGAAGCCTCTTGACCGCAATATCAGCGTGCTGGAACATATCGTGACTTATTGCGAACAGATCGAACAAACCGTAGAGCGCTTTGGAAACAGTGCAGAGACTTTTCGCGCCGATCCGATTTACCGCAACGCCGCAGCACTCTGCATTCTGCAAATCGGTGAACTGGTTGGCAAGCTGACCGATGAATTTCGAGCGCAGCATCCATCTATTCCGTGGAGTCAGATTAAAGCTATGCGAAATATTGTTGCCCATAGTTACGGCACTGTTGATCCGGAAATCACTTGGGAAATTATCACCGATGATATTCCGGACCTAAAGCAATACTGCACGAGGATTATCACCTCGGAATAAACAAGGTATGGCAATAGGGTCGTCCTCTGTTCTGCTATATTGCAAAAGAGCAAAACCAATCTTATTGACATAACTTTACCCTGTTTCGATAGGGTATACCCTAATGAAAGACTCAAAAAAGTACCGGTTCGCGTGAGCCGGTACTTTTGCGTTCAGTCGTCATCTGACAGCAGATCAGCCAATAGGCCGATGACCGTCATCACGCCGAGAACGACTTTTGCCGCGTCCATAGAATCACCTCCCTCAGTACGCATATAAGAGTTCTCCGGTCATCTCGTGCAAGAGCGCCGGGTCGTACAGCATTTCCTCGATTTCCTCCTCAGAATAACCGTAGTCGAGCAGTGCCTGCACTTCTTCGATCGAAACACCGAATGCTTTTGCAACGCTGAATAAGTCATCATAGTTTTCCGGCGTGTCCTCATAATAGCTGCGATAGAAGGGGTATTTGCGCCACCAGTGCTCGAAAGAGGTTTTCGGTGTGAATGCGCCTGTGATGATACGTCCGGTGCGGTCGATTTTCAGAATTTCACCCTCTTTCGGCTCTAAGATGTCCGTTGGTGCCTTTAGCCGGAGCTTTTTGATCGCCTTGCAGAGAATTTCCTGCGTGGAGGCATAGAGTAGAAAGCCATCATAGTACATAATGCACAGCGGATTGTCACCGATCGTGAACCAGATGGAGTTGTCCTTGTCCAGAACGGTAAAGACAAAAGAACCCTCGACCTTTTCAGCCATTGTTTTCAGGCTGTCGAAGTCGAGGGTTTTATTTTTCTCTAAAAGCTGAACGGCGACGTAGCTGTCGGTCTCGACACTCGTCAGCGGCAGATTTTCCTCTGTGCGTAACTCTTTGTCATTCCAGAGAACGCCATTATGCGCGAGAGCAAAACTGCTGCCGTCAACGTGACCAAGGAACGGATGGTTATTCTGGTTAAACTGCGCGTTGCCCTGTGTGGTCATACGGGTATGACCCATCACGACGTTTATGCCGTGCGGAATATGAATCTTCATCTTACGAGCGGGAATCGGGCGTTTATAAATCCGCAGGCGGTCATTAAAGTTGTAGGCAATGCCAGTCGCGTCCGTGCCGCGGATTTGACATTCGCGCGCTAGCGTATTCAGGATTTTGTTCTTCGTATGGGTGCTCAGGCACTCCTTAAAATCGATTAAACCGAATAAACTGCACAAATTTCATTCCTCCTCATTGTTCACAGTGACAGGTTCGTTAACGTACAGACGGCGTTCTTTGAGATACTGGATAAGCTCCGGCTCGTGCACCGTGTCTAAGAAGTCAAACCAGCTCATATCCTGTACTTCGCTGTCGGACAAAGAAACAGCGACTTCACAGAGGTGATTGACCATCTGCAAAGTCGCTTTCAAGGTATTCAGTTTGAGCGTACCGCGAAACATTCTCATCTCCACGGTATCCGAGTTCGTAAGGTTGACGGCGGTGTAGCGCCCGGCGCACGAGTTCTTCGCGTGGCACATCTGGTCTGTCGGCGTGAGCTTCATACCGTAGCGTGCCGCCTAGCGGTTCATCTGGGACTGCGTGCGGCGGCTGAATCGCAAGAGTTCCGCCCAGAACTTTTCGACGAAGTAGAGCAGGCGCGCAATCGCGGCATCTTGCTGTTCATAGGTACAGCCAAACGCCAAGCGGGAAATATGAACATGCAGGCCACAGGTCCCGGCGGCGTGGCTGAGGTAGTCCATGCTCTGCGCTTTACGCAACACCTCCGCCCACGGCATTTCATTCAGATGGTATGTAAGTGTCATTGGGTGCGTGACGAGTTCCAAACCATCGTCCAAGCTGCCGTCCGTCTTGATGCACAGATTTTCCGCGTTCGCATTGGCGATGTTCAACAATTTTTCGGCATTGTAACGGTCTGTACCGCCGCCATCAATTTCCAATTCGACGCCGAAATGCCGCAGACCCTTGCCGTGGAAAACGAGGTCGGGCGTGTAGCTATATTCGTGGATTACCGAGCAGTGATCGTCCCAGCAGGACGAGCAATAAGCGTCATCATCGTCCCAATAGGCGCGGTCACGCCGCAGAATGCGGTCGCAATCTGCACAACGGACGTAATCCTCATCGAAACAACTTTCGCAGAGCGTATAGTTGCTGTCCTCAACAGCATCTTCGGAATAAATCCGCTCGCCGCAGGCGTCGCAGACAACGGTTAATTCGTCGGCGCAGCTCTCGCACAGCCACTCGCTTCCGACTCGAAACATCTCATCGAGCGGGTGCTCAGCTCCGCAATTTGCACAAATTCTCGTCTCTTTCATTGGTTGTTCCTCCGTTTCGTTTGGTGAAATTTAATATTCATCCGCCAGCAGCATAGTAGAATGCGTCAAATCATCAATCACGAACACCTTCGCGTTTACGGCATCATCACACGGCACGTCAAGCTCGTAGCGGTACGGCGGTTGCTCCTGCTCGTGGACAATATGCTGACCGGTTGGCGTTTTGGTAAGGATAAACACTTGCAGGTAATCCTTTCTCGGCACTTCCATCGTCAAAACCATGTGCCACATGAGGTTGATCAGCCACGATGGGATTTCATTCTCCACGCCGCGTGTCAGGAATTTTTGATTTTCGAACATGTTTCTTCTCCTTTCAAACAAAAATAGGCCACAGGGAATTACCCTGTGGCCCTCATGAATATAATATATATTTTATCTGATTGGAAAAACGGACAGTACAAGCTCTGCTGTTCAAGAGTAATATCTATATTCAAAATTTGAATTTTGAATATAGATAAGTGACTTTTGTTTCTTATTATGATATGCTGTATCTGCATGGGATAGAGGATCAATCGGATATGTACATAGCTGTAATGGTCTAGGCGTTTTGATTTGAGATAGGTTGTATTGTGAATTGATTACGAGCGTTGGAAGTACGCTGTCACGCAGAAGTCTAAAACTACTATGGCGTCGCAATCTCGAGCTCTTTTATAATATAAGGGGATTTAGTCATATGATTCATTTAATCGCAAGTGATATTGACGGGACGCTGCTGCAAGGCGGACAGACCCGATTAGACCCGGCGCTGTTTGACGTTATTGAACGGCTGGAACAGCACGGAATTCGTTTTGCGGCGGCGAGCGGCAGACAGTATACCAATCTGCGGCGGCTGTTTGCCCCTGTCGCGGACAAAATCGACTATATCTGCGAAAACGGCAGTCTGGTCATCAGCGACGGCAGTGTGCTGTATAAGCAGGTGATCGACCGGGCGCTCGGCACGAAGATTCTGCGCTGCATGCTGGAGATGGAGGGCTGCGAACCGCTGCTGAGCGGAGTCATGCAGTGCTATGTTCAGCCAAAGGACCCGGCTTACGCGGACCATATGCGATATTTTGTGGGGAATGATGTAGCGGTTGTAGAGGATCTGACAGCGGTGCCGGAGCCGTTTCTGAAAATTGCGGCGTATTTCCCGGACGGCGCCACCGAAGAATACCGTCTGCGCATCGCGCAGGCTGCGGGAGGGACGATGCGGCCTGTGGTTTCCGGTATGGCGTGGGTGGACCTGCTGCCGCAGGACTGCGATAAAGGCACAGCGCTTGCGGTTTTGCAGCGCCATCTTCATATAAATCGAGAAGAAACGATGGCTTTCGGGGATAACGAAAATGATGTGGAGCTGCTTCGGCAGGCGGGACTGTCCTATGCGATGAAAACAGGCAATCCGTGCGTTCTTCGACTGGCAGACCGTGCGGCGGATGATGTCATATCCGAACTGAATATGCTGCTGAGCGAATTGGAATAAGCCGGTTTTGATCAGAACAAAAAACACCACCCTTGCGGGTGGTGTTTTTGAAGAAAAGGAGAATTAGGATTTGTCGTGAGCTTAAACAGAACAGCGCCGTGCGTATCGATCGAGCATACAATGCCGGAGGAAACGACAGCATCGGGCTGGTCGCCCCAGAGGTCGTGAACCGTGTATTCACCGGACAGACCGAGCTTGTCCAGCGTGATCTCGCGCTTTGCCGGAAGATTGCCGAGATTGAATACGGCAAGGTAGGTGTTACCCTGCTCATCTTCAGCCTGCCATGCAATCGTGTCGCAGACATTCAGAATTTCGCGGGCGTTCCGGCTGTCCTTCAGCAGTGCCAGCACTTCCGGGTTGGTAATCAGGCCGAGCGTCCATTCATCCAGATCGGTCAGCTCGCAGCCAAGCATAAGCGGCGAACGGAAAATCGACCACAGCGTCAGCATGGTGCGCTGCTCGGGGCGAGTCAGAAGCGTGTTGCGCTCGAAAACGCCGTGCTCGCAGCCGCGAATGGAGATATGGCCGACCGGAAGCATATCGCAATCCGGGAAGCAGCCGTTCGATACGTAAGGACTCCAGTTGCGGCAGCGCATGAACATTTCAGTAATATCTTCCCAGCGGTCCCAGAAATCGTTGGTAATGCGCCACATATTGGCGTATTTGCGCAGGTGGTCCGCCTGTTCCACCATGGCCGGTCCGGGAGAAAGACTCAGCACAATATCGCGGCCGCAATGCTGAATTGCTGCGGCGATCATTTCGATTTCTTCTCTGCCGGAATAGTCGTAATCCTGATTGATACGGCGGTAAACCACGCAGATGTCATCTACCTTGACGAAATCGACGCCCCACGAAGCGTACAGCTCGAACAGAGAGTCGTAATAGGCCTGTGCGCCGACGGCAACGGGATTAAGACCGTACATATCCGAGTTCCAGGCGCAGATAGAAGCCGTGTGAGCAATATCACGCGCATGAACATCGGTACCCTTGATGGGTACGTTTTTTGTAACCGCCTGACGCGGAATGCCGCGCATGATGTGAATGCCGAATTTCAGTCCCTTGCTGTGAATGTAGTCAGCAATCGGTTTGAAGCCTTTTCCGTCTGCGGCGGAGGGAAAACGATTTGGGGAGGGCATCAGACGGCCGTATTCGTCCATGCAGAGCTCAGCAAAGGCGTGATAGGCGGTAGAATCTGCGGTCGGCTCCGACCACTGAATATCGCATACAACGTATTCCCAGCCATAGGGCTTCAGATGCTCTGCCATATAATCCGCGTTTCGGATGAGGTCCTCTTCCGTAACGGAGGCACCGTAGCAGTCCCAGCTGTTCCAGCCCATCGGCGGATTGACAGCAAACAAGTTCTTGTCCATAATTACCCTTCTTTCATAAATCATGTAAATCTGAAATTGTATGATCAAATCCGACTGATTTGTCTTGACAAATTGGATTATAGCACTATTATAAAAAGTATCAAATGACTTAAAAAAGCAAAAAATATTTTTCTGCGATAAAATTTATAAAATTTTATTAGATATGTTTGATAAAGTCAGCTTGGAAGGGACGGACCGACATGGTAGTATATCTTTTTAATTTCAACACCTGCCAGGATCTGGCGCTGCTGGAAATCGGCGATCAGCAGTGTTCGCCGCTGTATGCCTTTGGCCCGAATATTCGTAATGAATACATTTTTCATTACGTTGTATCGGGAAAAGGTGTGGTTATGCTTCAGCCCTCCGGCGAAAAAGGACAGAATATTCTCTCCGAAACGATTGAAGTCAAGGCGGGAGAAGGTTTTCTGCTGGAGCCGCATACCGCGCATATGTACCGTGCTGATGAGAACGACCCATGGCATTATATCTGGATCGTATTCACCGGCCTGAGCGTACCGTCGTATCTCCGTGCGTGCGGCCTGACGCGGAATAATCCGGTTTTTTACCCCCAAAGCTATGCGCATGCGGTATCTTCCCGCGTCCGGGAGCCGCTTCGTCAGATACTCGGCCGCCCCGATGCCTCAAAAGCGTTCATTATCGGGCAGCTGCATCTTTTCTTTGACGGACTGATGGAAAATACCGCGGTACAGTCAAAAAACGTTACGACGGATATCAATATCGCCAATGTCTACATTGCGGAGGCGATGCGCTATATCGAATCGCGCTATGCGGATATTCGCTCGCTGGATGAAATCGCCGGTTTCTGCAATGTTACCCGAAGCCATCTGGCAAGGCTGTTTCGCAGCACGCTGCATGTCACATTGCAGGAATATTTGATCAATTATCGAATGGATAAGGCCAAAGAGCTGCTGGTCAACACCAATCTGCCGATTTATCAGATTGCGCAGCAGGTTGGCTATGAAGGCGCGCTGCAATTCAATAAAGCGTTTAAGAACAGAATGCAGGTGCCGCCCAGAACGTGGCGGCTGCAGAACCGGCTCCGGCTGAGCGGCGACCCTGACAGAAAATAGATATGCAAAATTGTACGTACATTTTGTTTACAAAAATGAAAACATACGTTATAATAGGAGATGTAATAATGATCATGGCAAATCAAGGAGAATGAGATATGGCACAGCCCAAATACCAGCTGTTACAGCAATGGCTGAGGGACCAGATAAATAGCGGAGAATACACTGCGAATCAGCAGATTCCAACGGAACTGGAGCTTGCTGAGCAGTTTGGATACAGCCGGCAGACGATACGGCAGGCAATCAGCGGCCTGGAGCAGGAGGGCCTGCTGAAGCGGACGCCGGGGCGCGGCACGTTCGTATGTCAGCAGAATGCCGGCCGGGTGAACCGCAGCGAATCCCGCACCCGCAGAGTCGGTGTGCTGACCACGTATCTGGACGATTATATTTTTCCCGGCATCATCAACGGCATCGAGCGGGTGCTGAGCCGTCATGACTATCTGTTTACGCTGGGACTTACGCACAATAAAACGCTGGACGAGGCGACGGCGTTGCAGAAGCTGCTGGCGGCAGGTGTGGACGGACTGATCATCGAGGGCACCAAAACGGCTCTCCCTACGCCGAACGAAGGTATCCTGCAAAGTTTTCGCGACGCAGGCATACCCATGGTGTTTATCAACGGTTGCTATGACGGCGCAAACGACAGCTATGTACTGATGGACGATGTACAGTCGGGCGAGCTGCTCACACAGCATCTGATTGACCGGGGACATACGCAGATCGGCGGGATTTTCAAATCCGACGATATTCAGGGTGTAAAACGCTACGAGGGCGTTGTAAAGGGAATGCAGAAGAATGACGAGCACATCAAGGATGACTGCATTCTGTGGTACACGACAGAGGATGTCCGCTATCTGTTCGAGGGTTCTATGGATGAAATGATCCTCAAGCGTCTGGCGGATAGCACAGCGGTGGTATGTTATAATGACGAAATCGCCGCAAAGCTGATCGATGTGCTGCGGCGCGCCGGAAAGCGCGTTCCGGACGATCTGTCGGTTGTCGGCTTCGATAATTCGCCGTTCGCCGGCTCGCAGCTGTACAATCTGACGACTGTGACCTATCCGGCAGCGGATATCGGCGAAACTGCCGCAAATGTATTGATGCGCTGTCTGGAAGATCCGGAGCATAGAGAACATATTAAAATCAAGCCTAATATTGTTGAACGCGGTTCTGTACGCTGCCTGAAATAATACCTTTTTGGATAATATGAATAAAAAAGACGGGAAAATTCAGTGCATTTTCCCGTCTTGCTTTTTGTACGTACAATTGCTACAATAAAAATACAAAAGATACTTACATATCGGTGAGTACAGCAAAAAGAAGGTGCGTACAAATGAGCATGACGGAACAATTCAATGTACAGCCTGCGCCGCAGCGCAAGGTGCTGGGCATTGAATTCGGTTCTACACGAATCAAGGCCGTCCTGACCGACGGACATGGTGCGGTCCTTGCAACAGGAAGTCATACATGGGAAAATCAGCTGGTCAACGGCATCTGGACCTATCCGCTGGAGCAGGTATGGAACGGCCTGCAGGCGTGCTATCGCGATATGGCGGACCGGTACCGGATGCGGTACGGCAGTCCGATCACCGTTCTGGATGCAATCGGCTTCAGCGGCATGATGCACGGCTATCTGGCATTTGACCGCGACGGCAATCAGTTGGTTCCATTCCGTACATGGAGGAACACCATTACCGACCGGGCGGCCGACCTGCTGACCAAACAGTTTTCGTTTAATATTCCGCAGCGCTGGAGCATCGCGCACCTGTATCAGGCGATTCTGAACGAGGAAGCGCATGTTTCCTCCATAGATTACCTGACAACGCTGGCAGGATACGTACATTGGCAGCTGACCGGAGAACGCGTTCTTGGCGTCGGCGAGGCGTCCGGCATGTTCCCGATCGACAGCGCCGCAATGACCTACGACGCCGATATGGCGGACCGCTTTGACCGGCTGGTTGCCGGGCATCATTTCAGATGGAAGCTGCTGGACATTCTTCCACGGGTCCTGCCCGCGGGCGTACAGGCCGGCCGGCTGACACCGGAGGGTGCACAGCTGCTGGATCCGACCGGCGAGCTGCAGCCCGGTACGCCGTTCTGTCCGCCGGAAGGCGACGCCGGAACCGGCATGGTCGCGACAAACTCGGTCGCTGAGCGTACCGGCAATGTATCGGCAGGCACCTCCATTTTCGCAATGGTCGTGCTGGAGCGCCCGCTCAGTCAGGTATATCCGGAGATCGACATGGTGACGACGCCGGATGGCAAGCCGGTTGCCATGGTGCACTGCAACAACTGCACCTCGGAGATCAACGCATGGGCAGGCATGCTTCAGGAGTTCGCACACTGCATCGGAAGCGATCTGAGTGATGACAGACTTTATTCGCTGCTATATTCCAAAGCGGCGGAGGGAGAAAAAGACGGCGGCGGCCTTCTGTGCTGCAACTATCTGTCGGGTGAGCCGGTCGTTGACATGGAGGAGGGACGGCCTCTTCTGGTACGCCGTCCGGAAAGCCGCCTGACGCTCGGAAACTTTATGCGCGCACAGTTGTATTCTGCTGTGGCAACCCTTAAAATAGGAATGGAGCTGCTGACCGAAGGAGAATCCGTCAAGCTGGATCGACTGATGGGCCACGGCGGTCTGTTCAAGACACCGGAGGCAGGGCAGAAAATCATGGCTGCTGCGATAGGTGTTCCTGTATCGGTTATGGAAAACGCCGGCGAGGGAGGCGCGTGGGGTATCGCGCTGCTGGCGGAATATATGCTGAGCGGAGAGGGAATGACACTGGCGCAGTACATGGAACAGAACGTCTTTACGGATATGCCGATCATCGAAAAGGATCCGGCTCCCGCGGACATTGCCGGATTTACCGCTTATATGCACGCATATCAGGGACTTCTGGCTGTTGAGGAAACCGCAATACAGGCGGTATGAAAAACGCAGGGGAAAACAGAAAGGAAGATACCGCATGGCACTGAAGGATTATGAATTTTGGCTGATTGTAGGCTCTCAGCATTTATACGGTGAAGAAACGCTCCGTCAGGTAAAGGAACACGCGCAGATCATGACGGAGGGAATGAACCGGTCGGGCAGGCTTCCCTGCTCGCTGGTATTGAAGCCGGTAGCAAAGACTCCGGATGAGATCACGGAGGTAATGCGGGCGGCAAACGCCGACAGCCGCTGCGCGGGCGTGATCGTCTGGATGCACACGTTTTCGCCTTCTAAGATGTGGATCGGCGGACTGTCGGTGCTCCAGAAGCCGTACTGCCACTTCGCAACGCAGTTCAACCGCAACATTCCGAACGAAGGCATCGACATGGATTTCATGAACCTGAACCAGTCGGCGCACGGCGACCGCGAACACGGCTTCATCGCAGCGCGCATGCGTCTGCCGCGCAAGATCGTTGCAGGATACTGGGAAGATGCAGATGTACAGGAAAAAATCGGTGGCTGGATGCGTGCCGCAGTAGGCGCGGCCGTAAGCCGCGAGCTGAAGGTCATGCGCTTTGGCGATAATATGCGTCAGGTCGCGGTGACCGAAGGCGATAAGGTCGAAGTACAGATGAAGCTCGGCTGGCAGGTGAATACCTATGCAGTCGGCGATCTTGTTGCAGTGATGAATCAGGTAAGTGAGCAGGAAATCGACAGCCTGATGAAGGAATATCAGCAGAATTACGAGTTCGCGACCGATGATATGGAAACCGTCCGCTACCAGGCGCGCGAGGAGATCGCCATTCAGAAAATGCTGGATGAGCACGGCTGCGGCGCATATACCAATACCTTTGAGGATCTCTGGGGCATGGAACAGCTTCCCGGCATCGCTTCGCAGGACCTGATGGCAAAGGGTTACGGCTACGGCGGCGAGGGCGACTGGAAGGTATCCGCGCTGACGCACATCATGAAGCAGATGAGCGAGGGCGTCCCGGGCGGAACGGCCTTCATGGAGGATTATACCTACGACCTCGAACCGGGCAAGGAGCTTTCGCTCGGTGCGCATATGCTGGAGGTCTGCCCGTCTGTTGCGGCGGAAAAGCCGCGCATCGAGGTGCATCCGCTGGGTATCGGCGGCAAGGCCGCACCGGCACGTCTGGTCTTTGAGGGACATCCGGGCAACGCCATTGTCGTTTCGCTGATCGATATGGGCGGCCGTCTCCGCATGATTGTACAGGATATTGAATGCATCAAGCCGATTTACGAAATGCCCAATCTGCCGGTAGCTCGCGTTATGTGGAAGGGCATGCCGGATCTGAAAACCGGTATCCACGCATGGATCATGGCAGGCGGTGCACACCATACGGTGCTCTCCTATGCCGTTACCGCTGAGCAGATGGAAGACTGGGCAGAGATCATGGGCATTGAATTTGTTCATATTACGAAGGATACCACCATTTCGGCACTCAAGCAGCAGCTGCTCGTGTCCGATCTGGCATGGAAGCTGAAATAAGGAGGGGAGAGACGCTATGCTGGAACAGCTCAAGCAAGAGGTGCTGGAAGCCAATCTCCTGCTCCCGAAGCACAAGCTCATCACATTTACCTGGGGTAATGTATCCGGTATCGACCGGGAAAAGGGCCTGATCGTTATCAAGCCGTCGGGTGTGGAATATGAGGACATGACGGCGGATGATATGGTCGTGGTCGATCTGAACGGAACGGTTGTCGAAGGTTCGCTTCGCCCGTCCTCGGACACCCCGACGCACATCGAACTGTATCGCTCCTTCCCGGATATCGGCGGCGTCGTACATACGCATTCCCGCTGGGCAACGACCTTTGCGCAGGCCGGCATGCCGATTCCGGCGCTCGGCACGACGCATGGCGACTATTTCTACGGTGCGGTTCCCTGCACGCGCGCAATGACGCCGGCAGAGATCGCGGGCGAGTACGAGAAGGAGACCGGCAAGGTGATTGTCGAGACCTTCCGCGATAAAAACCCGAATCAGGTCCCGGCGGTCATCGTTCACAGCCATGGCCCGTTCACCTGGGGCGCGACGCCGAAAAAGGCAGTAGAAAACGCCGTTGTGCTGGAGGAATGTGCGCTGATGGCATGGCAGGACCTGCTGGTTTCCAACAATACCGTGCAGCCGATGCAGCAGGAGCTGCTGGACAAGCATTATCTGCGCAAGCACGGCAAAAACGCTTATTACGGTCAGAAGGCCTGAAAATAAAAACGCCGTCGCCTGCTGGACGGCAGCGCATAAGGAGGGCGGAATAAGCAGCAGAGAAGTAGAGTAGAAGAGATAACAGGACAAAAACAGAGAAAGAGGTATGAAAAATGAGAAAAATGTGGAAAAGAGCTCTGGCAGGCGTGCTGACAGCCAGCATGGCACTTTCGCTGGCGGCATGCGGCGGTTCGTCTTCTAACGGCGGCAGCAGCGCAGACGGCAGCACGACGCTTGAGGTCTGGTCGTCCAACCTGTCGGATTCGCAGCGCGAAAACGTAAAGAAGCTGGTAGCACAGTATGAGGAGCAGACCGGCGTCAAGGTCAACTATACCGAGTTCTCCTATGACATGCTGCATGACAAGATCCTCTCCGCGGCTGCGGGTGGCAATACGCCGGACGTTGCGTGGGGCCTGCCCGAGTGGACCGGCGAATTCCACAGCATGGGCATTCTGGAGGACCTGTCCGACCGCTACGCAAACTGGGACGACGCTTCCGTACTGAGCGACGCGGTCATGAAGGGTATGTCCATCGGTGATGAGATCATCGGTGTGCCGTACGAAATGACGGTTCGCGCTTATCTGTGCCACGAGAATATCATGAAAAAGGGCGGCGCGTCCGTACCGGCTACCTGGGATGATGTGCTTTCCATGACGGATTTCAAGGATAAGACCGGCACCTATCCGTATGCGCTGGCCTGCACGGGCGTGCGTGCTCCGCAGGAAATGATCGTTTATCTGGCGCAGAAGGGCCTTGAGATCTGCTCGCTGCAGGATGACGGCATGTACAAGAATACCTGGAAGGACAATGCAGACCAGCTGGCCGCAGCGGCAGACGTGTTCCAGTTCTATAAGGACTGCATCGACAGCGGCGTTGTCGATCCGAACTCCAAGAGCTTCGGCTATGAAGAGACCGACGACAACTTCGTCAACGGCTTCTCCGCCAGCTACGTAACCGGCAACTGGCTCCAGGAAAAAGAGGACGCCAATCCGGAAGTGATGTCCGATGTTACCGTAGAGCCGATTCCGGTACCGGAAGGCGGCACGCCGGCAACCTACATGGAGCTGAAGCCGCTGTTCCTGTTCAACACCAGCAAGAACAACGACGCAGCATTCGACTTTGCGACCTACGTATGCGGCAAGGAATGGCAGCAGGACGTTTACTCCAGCGCATCTCCGCGTTCCGATGTAACCGTTCCGGGCAAGTGGACCGAGGACTTCCAGGCTCTGTCCGATAACGGCGTTGCATTCCCGCCGGTAACGCTGGGCAGCATTTCTCAGGCCATGATCGATTCCATCGCTAAGGTCCTTCAGGAGGGCATGACGCCGCAGGCAGCAGCAGAGTGGCTGGCCGATGCAGTCAACACTTCTCTGGAAGAGTCCGGCGAGCTGAGCGCTTCGTAAAAAGAAAATGGTGCATACCGGAGCGGAAGCCGTTCCGGTATGCATACTCTTAATCCTGGAGAAAGGTGGAGAAATATGCCGGAAAAGAAGAAAAAATACTTAACACGCGACCAAAGAGACAACCGGACAGCCTGGATCATGCTGGCGCCCGCTCTGCTGTTTCTGGCGGTAATGATTGCCTATCCGCTGGGCAAGGTAATCCATGATGCGTTTTCTCAGGTAAACCTGATAAAGCCCAATGTTTCCGGATTTGCAGGTCTGGATAACTTCAAGACAATTCTCAATGATGAACACTTCTGGAATGATGCGAAAAACACCGTAATCTGGACAGTGTGCTCGGTAGCCGGTGAGTATATCGTCGGCATGCTGGCAGCTGTTCTGCTGAATCAGAAATTCAAGGGCCGCGCGATTTTCCGAACCTGCGTCTTTATTCCCTGGCTGGTTCCGATCATCGTTGCAGGCATGACATGGGACTGGATGCTCAATACAGATTTCGGCATTGTAAACTACCTGCTGACTCATCTGCATATCATTCAGGCTCCGATAAACTTCCTCGGCGACGCCAGATTTGCTATGGCGACAGTCATTTTCGTAAATATCTGGCGCAGCTTCCCGTACTACACGATTTCTTTCCTGGCTGCGATGCAGTCGATTCCCGGCGACCTGTCGGAGGCAGCGGCGATCGACGGCGCGGGCATGTTCACCCGCTTCTTCCGCATTACGCTGCCGCAGCTGAAGTCGGTATCGCTGGTCATCGTATTCATCCATGTCATCTGGACCGCGATCAACTTCGACTTTATCTGGGTCATGACAGAGGGCGGTCCGAACTACGCTACCGAAACGCTGCCGATCATGATCTATCGCTATTCGATGAAAAAGTTCAATGTCGGCGCAGCGTCCGCGCTGTCTACCATGATGTTTACGGTCATGACGATCCTGTTCGTATTCTATTACCGCAAACGAGAAAAAATCAACAGCCAGGCAGGCTGAGAAAGGGGCGGAAAAAATGGGCAGTAAAAAAACAAGGGCGGCTGTTTCCGCCGTTACCTACATTCTGATCAGCATTCTGGCGGTCATCTGTGTTTTCCCATTCTTCTGGATGCTGATTTCTGCATTGAAACCGAAGGATGAGATCCGTTCGGCAGTTCCTTCGCTGCTGATCGACAATCCAACGATCGATAACTTCCGTCGCGTGCTGGTCGATAACGGCTTTCTTACCTATATTAAGAACAGCTTTGTCGTTTCTCTCGCCGCAACGCTCATCTCCATGATCATTGCGGTGCTGGCCGGCTATGCGCTGAGCCGTTACTACCGCAAGCGCATCGTGAAGACTTCGAACTTCATGATGATGCTGTCGCAGATGATTCCGGGCGTTCTTCTTCTGGTACCTCTGTATATGATCATGCAGCAGATGCATATGCTGGAGACGCACATTTCTCTGGTGCTGGCATACACCACGTTCGTCATTCCGCTCTGCACCTTTATGATGAGCAGCTTTTTTGACACGGTACCGATCGACCTGGAGGAAGCCGCCGAGATCGACGGCTGCTCCAAAGCAAAGACGCTGATCCGCGTCATTCTTCCGGTTTCGATTCCCAGTCTGATTTCGACCGGTCTGTATGCGTTCATCAATGCGTGGAACGAGTTCATGTTCGGCTACGTTCTGATTTCGTCCGATAAGCTGCGCACGCTGACACCGGCAATCATGCTTTTCAAGGGCGCGAACCTGGTAGACTGGGGCGGCCTGATGGCGGCATCCGTCATTTCGGTCCTGCCGGTCACGATCATTTTCCTGTTCCTTCAGAAATACTTCCTTGCCGGTCTGATGAGCGGTTCGGTCAAGGGCTGATGGAGGTTTGCCATGAAGCGTATCGCAATCAACGAAAACGGTATCCATATGGTCTTTGAGGTGCGCTGCGATAAGGTCCGGCTGGTGCATTTCTCCGCCCTTCCGCTGGACGAGAACACACTCGTCCGGCAGGGAGAAAAGGACCTGTATTTCCCCTCCGAGATACAGGTGACCGGACGCAATCGCCCCAGCAACTGGCATGGTGCGAAAATCGTAGAGACCTCGCCCGGATATGAAATGAAGTATCTGGATTTCCGCGACAGCCGGAATGACACCGGCCGCAAGCTGGAATGGGAGACCGTTCACGAGGAAACCGGACTGCATCTGACCATGCATTATCAGTTTTATGACGGCATTCCGGTCGTCCGCAGCTGGACCGAGGTAACCAACTGCGGGACTGAAGCGCAGGGGCTGGAAGCGCTCTCCTCGTTCTGTCTGATGGGACTCGGCAAAGAGGGCCTGATTCGACCGGACCGCAAGCTGCGCCTCAGCGTTCCGCACCACTCGTGGAAACGGGAAATGCACTGGAACAGATACAGCTTTTCCGATCTGGGCTTGACCTTCACGGCCGGTTCCGATCCGGAAGCCGAATCGACGCAGGTCTTTTCCGTGAGCAATACGGGCAACTGGTCTACCAAGGAGTATCTTCCGATGGCGTATCTCGAGGATACGGAAGCCGGCGTATCGCTTTACTGGCAGATCGAACATAACGGTTCGTGGCACTGGGAGATCAGTGACTACGAAGGGCAGTATTATCTGGAGCTTGGCGGTCCGGATGAGCTGCATAACCACTGGTGGAAGCAGCTGATGCCGGGCGAGACCTTTGTTTCGGTTCCTGCCTGCATCGGTGTAGAAACCGCAGGCATGGATCGCGCTATGGCTGCACTGACCGAATACCGGCGGCGGATACGCCGCCCGAATCGTGACAATGAGCAGCTCTCGGTCATTTTCAATGACTATATGAACTGCCTGTCCGGTGACCCCACGACGCAGAAGGAACTGGAAATGATTCCGAAGGCGCGGGAAGCAGGATGCGAATACTTTGTCGTAGACTGCGGATGGTATGCGGACGGCGCATGGTGGGACGGCGTCGGTGAGTGGCTCCCCTCGGAAAAGCGCTTTCCGGGCGGCTTCAAAGAGGTCATGGACGCCATACGCGACGCGGGCATGATCCCGGGCGCATGGCTGGAGCTGGAAGTCATGGGCGTCAACTGTCCGCTGGCAAAGCAGCTTCCGGACAGCTGGTTCTTCGTGCGGCACGGCAGGCGTGTGTGCGATAAGGGGCGCTATCAGCTCGATTTCCGCAATGCGGAGGTTCGGGACTATGCCGAGCGGGTGATCGACCGCATGGTCAATGAATACGGCGTCGGCTATATCAAGATGGATTACAACATCGAGCCGGGCACCGGTACCGATCAGCAGGCCGACAGCACGGGGCAGGGTCTGCTGGAGCATAACCGGGCGTATCTGGCATGGATCGATCATATTTTTGAAAAATACCCGGAGCTCGTCATAGAAAACTGCTCAAGCGGCGGCATGCGGACGGACTATGCGATGCTGGCACGGCACAGCCTTCAGTCCACAAGCGACCAGACCGATTACCGGCAGTACGCGACTCTGGCCGCCAATGCACCGGCGGCGGTCACCCCGGAGCAGGCTGCGGTGTGGTCCTATCCGCTGACCGACGGTGATGAAGAAGAAACGATTTTCAACATGGTCAACGCAATGCTGCTTCGCATTCACCAAAGCGGCCATCTGGTCAATCTCAGCCCGGCTCGGTTCGCGCTGGTGAAGGAAGGCATTGCATGCTACAAGAGCATCCGGCAGGATATTCGGCGGGCGGTTCCGTTCTGGCCGCTGGGTCTGTCCTCGTACGGGGATTCGTGGATATCTCTCGGACTGAAAGCCGGAAACAAAAACTATATTGCGGTATGGCGCAGCGACAGCGGAAACGATACCTGTCTGCTTCCCATTTCGCATCTGCGCGGAAAAGACGCAAGTGTAAAGTGCCTCTATCCGCAGAATGCCGCGTGCCGCTGCGCATGGCACAAGGAAAGCGGCGAACTTGCGGTCGAGCTGCCGGTGAATATCTCGGCACGACTGTTTGAAGTAAGTGCAAACGAATAAGGAGGAATCAAGGAATGGCAAAGATTTCTTTACAGAATATTAGAAAGGTATATCCCGGCGGCGTTGAAGTAGTGCCGAAACTTAATCTTGAAATCGCGGACAAGGAATTTGTCGTGCTGGTCGGCCCTTCCGGCTGCGGTAAATCGACTACGCTGCGTATGATCGCAGGTCTTGAGGAGATCACGGACGGTGATATGTATATCGGCGAGCGCCGCGTCAATGACGTTGCGCCGAAGGACCGCAATATTGCGATGGTTTTCCAGAGCTACGCGCTGTATCCGCATATGACGGTTTACAAGAATATGGCGTTCGGACTGTCGCTTCAGAAGATGCCGAAGGACGAAATCGACCGGAAGGTTCATGAAGTAGCTAAAATTCTGGATCTGGAGCATCTGCTGAACCGCAAGCCTAAGGCGTTGTCCGGCGGCCAGCGTCAGCGTGTCGCACTGGGACGCGCTATGGTGCGCGACCCTGATGTATTCCTGCTGGACGAGCCGCTGTCCAACCTGGATGCCAAGCTGCGTACCTCGATGCGCGCGGAGATTGCCCGCCTGCATAAAAGACTGGGCACGACCTTTGTCTACGTAACGCACGACCAGACCGAGGCGATGACGATGGGCGACCGTATCGTTGTTATGAAGAGCGGTATCATTCAGCAGGCCGATACGCCGACAAACCTCTACAACAAGCCCTGCAATATGTTTGTAGCCGGCTTTATCGGTTCTCCGCAGATGAACTTCATCGACTGCACGATCGAAAAGGGAAAAGAAGGCTACGGCGTCAATTTTGCCGGCAAACTCATCCCTCTGCCGAAGGGCAAGTTCCCGGATAAGCTGATGGCGGAATACGCCGGAAAGACGGTGGTTCTCGGCGTCCGTCCGGAGGACTTCCATACGGAAAGCGCATTCCTGGAAATGAGCGAGGACAGCACGGTAGAGGCCGAAGTTGAAATCGCAGAAATGATGGGTGCGGAAATTTATATCCATGCTGTATGCGGCGGTCAGAAACTTATCGTGCGCGCACCGTCCCGCGTGCAGGCGGAAAGCGGCGACCATATTTCGCTTGCTATCGATAAGAACAAAATTCATCTGTTTGACAAAGAAACCGAACAGGCAATCAATATTAAATAATTTATTCCTATTAAGCCACCTCTCTCTTCTAATATGGAAAACTCCGTATGGCTGAATATACGCCATATGGAGTTTTCTCGCTCATATGAGCGCACAACACATCGCATTTGATGCAAGATTTTGCATTCATCTTAGGATGTTTATATGTCAGTAACATATCTGTTTCTCAAAAAACTCCACAATCCCCGCTTTCAGCACTCTCCACTCCCGGCCGACCTTCACGGCCGGGAGTTCTTCGTTTACGATCATCTTGCGCACTTGCTGGCGCGTGGTTTTGAGCAGGGCGGCGGTTTCTTTAACCGTCAGAATTTCGTCATTTCTCATGTCCAGGGGTCCTTTCTCTGTGTCTGCGGAGCGGAAGAAGCGCCGTATTTCTGCTCCTTGTAGATAAGGAAAGAAAAACGCCTTGAAAAGCGTAGGCTTTACGATTTACAGAACAAATTTCAATTCATCAATTCCTGCCGTATCGCGCATCGTCACCGGCTGCACGCCCAGTTTCTCGAATTGTTTTCTCGCGGTTCGTAGCTTATTCTCGGATAACCCGCTGTTCTTCACAGCCTGTGCATAACTTTTGCAGTCGGACAGCTTCTCAACCAACAGCCGCCTATTCTTCCTCGTAGCGGAGTGCTTGATGGTTTCAATCCGTGCGATGCAGTCAGAATATCGCACAAACGGCAGATTTGCGTGCAGCTTTTTCATATATGAGTGAATGATTTTCTCCGACTCATTCATCACGGTTTTCAGGATTTTCTTGTTGCTGCCCTTGACTTCATCGGACAGGCCGCGCTTGAACTTCGCTCCCGAGCGGGCTACCTCGAACCGAAGCATCGGCGCATCATACTGCTCCAGCAAGTCCTCCTCCATCAGCTGAAACGTCTTATCATAGACCGTCAATGTGGTCGTTTTGCAGCAAATCAGCCACGAATGTGCATTCTTTTTCTTATAATTGGAGAAAGTTTTATCGAATGTACACAGCTTGTATTTCTGCATATATGGGCTGCGGCGAACGACACGCAGCGCCTCGTCAACCCAGTCCTGCGAGTTGGGGAAGTAGTCCAGACAGCAGTCAATGCGTGAAAGCGTCAGCTGCTCAAAATCGCAGTTCAGACCGATTTTATGCAGCAGCTTGGTCATTTCCTTATCAAGCGATTTCAGCTGATTCTCTTTCGCTTGGAATACTTTCTTTGGCACATACTCTCCGTGTAGCAAAGTGTGCGGATTGAGACGGAAATGTATAAAAGATGCAAGATTTTTCTTTGTTTTGTTCTTGCTGCGCACCTGCTGGTACAGATAAAGCACCACGCCCTGACCGCAATAAGAAGTGCAGATATACTTCGTCATGCCCTTGTCTGAATGATATGTCGTGTCCGGATAAAAATTGGCGGAATTCACACTTTTTAGATGCTGAAACACCTTGTTGAAGTCCTTCTTAGACACTCTGTGAAACAATTCGATCGTGTGGATACCATAACGAAAATCCATTTCACACACCGCATTTCGCAAAACAGCCGATTACGGCGTCATGCAGATCGTCCGATGATTCACAGATTGCATACAGCTCATTTACGGCATCAATCGCGCGTTCATCCGTATTGGAGATGATGTCAAGGTTCATCTGAAAATCAGCGTCATTCCAGAGCAGCAGCGCCTTTGCGCGTTTGCCGTCGCGCCCGGCTCTGCCTGCCATCTGATAGAATGCCGCTACGCTGAACGGCAGCTGAGAGACGATAATCAGACGAATATCCGGGATATTCACGCCCATACCGAACGCGGAAGTTGCAATCATGATGTGTGCCTTGCCGGAACGAAAGCGCTGCTCCTGCTTCGCTCGGTTGGATAATTTACTGTGGCAGATGGCAATCTCATCAGCCTCGATATCACAATCTTCGATTAAGTAATCGCGCATATCTTCCACATCACAGATACGGGTGCAGTAGATAACGATTTTGCCCTTGTCAGCATATTTTAGAATTGCTTTCTTGACTTTCCCATAACGAATTGCCTCCGTTTTCACGAACACTTTCCCCAGAGAAAGATTAGATCGCTTGAGCTTGCCAATATGTACCGCCGGATTTTTCATACGCAGACTTTTTATGATATACGGAATATCCTCCTGCATAACGGTTGCGCTGAAGGCGGCAACGACAGGTGAGGAGGGCAAATCCTTGATAAATCTACCGATATTGCGATACATTGGACGGAATTCGCTGCCCCATTCCGTCAGACAATGCACCTCATCCACAACGACCGTGTGCACCTTGTTCTTCTGAATTGCCTTCCACAGATGCGGATCATTCAGTCGTTCCGGTGCAACAAAGAGCGCCTGAAGCCTGCCGTGCTTCAATTTTTCAATAATATTGGTATTCTCTGCATTGCCGCTGTACAGGCAGCCCGCTCGGATTTTGCTGTCCTCGCAGCGCTGCACTAAGTCCCGCATCAATGCAACCGTCGGGAGAATACCAATCAGCAGACCATTCGGGTGCAGAGTAATCATCGAGAGAAAGCAGATCGACTTGCCCTCAGAAGTTCGTGCTACACCAAGTACACCTCTACCATCGGATAAGTCTGTGATTACCTTCTTCTGAAACGGCTTGAGTTTCGAAATGCCAAAGGTATTACATATCAGCTTTTCCTGTTTGTTCGTCATAATTTTCACTCCTAAACATAGAATTCTCGTTCAAAACTGAAATTTAGAAATTTCATCTGAACTGCCTTTATTCCATTGTTGAGATTGAAGTAGAATTATAATTTCACAGGAGGAACATGATATATAATAGCAGGGAAATGATGCAAGAAATGCGATAATGGTCAAAAGATTGACCTTGTAAAGTTCCGGATCTCGTCCTATTCTATCAATCATACATAAGAACATCAATGAAGATACGAAATCGTATACGACGATATTTAACGGTTTGCTGACTCGTAAAGAGCGTGAAACTCTGTCCGCGCCGCAAGGAGAAAAAGAAAAAGCGGTACGGCAGCAGCTTTGCGCGCGTTCAGCCTTGTTAGAAGCGCAGCTTTATGATACGATAAACGCATACACAAAGCTATTTATCATGAACGACGCCAGCATACCGGCTGACCTGCGAAAGAAGCTGAACGCTGAGCTGGAGCAGTTTAATTCACAGACAACACAGACGCTGATGGACAAATCGACCGATTGTGTACGTCAGAACACGTCGGCGGAACAGATGGCGGAAGAACTGCTTGCGGTGTTCAATAAAGCAGCGAAAAAGCTGTCCGGTGACATCGACGGAGCCTATATGCAGGCAAGCTGGTATTATCTGCTGCATCGTTTTGTTGCGGCAGGCTACAGTGAATCCAACGTTATATAATATCGCAAACTGGCTGACTCTGGGCACTGCCGATACCGTAAAGGGTGCGGTCACGCCGGAAAAACCGCTGTCGCTTGAACACTGGCTGGATTCGATAGGCGTTGTCTCCATTGCGCTTGGCGCATATGAATTGGCGCAGAAATATGCACCGGCAGCGATCGATGATGTTGCGGCGTTTGAAAATGCAGCGGCTCAAAACGCTGCGGAAATCAACCTGCCGGAAGATGCTCTTATTGTCCGTGATACCAAATATCTTGATGAAAGCGGTCATGTTGACTACCTTAAATACGCATTGGATGATGGATTTGTGGCAGGAACAAAGCATATAGAAACACTTGATGTCGGTGCTTTAATTGACCGCTATGGCGGACCAGGCGGTGATTTTACCGCGCCGAAAGGCACACCATATAAAATGCGATCATTGCCCTATTACAAAAATCAAAATGTATATCACATTTATCGAGTAATTAAACCCATTGAAAATGTAGAAGCAGGGACAATCGCTCCGGCGTTTGGCGAACCGGGCGGCGGAATTCAATATAAATTGCCTGCGCCGATTGAAAAGTTACTTGGCGAATATTTGGAGGAGGTTACTCAATGATTACAATGAACCGAAAACAGCTGCTTGCAATTTTCCGCTATCTGAAAGTACCATGCGACACTTATGACCTTGGGACAAGTATGAGAATCGAGGCCTGCTATGATGTGGAGTATACAGAGCAGGGCTGGGAAATGTGCCGCTTTGACCGCGGCAAAAAATACAGCGTTAAAATCTTTGACAACGAAACCGATGCATGTTTTGCGCTCCTTAACCATGTAATGCATATGCGTGGGCTTTCCGTAAGACTTTCCCTGAGCATCCATCAGCTTCATTCCATTCTGGTCTATCTGAAAGTACCCGAAGACCTGTATGACTTCAGTGCCGGCTATTTCGGCACAAACTGCTATTCCATGGAATGGACAGCACAGGGCTGGGAGGTATTCTTCGCCGTGAACGGCGAAAAGTGTGATGTTGCCGTCTTTGACAGCGAAACCGATGCCTGCCTCGACCTGCTGTATAAGGTAATGCATCGCTAAGCACCTTGCACAGCAGCAACAGATTGGGTATAATAAAAGCAGATATCTGGCACAGCAGGAGAGATAACTATGGCAGAAAGTTTTACCGCGCAGCTTATTCGGCGTTTTCAGATCGAGCAGAAGAAGAACGACCATAGCGGCGTGTATGCACTCTCTCAAAAGCTGCTGGCGTATCATTCCAACCGCATTGAAGGCGGCATGCTGACGGAAAAGCAGACGGCCTCGCTCTTTGATACCGGCACCCTGACTTCGGAAGATGCACTGATTCGCGCGAAAGACGTGGAGGAAATGACCGGTCACTTTCTGATGTTCAATGAAATGCTGAAAACTTATGCGGAACCGCTTTCACATGAACTGATTAAGCGGTATCATTACAAGCTGAAAAGCGGCGTGTTTGAGGATATAGCCAACGGTTATCCGATTGGAGAATACAAGAACCGCCGAAATATCGTATCGGATATTACAACTGCGCTGCCGGAGGATGTCCACGCACGCATGACGACACTTCTGGACGAATACAATGCAGCAGACAAACATGATCTGCACGGATTGGCAAAGTTCCATGCAGATTATGAGGCTATCCACCCGTTCCCAGACGGAAACGGACGAACCGGACGGCTGATCCTGTTCAAGGAATGCTTGAAAAACGACATTGATCCCTTTGTGGTAAATGACAGCCGCAAAGCAGAATACTATCATGCGTTGAATACCGCGCAGACAAAACAGGATTACAGCCTGCTGGAGCGGTTCTTCCGTGAGGAGCAGACGGATTACCGTCAGCAGGTCGAAGGTTTCCTGCCACCGGTCAAAGAATAGCCAACGCCACTGCGGCTACTACGAGGCTACTGCCACCGAATATCGGCAGTCCCAACAGGTGCAGAAAACATACAAAAACCACACAAAATGTTGGTGAACTGCGTCTTTTTAGTAGTCGCTGCGATGCAAACACCTCACATAGCACCGCTCCGACTCCAAAGGCCATGCGTTCGAATCGCACCGGGCGTACCAAAATGTGTTGATGAAAGATGCAACGCCGAAAACGCCGCACAAAAGTGCGGTGTTTTCACATATAATGCGCTGCTTTTAGAACGAAAAAGTTGAAAAAACTCGATTTTTCGAAATTTCAGTTTTGCCCTGCGAGAGGCGACCTTTTTAAGATGCGCCCTGCCGAATTTATGGTCTGGTGTGACTCGAACACCAAGGCTTAAAAACAAAGAAAACCAGCAGCCGCTGTATCCATCGCCTCTCTTCTGGCGTGTGAGGCCGCGGCTTTTCCTGTCAGATGGGAGTTGGACACATAATCTGAAGCGGACTCCATAACATAGTTGAAAAGAAAACGTTATACTCGATATGGACTTTTCCTGCTGAGTCGGTTACCATATTAAGTGTTCCGTGCGGCAGGTTCAGCTTTGTCCCGCAAGGATCGATGAAAGGAAAGGCAAAATCAATTATGAAACTGAAAAGAAATTCCCTGACCATGATTCTGGTGGTCAGCTTCCTCTTCATGGCACTCTCAGGCTGCGTGCAGCAAGCCGAGCCGGATTCAGCGCAGCCGCCGCTGGAAACCGTAACGTACTCCAATCTGACGGACGCGGACTCACGCAAGCTGCTCACCGAAGCGCTTGCAGATGCCAATGTGGATGAGACCCGAACGAAGCTGCTGCTGGACCGCGTGGATCAGTTCAATGCCAGCGTCAAGAGCGAATGGCTGACAGGCGGGTTTGAGAGCGCCGCTCCCACCGAGACCAGATATGACCCCTATGAGATGCAAGACCTGTGGATGGAGAAGAACGGCAGCTTCCCCGGCTATAACTGCCGGATCACGGCCTTCAGCCTGTTCGGTGAGTTCGTCACCGCCGGAGCGGATCAGCCGGAAACACAGGGCGAGGACTCCCTCTTTATGGATCTTGAAACGCTAGCCGCAGATCCCGCCGTTCTCTGCGGAGACAGCACGTCCAAGTTCTGCGCATTGTTTGCGTCGGTAACTGCTGCAGATACCACGGAGGTGGCGAATCAGGTCAAAGCGCTTCAGACAGGTTGGTCGGAGCGCGGTATTTCTTTTGAGGACAGTTCCGCCCGTCTGATCTCCGTTGTCCTTCATGACCGATTTTCGGATACGGACAATACGCTGTTTATCGGGCACGTGGGCGTATTACTGCCGGCAGAGGACGGAAGTCTGTACTTCATTGAAAAGGTCGCCTTTCAGGAGCCGTACCGCCTTGTAAAGATTCAGAACAGAACCGAACTGAGCGATTATCTGATGGAAAAATACGATACTGCATGGGGACAGGATACGACACGTTCCTTCATCATGGAAAATGATGAACTTATGGATGGATACCGCCCAAACCCGTTGGACAGCGCGTCATAAGCAGCACATAGGGCAGGAAGCCTGCTTCTTCGCAGGCGGTTCGGTCGGCACCAAGCTGGCAACGGCATCGCACAGACCAGCATTGCAGGCATTATGAGTTTGTGCGGCTATATTTCCTCGACCGGCAGCGCTGTTGTGCAGTCGCAGTCCGCAATCAACTCGATCATCAACATCTATATGTTTGGCCCGCTGCTGATCTTTGTCGGCGTTCTGATCGTCGGCCTGCTGTATCAGCTCGACAAAAAGTATCCCGCTATCATGAAAGAACTTGCAGAGCGCGAAGCGCGCGGCGAGCTATAACTTTCTGATCTTCATATTCCCTCAACCGTTCCCGGCATGGCTGCAAAGCTGTGTCGGGAATCTGTATCTCCGGCTTTTCTCGCCCTCCCGCACCGGTCGGCAAGGCTGTTTTCCGTCTGTGTGCCGTGTCCGCCTCGCGGATATTCACAAAAAGTTTATCGCTGCGGCATTGCGGCTGTCCGCTCTTCTGTATATAATAAATGCAGAGCACATTCCTGTGTCTCACATCCCGATTACCGAACGATTTAGGGCAATACCGCATAATTAGACAAGAGCGATTTGCGAGCAAATTTTGTGCTCTGATAAGGCGCGGTTTTGCAGCAATACTTTCGTATTGCAAGAAATCGCAACGCAATCAGGGTGAAAAATTTCCGCAAAGCGCCGCAGCTTTCATTGTGCGGTGTTGCCTTAGATAAAGGAGTACCCGTATGTCAACCAACAACCTGTCCTCTCCCGCCTCCGGCCGTTTTTCCCTCAGCGCCGCGGCACTTCACATTCTCGCCATGGTGCTGATGCTGATGGATCATCTCTGGGCGACCCTCCTGCCCGCGCAGGACTGGCTGACGTGTGCGGGACGGCTGGCTTTTCCCATCTTCGCATTCATGGCGGTGGAAGGATATTTTCACACCCACAGCTTCCGAAAATACGCCCTGCGGCTTGCGCTGTTTGCCGTGCTCTCCGAAGTGCCGTTCGACCTGATGTACGGCGGAACCTGGTTTTATCCGGTGCACCAGAACGTGATCTGGACGCTGCTGCTCGGCCTTCTGGGCATTCATCTGATGGAAACCGTGCGCAAAAAGCAGAAAACATGGCTGTATCTGCTCACCGCCCTGCTTGTTGTGCTGATCGGCACAGTGCTGGGCACTCTGAGCATGGTGGACTACTACGGCACCGGCGTGCTGACGATCTTTATCTTCTACTTCTTCCGCAGACGGAAGTGGTGGTGTCTGGCAGGACAGCTTCTCGCCCTCTACTGGGTCAATGTGCAGCTCCTGGGCGGTCTGCTGTATCCCGTCCATATATTCGGCATGGAATTTGAGATCTGTCAGCAGGGGTTTGCACTTCTGGCGCTCATCCCCATCTGGCTGTACCGCGGACGGCAGGGCTATCACAGCAAGCCGTTCCAGTATGCCTGCTATGCCTTTTATCCCGTACATATGCTGATCCTTGTGCTGATCCTGCAATATCTGACCCGCTGACGGCCATACCGGCATCTGCAAACATCTGTAAAACTTTTTATTTATCAAATGCGCGTTCTGTTATATAATGAATACAACATTAAGGCATTTTCTGTTTTATGAAGGAAAGTGTGCAGGACAGGCCGGATGCTGTGTGCGGTGCAGATCGACCGGCTGCGGGAGCGCGCGCTTTCCCCACGATAACATTGAAAATTTTCGGTAAGAGAGAAAGGAAAAAACATATGAACTGGAACATTATTACGGATTCAAGCTGTGATCTGCTCCCTTCCATCAGTCCGGACGGAAGGATTCGGCTGACCAGTGTGCCGTTTACCATCCGCATCGGGGAGCGGGATTTTGTCGATGACGAGCATCTGGATACGATGGAAATGCTCTCCGCCATGGAGCAGGAACACTCGGCCGGTCACACCTCCTGCCCCACGCCGGACGCATGGCTGGCGCAGTTTGAACAGGCGGACTGCGCGATTGCGATCACCATTTCCTCGCAGCTGTCCGGCAGCATGAACAGCGCTCTTGCGGCAAGAGATATGGCGCTGGAGAAAAACCCGGATAAAAAGATCGTCATTCTGGACTCCTTATCCACCGGACCGGAGGTTCTGCTCTGCGTAAAGGAGATCGAGCGCCTGATTCGTCAGGGCCTTTCCTTTGACGATATTGCGGCGCACGCCAGAAATTTTCTACAGAAAACCAAAATCCTCTTTGCGCTCTCCTCGTTTGACAACCTGATCAAGAACGGACGCATCCACCGTCTGACAGGTATGCTCGCCAAGGCTCTCGGCATCTGGGGCATCGGCAGCGGCAGCGACGAGGGAAAGATCACCTTTGAAAGCAAGGCGCGCGGTGCGAAAAAGGTCGTACAGACGCTGGTCAGCACCATGAAGGAGCACGGATTCATCGGCGGAAATGTCGCGATCAGCCATTGTGATAATCTCGCACTGGCTCAGACGCTGAAAAACAGCATTCTGGATATCTGGGAAAATACAAGCATCGAGATCCTGCCGACCCGCGGGCTCTGCAGCTACTACGCCGAGCGCGGCGGATTGATCGTCAGCTACTGATTTCAACAAACAAAGGGCGAAACCGCATGGTTTCGCCCGAGCCTGGATAATGCTTTTGCATATTCTCATCGTCAGCACATCATTATGTACTAATTCCATCCCTGCCTTTTGGCCAAATCGCACATCGCGAAGCAGAATCTCTCAAACGGTGTCAATGCCATCTGTAACGGGTCGCCCTCGCGGATACGCAGGGTTCTTCTGATCTCCTTTGGGATGACGACGCGGCCGAGATCGTCCCCTTATGTCAAGTAGGGGAAACACAAAAATATTTGTTTTTATTTCTCACAATAAAGCACGATTTTAGAGCTTTATATCCGAAAATTATTGCAAGTTTTTTCGACAGATTGTGTTATTTTAGGACACTATCATAAAAATCAATACCGAGATGACTTTGAAATCTCGGTATTTTTATTGGCGCTTAAGCTAGATAAAACCCCCGGTTTTACCGGGGGGTAGATAAAATTACTTTAGTATGAGCACTTATGAAGAATAAGTTTTTCCGAGATTTCTACAGTAGGTGAATTACTACATTGCATGCTTTATTGGTGACTTGATCATCTTATAAATGATCGATCGGTATAATATATGTGGAAATATAGAGCCTGTTTACAGGCAGTAGGGCAAGAAATGCTATGATGTCCGTTCAATGCCCCTTTAGGGGGTCAGCCTGTAATGACCCTTCTAGGGTCTGTGCATACCACCACTTCAGTGGTGGTTATGATTTACGGGTTCCTCGATTCTATCGAACTTCCACACAATTTCTATTCTTTCGGTATCATAAATGATAACACGCTCTACTGCATCATATAAATGTGTTTTCAGTTCGGTATCTGTTAGGTTATTCATAGGTCGAAGCATTTCTCCGTGATATTCATCGACCAGTGCCATATCATGTTTTCTTTGAATCTCGGTTTCACAATCTTCAATTTGCGCTTTCAGCATTGTCTGATGCTTTACGACAGCATTCTTTTGAAGCAGGTACGCATCTTTATTCAATACACCTTCTCGATAACTCTCGTAAAGTGCAATTTTTTCTCGGTCGCAGTTGCTATACTGCATATTCAGCAAAGAGAGTTTTTTCTCCAAGTCATTGTCAGGCGATAGGCTGTCCGACTGTTTCTCAGTAGCTTTAATGCGCACGATGCTAATCTGTCTTTTCAGCGCTTCAAAGAGGATAGATTCCAAATCCGCTTTTCTCCAGCGAACATTAGCACACATACTTGCTTTATGGTAGCGATGAGCAGGGCATGCAAATACTGTTCCATTGGCTTTCTCCAGTTTTCCGCCGCAGTGAGCACAGAAGTACACACGGTCAGACTGGTCATGAGATACCCTGACTGATTTTTTTCGGTGCGGAATCGCTTCTTGTGCCTGCTGATATTCATCACGAGTCACAATTGCTTCATGTGCATTTTCTCTAATGAACCATTCTTCCGGCGGAAGTCGGCATTGACTTTTGTCTCGAATAAATCTACTCTCTCTTGTGTGATTAACCATCGTACCAGTATATTTGATATTTGCTATCAGATTGAGTACTTTCCAATGAGTCCATTGAGCCTTCGACTGTAAAGTCTTGCGAACTACAGATTTCTGTTGTGCCGGAGTAGGAATATTTTCGGCATTCAACTCTTTTGCTATTTGTGTGCAAGACTTTCCTGCGATTACATCCAGGAAAATACGTCGAACAACCACTGCCGTGCTTGGCTCAATAATCAGATGATGTTTATCTGCCGGATCAACCACATATCCATACGGAGCAGTATTGACATACTTTGCTTCACGCTGTTTCATGCTCATAGCAGATTTAACCTTCTTGGAGAGATCTTTACTGTAATAGTCATAGACAAGATTTTTGAAGGCTATATCCATACCTATGGTCTTGCCTTCATGCTGTAAGCTGTCATAATGGTCATTGATAGAAATGAACCGAATGCCCATGAAGGGGAAAATATGTTCTAGATAATCACCAACTTCAAGATAATCACGACCAAAGCGTGATAGGTCTTTCACCACAATGCAGCTGATCTCACCATGCTTTGCACATTCGATCATCCTTGTAAAATCCGGGCGCTGAAAGTTCGTACCTGAAAAACCGTCATCACAAAATTCCATTCGCGGCAAACTGCAAAGCAGGGCATCCTGACTCAAATAGCTGTCAATAATGGATCTCTGTGCGGCAATACTGTTACTTTCCTCTTTCAGGCTGTTAGAACGTTTATCCACATCTTCAAGCGACAGACGCAGATATATTGCAATTTGCTCTTTCATCAAGCCACCTCACTTCTGATTCGCTCACAGGCATGAATCAAAGCGGCCAGTTCATCCTTGAAATTCAGCTCAATTTCCAGTTTTCCGCTCTCGTGCAGCTTCATAGATGCAATGAATGCATTGACCATTTCAGTAGATACTTCGGTCGCATCCATCAGATGTTCCATTTTTGATTGCCACTTCATGATTTCGTTCAGTTTCTCTGCTTCTGCATCTTGCACACATCCCAGTTCAGACAGCTTGCTTTCCAGAATATGAATATCTTCGCCAATCACATTCCTGTGATGCTGATATTCCTCCTCGGTTAGCAGACCCTCCTTAAAATCGACATACATACCGCTGAGAAGCACCTGCTTGTGCTCTAGCTTTTGGCGCAGTATACGAACTTTCTGCTCAGCAGGGCTTTGCATATGCTGTTGCGCTGTGGCTGTTGTCATAGATTGCATAATCTTTGCTTTCTCCATAAAGGTGCTCATCTGCGTTCTAATGAGAGAAAATACCGCTGTATCTAAATCCTTTTTTCTTATTTTAACATCGCTGCAAGCCCGCGTACCATGCTCAGCATAAGTCGGGCATTTAAATACGTAGTATGCCTTATCGCCTTTAGAGCTAATCGAGCGATGCATTTTCATAATGGCTCCACACTGTGCGCAGATAAACCTTTTCCCATACAAGTTCTGTTCTTTAGGGAGATGTGCATATTTCCCACTATCTATTTTTGCTTGCATTGAAACAGCTCGATTGATTTCCTGAACTTTGTTGAAGAGTGTTTCATCTATCAACGGTTGATGCGTATTTTTGACCACAATCCATTCCTCCGATGATGTGATATGATACGGTATTCCGTTGTATAAGCACTGACTTCCTTTTTTCTGCGCAAGATGACCAATATAGACTACATTGTTCAGGATTTCTTTAATCATGTGTCTATTCCACAGTATCTTCCGGTCTTTCTTGTTGAAGTTAGTTTCTATCCCGCGTGCTCGTTTAAGCTCACTGGGGGAGAGAATACCGGCATCATTAAGCCGTTTGCATATTCCCATATAGCTGATTTCTTGCGCACGCCACTCATAGATTTGTATAATGACCGGTGCTGTCTCGTCATCAATTATAAGATGATTCTTATTCTGCGGATCTTTTTTGTATCCGTACGGTGCATAGTTACCTATATAATCACCGCGTTCCATCTTGGTACGCAGTGCAGAGGTTACTTTGCGCGAAATATCTTTCGCGTAGAAATCATTGATGATGTTGGAAAGCGATATCGCAAGGTGACTTTCGTTTGTCATCGTTTCCGTATCCAGTCCGTCATTGACCGCAATAAATCTCAGGTTTAGGAAAGGACATACCTTTTCGATAAATCGTGCGCTTTCAATATAGTTTCGGCCCAATCGGGACAGATCTTTCACAACAATGCACTCTACTTCTCCGGCCTTGGCGGCCTCGATCATACGCTGAAACTCCGGCCGGAGAAAATTTGTGCCGGTATATCCGTTGTCAACATATAAAGCGACCTGTGTCAGGTATGCGTGATTGGAAATATAGTTCTCTAAAAGAGAAATCTGATTATCAATCGAGTCTGAGCCTGATCCGTTATCTTCTACTGAAAGTCTGACATAAATCGCTGTTTTCCAGAGTCGTGCAGGAGCATCTAACGCTGCTGCCTGCACGTTCTGTTTTTTTCTCGATACTCTTGCCACTTATATCACCCCTTTTACAAGCTGAGCTGCCTGCTGCGTTTGTCCGATTTGCTCTTCTTTTAGAAAAGCAACAATAGATGCGAAGCGATCTCCATGCATCAGCGCAACGTCAATATCTTTACTTGCATGGATGCGGATATTATCAATCAGATTTACCACTGTGCTTCGAGTTAATTCCTGTATATTTTTGTACTGTTTGAATTGCTCCAACCATCCTTGCTGTGCCACCAGTCCATCCATCACACTGTTGCGCTCACTTATAAGCTGATTGATTGCTTCAGCAGCTTCATTGATTTGTATATCAAACTGGGCTGTAAAAGCCTTATATTCCTCGCGCGTAATAAATCCGCTTTTGAAATCTTCGTATGCACCAACTTTCAGCCGTCTGTTTTTTTCAATCATTTCTTCTTGAAACGAAATTTTGGCATTGATCTTTTCGATTTCACGATTTTCCCATGCCAAACGGTCAATTTGCTCTAATGCAGCCGACATATTCATAGCAGCCGCAATATGGCCCTGTACAACGGCCAATACCGTATCATAAACGATAGATTCCTTAATGATGTGGGAAGAACACGACTTTTTATCGTGTTTGTTGCCACTACACACGAAATACGCATATTCTCGTTTGCCGTGATGATTTACCTTACGCACCATCGGACTTCCACAATCAGCGCAAAAGATTTTACCGGAAAACGGATGTACTCCGGAAGCCCCTGCCGGACTGCGCGTATCTTCCAGCATAATTTTACGGATAAGGTCGAACTGTGCAGGAGAAATAATCGCTTCATGTGCATTTTCGGTTCGCGACCACTCTGCCTGAGGCTTTGCAATCGTCTTTTTCACCTTGTGATTCGGAGAAGTTGTCTTTCCCTGAATCAGTGTGCCTGTGTAAACTTCATTTTTTAGAATACGATATATAGCAACTGCACTCCAAACAGCAACTTTTTTTGTTTGAAAGCAAGTGCGCTGCTTCGATCCATGCGCCTTTTTATATTCGATAGGTGAAGGAACATTAATCTCATTGAGCCTGTCGGCAATCCGGTTCGGGGATAAACCTTCGATTTTCCAGCGAAAAATATCTTGAACTACCGATGCAGCAGGCGAATCAATCACTAACTGATTTTTATTATCCGGAGCACGCATATACCCAAACGGTACATGAGCGCCTACAAACTGCCCATTTCGCCGCTTAGCATCCAGATTGCTTCTTACCTTGACCGAAATATCACGGCAATAAGAATCATTCATCAAGTTTTTGAACGGCAGCACCAATGCATTGTTGCCGGCATCCGGCTGGGCATTATCATAATTATCGTTGATTGCGATAAAACGAACACCCAGGCGAGGAAATACCTTCTCAATGTATTCACCCGCACCGATATACTCTCGACCGAAACGTGACAGATCCTTTACCACAACGCAGTCTATCTCACCGATACGGATGGCCTCCATCATACGCTGAAACTGCGGTCGATCAAAATTCGCACCGGTATAGCCATCATCGCAGTATTCCCGCACAACTGCAATTTCCGGATGCTTTTTCAAATATTCCTTGATCAACAGCCGCTGGTTGGAAATACTGTTGCTTTCCGTTTTTTCATTTGCAACAGAAAAGTCGCCATCTTCCCTTGATAATCGCAGGTAGATGGCGGCCTTATACTCTCTGTCCAATGTTAGGTTTAACATAAAAACGCCACTCCTTACTTTATTTCGATCATCTATCCGAAAACAAGTATGCAATGGTGTTTCGCTTGATTTTGTCCATGCCTATTATAGCATAGTACCATTCGCTTATCCAGCGAATTTTACTGGAACAAGATAAATCTTTTTCCATATTACATACTTGCTAAAAGGTTCACAAAATTATCATTAAGTGTTTCCTGCGTATTCGCATAAGAAACTCTCACAATAGTATCGCCTACCCTAAACATATATGGATTCTTGATTTGCTCTACATAAGATTTCATTCGTTCCTCTATCGGCAATGTTTCGTCGATCTCTACGTCACGAATATCCACCAGAGAGGCAAGCAGTTCTTTTCGATTTTCTTCCATTTGATCACCGCCTTGTACGATACATTATAACCATAATTTTCCTTGTAATTCACGAAAGCATAAGTTTTATCAGCAAATTGATGGACAGCAGCAGAACTGCTGTCCATTGTATTCACCGACAAGATCTTACGACCTTTTTCAGTATTATATGGCATATTTGCAGCTCGCCCCCTGCCAATAGAGCATACGCTCTGGGAATGCTGCGAACTGCCGCTGGTTGTCGGCATCACGGGAATTTCACCCCTCCGAGGATTGCTCCGAGCCGCTTTACTGATAAAAACGGGAGTATCATTATACCTGGTCACTGTATCATCGCAAGCAACCGCACCACACGGTTGTTATAGTCCATCGTAAATCGCTCGTCCAATTGGAGTCATGGCGCCGAAAACTATGTTGCTACACAGTACCGGAAAGATCCGCAGCACTGATATCCTATTGTCAAGGTTCAGCAATCGAGATGAAATGTGATTTTAGGCTGGGTATCAGCCTGTTCGAGGACACCTGAGCAGATGTGCTCGAACAGAATGATAAGGCAGCGCATTCATCGAGAATATGAACTTTGTATGGTGATGCGCTGCAAACCACAAACATCTAACTAATGGTTGAAATCAAAAATAATGGCTATAACGTTTCATATACTCTTCTACGGTTTCACGAACCGATGTCACAAGCTGTTCTTCCATCACTCTACGCCCAATCGAATTATACTCCGGCGGTATGTATCCAATCATATAGTCCACCGAAGTTGAAAAAAACGCTGCCAGCTTACACAGATTGTCAATACTCGGAGAACGTACACCGCTTTCATAAGCCGAAATGGCAGAACTCGTCATACCAAGTTCTTTTGCAAGCTGCTGTTGTGTCAAATTTCTCTCTAAGCGAAGTTTCTTTATATTTTCAGGGAGAATGTGTTTCATAAGGGTGTGCTCCATGTGCTTCATTCGATTGCGCAAGTTGATAAAACAGACTGATGACCTGTTGCCTATATATAGAATAGCAAATTTTAGTCAACAGTTGGTGTTTTGAGTACACGAATCGTGGAATTTCAAAAATTTTTTTGCTCAAACATTTTTATTGACCGAATTTTTCAAAAAAATGCGTAAAGCGGATATGTTGACCAAACGGCAGCCGTCAAATCTCCTCCACAAAGAAAATAACCGGATACTATCAAAGTATCCGGTGTACAACTCAAAGTAGATCAGCCTCCGGTGCGATGCCGAGAAATTCATCTACGGTATGTAACGGGAAATATAGGCGGTTTGTCATTCCCCTCTGTTAACAAGAAAAAGCCCAGCTTTCGCTGGACTTATTCGACAGACTAAAACCTGCCATATCCGAGCAGATCGGACAGGTTTAATCCAGTAATTCGGTTATATCGCACTTCAATGCTTTGGCAAGACGCAGTACAATATCTATTTGCGCTTTGTTAATGTCTTTACTTTTCCGTTCATAGGCGCGAATAGTATTGAGGGAAACGCCAGATTCCCTGGCAAGCTCCTCTTGCGTTAAGCCGCAATGTTTTCTTGCTGTTTTCAGTTTACTTTTACTTTTTTTGAAGTGAGTGTCAAGAACTTCATAGCTCTTTTCGATGTCCGCTTCATGAAGCGTCCCGTAAAGTCCAAGAAGTTCAGTGTACGGAACCGTATCTATGATACTCCTGAATGTGCGACCAGAGTACCATTGGTAATGTGTCAGCATCCATCCTACCCAATAAACAGGGCTTTTCTCGTAGCTTTCAATAAGGTTTGTATCATAGACTTTGCCTGTAGTCCTTTCCATGACCTCTAAAAAAAGCTCCAATCCACTTTTCCCAGCAATGTATTTCGGATTACCGCTTTCTATTTCCTCTGCAACATCGGATTGAATAAAGCGTTTCACGAAATCTTCTCCGTCCATTTTGAACTCGATCACTGCATCATGGAGCATATTACCGACAGCACGAGAAACCTTACTCAGATATAACTGACTGTAGGCGTGGGTCGTCATCTTGCATATCCTCCCTTATAATATCCAGAACAAAAATATCGTCCATGAGCTGGTGCAGATCTTTTTTATGACTTGCATAAGTAGTTCGTGCGTTTTGATCTCGTTCGGCTCGTTTGAAGTAATATTCACGATAGTCGGCAACTTCGTAGTCTATAAATTCAATGCGCTCAAAGGATCGTTTAGAAAGCAGCACAACTTGTTCACCCAGCGTACCGAGTTGCATTGCCATATTCAAGTCACGCAAAGAGATTGTATTGTTCACAAAATCTTCTGCAAAGGAAAAATAAGAATCGTCCGCACGATAACCAATCATCACATCAACATCGGCTATTGGGGGCATAAAGCGATTCAGAATAAACTCCCTTGCATTATTGCCGATTGGGGAAGTAATATCGAATTTTCTATGGGCGAGTAAAACAGCTAGCCAGTTCAAGATGTTGAATTCGCCCTTTGTTAAGTGCATTACATTCAGCCCATCAAGAATCAAATGATATTTATTTGAATAACCATCATTTTTTACCGGGCAAGCCCACTCTTTTGCAAGCTCATTATTTTCTGTGCAGTAAAAGCCCTGTCCGTAGTCATTATATTTTTTCCCGACACCGAACTTTGGTACCTCAACGATTTGTTGTGAACCGTGGTAAATAACTAGATTCTGTTCCATGGGCACCTCCAAAAGTAATACCATAGTATTATATTAGTTTATTTCTAATATAATACTATGGTATTACTTTGTCAAGATAGTTGCCAAAAAATACACCGAAAACATACAAATCAAAAGCAGCAGTAAAACATTGATTCGCGCTCGGCAATGCTGTATTTATCAGCAGAATCCTTTCACTTCTCGAACAAAAATTACTCTGTTCAAGCAATAATCAGTATTTTTAGTACGTAAATCGTAGAATTTCAAAGTTTTTGAATACAAACTGCCCTCTATATGCTGCTTTGCACATAGAGGGCAGTAGGCTGTTTATGCAATCTTCGAGATTGTTTCATTCAATCTGGTATTTTGCAGCATACGTCGCGTGGTCCAGACATTTGCAAAATACATCGGTGTGAACCAGTAATTTTCTGTAGTATCACCGGATGCCATAGGCTCTGTCAGCGAATTGCCGACCTTAACGTATCCTGCAACACCTAACAGTGACAGCTGAATATAACACATCAGCGCAACTGTTTCGTCAATGTCTTGTGCCACTACAAGCACATGGTTCTGGTAATTCAAATTTGCCTTTTCAAGTTGATGTTTTGCTTCTTGCACACCGGCAATCAGCGTTGCACCACCGCCGCAGCACGGATCATTGATCGTAATATAGCCTTGATCCTCAACCTGCTTTGTGATATTACCCATCACGATAGCCGCCATCATTTGGCAGACATGATATGGCGTGAATATCTGCTGCAATGTTTTGCTGCCAAGATTAAGCCGCATATAGGTTTCACCTAAGAAATCCTGTTCAGGATTGTCCTCTATCGCCATAACCAGTTGAGCCAGCAGTTTCGGGAACATTTGTTGCTCCTGTTTGTTATACTTCCTAATCGTTTGCAGATAACGCTTCTCCCTTTCTTCAAAGTGTTCTTTATCCAACGGGTTAGATACCGCACAAGCCGCCATCAGCACAAAATCTTGCCAAATCTCCAGTGAGTGATGACCTGCGGACGTAATCTTCTGAAAAGTTTTCAAAAACTCTTTTTGATAATCTTTCGGCTTCTGCATAGCCCTTACCGGCGGCAATGGCACTGTTGTTTCTTCTGCCGTATTCAACCACTCTGAAAGCGAGAGGTTGATTGTCTGCGATAAATTTTCTCTCTGGGGCAATATAATTCTCTCCATTCTCATTTATGACAGGAATCGCTCCATGATTGTCAATTCTGCTGATTCATTTTCCATTTCACTCATGCGCAATACCTTTTCGCAGAATCGTTCCAGCGAGAATGCATTGCCAGCCGAATCCCGGTCCATCAGCAGGCCAATCACAGAACAGTGTTCCGCAGAGATTTCTGTTTGTAGCTGTTCAGCCAAATTATCCGAAATGTCACAATATCCATCCGTAACGAACAGAATATCTGCGTTTGAAAATTCTTCTTCACGGATAAGATGCAACGCTTCGGTCAGCGGTGCTTCAAAATTCGTACCGCCGTCAAAGAAGTGTTCTGCAGCAGCCAACAAGTCACTATTCGTGAACTTTCCCGGCAGAAAACGATCTATACGGATGGAATTCTTGCCCGAAAAGTGAATCAGGGCAAATTTCCGGCCTTCATGTGCACAGATATCCTGCACTGCAAGGGCAAGTGCTTTGCCCCACGCAGCATTATCTCCGCGAGTTGAACCCGATTCATCCAGACAAACAATTACATCACCGCCGCCTTTACGAATCTTCTCGCGTTTAGCGTACTGGTTCAACCCTTTGGCATTATAGCGCCGCAGGAACAGCGGTGTAGTCGCAGGTGATGCCAGCAACGCCAGTTCACCAGATAGAAGATTCCGTAAGTCACGCCCACGAGTCAGCGAAAATTTTTCACCTCTGCCGTGTGCATAGGCGTTTTTTTGTAATGCAGACAGCACTTCTTTCATGCGCCCCAGTTGACGGGTAATATCCTGCAAGTAGGTGTTATCCTTCAGTTTTTGCAGCAGTTCTTTGTTTTGCTGTGCTTTCTCCTTGCCAGTACCGTCACCGGTTCCCCAGCAGGCAGATGCATAGGCTGCTGTCTGTGCAGTTTCAAGTCCGCTCTGCATTACAGCCTGTATAGCCGCTTTCTCCTGCGACAACTGTGTGCGAAGCGCATCAGACAGCATCTCCTGTACAACACCCAACTGCTCAGTGACACTGGCAAATTGCTCGGCTGTACGAAGCGTTTCGGGCAGTTTTGTATTGTTCTTCTGCACTTCATTCATGCAGTCCTGCATTTTTGCGTGTAAACAGCACTGTTTTTTCAAAAGCCTTGACAAAACTAAAGCCAGCTTTCTAGCCGCATCAGCCAAGCGCTTTTGCATTTCAGTAATGGTCTGTTCCAGTATTTTCGCGGTTTCCAACGCTGCAAAATCATTGCCCATGCAGGAATGCCGCAGTTCAGCATATTCCGACTGGTTCATCATTTCATTCAGAACCGCTGCTCGAATGGTAGCCTGCGGCGTACGCTGATCCGGTGTGGTGCTGCGATGCTCCGTTGCATACAGCATATGAAACAATTCTTCCAACAGCTTATCCTCAGGATGGCCGCCGGCATCCTCGAATATCATCTGTTCCAGTCGTGTCGGACGAAAAACGGAATCCATCTGCATGGTATTGTTGCTGACAGCCTGCTTTAAAGTGTTTTCTGCTTGATCCAATGTATAAAATCTGTATCTCATATCATAATCTCCTATAAAAGTTGTACCGCAGAGCATAAAACTCTGCGGTACGATTGGTTTTATCGGTTAAAACGGCGGATCGTTAATCGGCGCTCCGCCGGGTCCCCACGCATAACTGTCCGGTACACCGGAAAAATCCGGAGTCGGATACTGCGCTGCAGCACCCGGGATCGGCTGCGGATAGCCGCTCATCGAGGGCTGTGCTGCCGGCTGCTGTGCCTGCGGTGCAGGCGGAGCCATTGTCGGAGCTGAAGCCGGCGGTACTGCGGCAGCATTCGGCGTGACAGGCGCACCTGCCGTTTCAGGCTTTTTATCAAGGAACTTGATATCCGAACCTACTACCTCATATGTCATGTGCTTTTCGCCGGTCTGCTGGTCCGTCCATTCGCGCTGCTGCATCCGGCCCACCAGGGACGCCAGACGGCCCTTTCTGCCGAATTCCAGCACGAACTTCGCCTGATTTCCGAATACGGTACAGCCAAAGAAGTCCGCCTCCGGATCGCCATCACGCTTGAAATCACGATCCACGGCAAGACGAATGACTGCTACCGGTTTTTCGCTGTTCTGACCGCGGCGTTCCGGGTCTTTGGTCAATCGACCGATCAAAATAATCTGGTTTAACATCGTTGTACTCCTCCTTAAACAGCCTGTAACAGACTGAGTTCTTTCAATGTGCTGTACGAAAAATGACACGCATCATGCGCTTTTCGATTGAGCGATTCCAAATCTGCCAGCGTTTCTGCGGTCTGCGTCCGCTGTTCATCGGACTGTGCACTGTTATCGAGCACGCACCACTCCTGATAAAGCGATGCCAGAGTACTGCGCAGCGGCACAAGTGATTTGACGGACGGTGCAGCGTCAAATGCCGCAAATGCGTCCCGTCCCTTGTGCAGCAGTTCATCCAGATGTGTTCTCAGCGGGTTATCGCACAGCTTTCCAAGTACGTCACGCACCGTCTCGATCTCTTTCGGCTCGTTCCAGAGATAATTTTTGAGCGAAAGCAAATCGTTCGGCTGTACCTCGGTATGCCCAGCGAGCCATGCGGCAGCCTGCGCGATGCGCCCGAAGCCGAAGAATTTACGGTCAGATACCGTGATATTCTGGCGGCGCAGTTCACACAGCACATCGTCCATCAGTTCATTGATGGATTCCGGCACAGGCACCAGCTGTACCTGTCTCTGTATGGCATACAGCTCTCCTAATGCGATGGTTGCTGTAACCGTACCAAATTGCGCGCTCTGCTTTTCTTTCAAGACACGGAGCCGTGCCTTGCGGTTCTGCACATTGCGCGTTACCACTTTCAACTGAAAACGGTCATACAATGGCGCCAGAATCTGTTCCTCTGCATTACGGAAATGTGGAATCTCATTGGATGCTGAAAAGAACGAAATAACAGGAACATCGGTCGTTACGCCCTCGTTGGTATAGCGGCGTTCGTTCAGTACGGTCAATAACGAGTTCAAAATGCCCTCACCAGCTTTGAAAATTTCGTCAAGAAACACAATATGTGCATCTGGAATTTTCCCTGCGGTGATGGTCGTCGGTGTACCTCCAGTCAAGAGCGACAGACCTTTCTGGTACTGCTCCATAGCCTCGGTGAGCTGTTTCAACTGCACTGCAGCCGAAGTATCTGCAGGATTCGTCTGTACAGCTTGCATAACAGAGTGAAGCTGCTGCTTCATTTTCTGATAATGTGCATCTTTCGCAAGCACCTGCGCCGGTACTGCACCGGGAATCAGGCTTGCCAGATCAAGACGGCCGAACAGTGCTTCTTCGTCCGTCTGCTTAGAAAGCAGACGTTCAAACTGTCTTGTACCGGTAATGCGCTTGCGAAACTCGTTGATTGCGAAGCTCTTGGCCTGTCCGGGATCACCCAGAATAAACAGGTTGCTGCCCGACAGCAGCGCCATTGCAATCGCATGGATCAGTTCTGCACGCTCGGCAATTTCGCCGTTCAGTTCAGATATAACTGCCAACATTTTATCTCGTAACATAGTAGTCCTCTCTCCTTGTCTGGTCATGCGGCGCCATTATTCTTGGATGCACGGCGCACCTCATAAATCTGCGGGCAATACTGCAAAACTTCATCCAGCGACAATTCGCTGACATGATACATTTTGCCGACAGCCTGCTGCAATGCACTTTCGATGAATACATAAGCATCCGCTTCATGCATAAAGAGCAGCGCCTTTTCCAGTCCGCTCAGCGTAACATTGTGTTCGTCATTCTCCAAGCTGTGACTGGAAACAAAGGCATAGCGGGAACGATACAGGAAGTACACTGCATATACGCCGGTATGTTCACTCATCACGCCGCCTCCTTTTCAGCAGCGGACGGAATCACCTCATACAGCGTTGTGCCGTTCGGCAATTTCTCGTCAAGGCTGAGCACCACCGGCTGACGGTAAATCTTGCGGCGCTGGCGCAGCAAAGCAGCACGCATACGGCTGTATGCAATGGTGGAGAAACAGTATTGCTGCAATTTCTCATCCTGCATATACCGCTGTGCCGCGAGAATCAGCCCCAAATCTGCTTCGCCATAAGCATCTGCTGCCGCATCATTCGGCAATTGGCAGTCTTCGATCACGCGATAGATCAGTTTATGGTACTGTGCGACCAGCGCACGTTCCGATTCGGTTAATGGTCGGGTCAAGGTGTCTGCTGTCATAGGTTACGCCGCCTTTCTGTATGTCTGTGGTTTGTTCTTCTGATATACCATCAACATATAGTTGAAATCCCCGTGATTGCACATACAGCGCAGGCGGTAATCGTTTACCTTGCCGAAGTACGCAAAATCATAGGTCGGGCACCAGAAATCCGGCTGTTTCGCATCCTCGTTTGCCGCGCAGAAACGGCGCATCGCCGCATCATTGCGGAGTACCGTGCGAGTGAGGCGCTTAAAAAACATATTTGCCTCATTGATGCTCTGTTCGGTCAGGAAATAGCTCTGCACCGGATACCAGAAGTTTTTACGCTTCGGTGAAAACTGACCGACTGCACTGAGCAGACGGTTTTCCGGTTTGAACGAAGTCATTCGTTCCGCTACGCCAATAGGGATCAGGATAGGTTTCTTCATCTTTTCTCTCCTTTTACGCCGCTTTGCGCGTGCGTTGGGTCTTGGGTTTCTCTTCGATTTTCGGCTGACGGATCGGCAGCAGCAAATGCAGTTCGTTGTCAGCTCGCAGCATCATGGCGCCGGTCTTGTCAAACTGGACTGCAATATCGTTGCCTTGCAGGAGCGAGGCCGCTTCCTTTAGATAGGTGTAGCTGTAGCAAAAACCGTCCTTGGGAAGTGGTGTCTGAACTGTGCAGTCCATCTCGATCTGGCCGCTGACTGCGCTGTTGGCATTTGAAATAAACTGTAATCGCATGGTGTGATCATCTACTGGCAGCAACAGCAGTTTAGCGTTGGTCGTACTGCCTGCACTAATTCGTTTGAGCGTATCCAACAGTACACCACCATCAACCTGTACTTCGTGAGCCATGTGAAAATGGTCTATCAACGGTTGGATATTCATGTACTGTTCCTCGTTCAAACGCGCACGAAGCACCATGCCGGGGCCGCAGAATACCGCATTACCGTTAGAAACACCGACTTTGAAATGTGGTATCCCATGAAATACGTGCAATACGGTTTTCATGGCATCAACAGCTAACAGCATATCCAGCGGTTGGGTTTGCGTAGTATCTTTCGATACCATTGTCAGCCGATAGCTGTCGCAGCTCGTAGCTGACCACTGACCGTCATGTACCGTAACACGGACACAGTTCAGCGCTCGCAGGCCTTTGCTGGCATCTTTAGATGCAGAAAACAGGACTTTGGAGCTAATCTCACAAAATCCATCTGCCTCATACAGAGATTCTGGTGTACATGGCTCTGGGACGGGATATTTCTTGGCGTCCATAAGGGCAAAGCTGTAGCCTGTCTTTGCATTGCGGATTGAAATCGTCGTATCATCGGTTTCTACGGTGGTCACTTCCTCACGGAACAGTTCCAGCATGGATTGCAGCACACTGCCAATCATCATAGCCTTGCCGCTGTGCTCAACATAACAGTTCAGCCGCGCCTGCAAGACACATTCGTTTCCCATCGCAGTAAACTGCACGTGGTTGCGGTCCTCGTCTGCCTCTATTAAGATACAGACTTTCTCTTTTGCAAGGAACTGCCGTCCGATCACAAGGCAACATCGTTTGATGATTGGCAGCATTTCCGAGCGGTTTGCGGAAAATTTCATAGATTTGGTTCCTCCTTTTTGATTTTGAACATAGAAAAAGACCATATGATCCCGTTTGGGGTTCATATGGTCTTAATTGCTCGTTTCAGGTTCAAAGAGTTGCGGTACGGCTCAGGGGCAGAATGACACCCGGGCGAGATACGTTGACAATGAATTACTTTGAATCTGATTATAACAACAATATACATCTAAAACGACGTAAATACCAGTTGAAGATTATTCATTAAACGACTACACCACCCTTAATATTCACATAACACTTACAAGCATAAAACATCTATTGCATGTCCCTTTTCCGTATAAAACGATTTCAAAATTAATTGCTTTATGAACTGTAATATGGGGAATCTTAACAAATTCATTGGTTCAATATTATAATCAATCACAATAGTATTTAATATCATAATCTGTTACACTTAAATTATAATATCTACAATTTATAAAATTGAAAAGGTGATACCAATGTACCATTTCAACAATTAACGTGACATCTACAATTACATTTTAATCTATGCAGGAGGCTTAAAATGAAAAGATTTAAATTAAAGAATCTGCTCGCAACAATTTTAACTATATTCTTTTTTTCATCGTTTTTCCCCAATGCATATGCCGCCTCTGAAGATCAGTTTGCCGAAGCAACATATAATAGCCTAATTACACAATCTAAGGAAGACTTTTGGAACACTCTCGTATCTATATGCTCAAGTGCTGAATCTCCATCGCTTATCCCTGCCGCAGTTGCTTTTTCTGACAGATCTGATTTTAGCCAACAGGAAATGATACGCATTATAACCGATTCAAACGCACCCTATCTATTACGTCAAATTGCAATAGAAAGATACGCTAATAATAATTATCCTGTTAATGATGAAATCTATCAACTCATATCTGATGATACTATACCATCAACTCTACGAACATTACTCGTTTCCTTGTTATCTGAACATATGAATTCTTCTGCAGTCCCCATTCTTCTTTCCATAGTCGATGATGCTGATGATAATTTGTCCTATAACGCAATCAAGGCATTAGAAAAAGTGAATCCTGATGAAGCCTTGCATCTAGCGACCAATATTTACAAAAACTATCTAAATGAGAGTCCTGCAAGAATCAATATCGCTTCTAAAGTACTCGCTCGTGCAATTTCCACCGACGAACCAGACTTATATTTTTCCAAAAAAGACTATTTAAATCTTAGCCAAGAAATAGTTACTCAATCCAAAAGCGACGAAGTAACACAAACTGTTATACAGTCTATGTCAAAAATCGACAGCGCAATTGCACTATCTTTTGATCGCACAGCTAATGTCACATTTTCTTCGAGAGCAAGTGGCCGGCAAGGATATGCTGCATATCGAGATGGTGTCGCAGGCAATCTAAATTGGCATGGCGCTATCATTTATGGTACTGGAATAACCACAAGTTCTTATATATTTGCACAGGCAACCGGTTCTGGGCATACCACTGAAACTGTAAATTATTCCACATTTTTAAATGCAAAAAATCCTCAAGGATACTACCGGCCCAAAAGCACGTCACTCACTTCCTCACAGCGAGATAGTGTCGTAGCTACTGCTCGCGCACTAGTCAATGAACGAATTTCGTATACTCTTACCAATCCCATTAGTTACAGTATGATATCAACCACTAACAAGTATCAACCCTCTGATATTCTTGGAATTCGTTGCGACGGATTTGTTGAATACTGCTATGAATACAATAATATTAAAGTTTTTGGGTCAGATTCCTACTGGAATATCTCTCTAACCGACAGTCGCTGTCAAGATGAACATGGCGGTTTTTTGCTAACTCCTAAATCTCAAGCTCAAAACTATATGACTCGAATTGGGGCACTATAATCACTATAACCATATACAGAAAAGAGAGTCCAGTGGATTCTGAACTCTCTTTTCCGCATTATCTCTAAAGGTATCTTAAATGAAAGCAAATAATAAATCTTATATTTACATCACAATCTTAGTATCCTGCTTTTTATTATCTACTATATGTAATTGGGGGCGCTTTTTTTCTAATATCTCACCTATTAGTATTGGAGCCATCACTTCTGTATTATATATAATTACTTGGACTTCATGTAATTTTTTATTACGGAACAATTTTTCTTGGATAAAGTTTATACTTGCATTCAACTCATTATCTTTCTTCGGATTATTGTTAGCCTTATCAACGCAAAATACGTTTGTTATACATATCCCATTTCTTTCTCAACTAATAAATTTCAGTAATATCTTCTTGAGCACCTTATTTGCTGCATATCATGGGCTCAGTCTATTGATTATATGGACAAATCATCGCTTACTCTTGCTTTTATTTTTTCAAGAGTGTTTCTGTCTTATCTTGCTCTTTAGATATAGATACTATCAGCGATAATAATAATCATATATTTTTGAAATCCAACATTATATAAATTGAATCATCTTTATTTTTAGAAAGCACATACAATAACTACATAATTAGAAAAGCTCCGATGTTTCTGATATGCTCCCTATATAGCGAACAGTGAAATAAAAACACTGAAAGCTGTATAGGGAGCATTTTTGTATGAGAGGAAAAATATCACCAGCAATCAAGCAAAAGGCAGTAATGGAGATAGAATCAGGACGGATAAGGTACAATAAGTTGCGCAAATTAAAAACCGCATAAAAGAAGACATAGCTTGCAGACTCTGGTAGAATGAAGTTACCACACAAACATTCGAAAGGAGACAGCAAACTATGT
>ERZ838118.395-NODE-395-length-60902-cov-56.359623_pt1 | contig 60902 bp, 29 predicted proteins | sample MGYA00519863_ERZ838118 | MGnify/ENA primary metagenome ERZ838118 (study PRJEB31850, sample SAMEA3708827) | human gut metagenome | biome: human gut; feature: human-associated habitat; material: faeces | place: China | collected 2014 ...
CACAGAACAAAGGCAGCATACAAATCAAAAGATAGGACACGGTATCTAAAGTTCCAGCTGCCCAGGGGCCATAGGCCGTCCAGATCACAACCGGACAGGACAGCCAGCTCAAAATACCAAATCCCGCACCAATCGGGAGAACCTTTGCTTCATACACAAAGCTGATCCTGCTAAACTCCTGCATGGCATGGATCACCGTTTTGTTTTTCAGACCGCCAACGCCATAGGCCCGGAAAGTCTGGATACCGGATACATACTCCACAATGCTGCTGACATTCTCCGCACAAATATCGTTCTTCTCTTTTCCATATTTCGCTACCTGCCGGAAGGAAAGCCATAATCCTGGAAACAAAAGCAAGTCAGCAGTCAGTAGAATCAATCCGGCAGGAAAGTAAATCGTCATCACAAAAACGATCAGCATCAGCGACAAGGCAAAATTCTTTGCAATGTCCCCAATCTTATGCGTCAGAATTTTTTCATAATTATTTACATCACTGGTAATTGTATTGATATAATCGCCAGTCTGCCCCCTCGTAAACCGGGAGATCGGGATACGTTTGAGATGGTCGCCCATAAACAGGCGGATATTTTTACTGACTCTGGCACCGCCGATCTGTGCTTTGGTATAGCCATAGCTGTATATCAAAATGCGGAACAGGAAGATGACAGCGATAACAGCTGTCAGTACCAGCACACGGTTCATATCAAACTGACCGTCCCATAAAAACCGCATGACGGAATACAGCAGCATAAACAGGCTTCCAGAGAGCAATCCTTCCAGAACAGTCCCGGCAACACCAATATAAAACTCCCGGTTCTTCTTCCATACGTTATTCGGATTCATTCTGCCCGCCTCCTTCCAGTTGATAAGTAATTCCCCTCGCTGTTTCGTAGTCCTCCCATGCTTTTTGATAGTAAGCGTTCTCTTTCCGTACTTCCTCATGGGTGCCGACATTGGTAATTGTATGGTTCTCTACCACAGCCACACGGTCGCACATTTTCAGGGCGCTCAGCCTGTGTGCTACCACAATGACCGTCCTGCCTTTACAGAGGTTCTGGATGGCCTTATCAATTTCCATCTGATTTTCCGGGTCAGAAGCGCTTGTCGCTTCGTCCAGGATCAGAATGGGGGCATTTTTCAGGATTGCCCTTGCAATGGCGATCCGCTGTTTTTCTCCACCAGAGAAACGGGAGCCGAAACTGCCTACCTTTGTGTCATAACCATCTGGCAGTGACATGATGAAGTCATCAATCTGCGCCTCCCTGGCGGCAGCTCGTACTTTCTCCAGACTGGCGTCCGAGCCCATACGGATATTTTCCAGGACACTGTCACGGGTAAGAAATGTCTTTTGGAATACAATGGCAATATTCTTCAGGATGGTATCGTAGTTCAGTTCATTCACGTTGACCCCGCCGATCAGCACCTCCCCCTCCTGCACATCATAAAACCGGGAGATCAGTTCGATCACGGTACTCTTGCCCGCACCGGACTGTCCCACAAGTGCCATGCGTTCCCCATCTTTGATTGTGAGGTTGACTCCCTGCAATACATCCGTTTTTCCATCATAGGAAAAACGTACATTTTTAAGTTCAATCTCATGGTTTTTCGGGAAGTCCTTTCCGCCTTCATAAACAGGAACATCCAATATTTCTTTTGTTTTGGTAATGGCACCCAGGACATTCGCAAAGTTTGTCCCCAATTCCTGCAAAGGCCGGATCTCTGTCAGATACATGGAGCCGACATAGACGAACAGCAAAAAAGCGCTGGCCGCCAGGGAGCCCTTCAGGAAGAACATTCCGCCCAGGGGAACCATTAGCAGCATCCCACATTCGATCAGAACCACAAAGGTTGCGTAAGGAGGTCCCATTCTCCGGGATGTTTCATTCCACATGGCATTCTCTTCCTGAATTGCACCTGAAAATTTCTGGAACGACTTGCTCCCCATGTTGTACGCTTTAATCAGCTTCATGCCGCTGATATATTCGATCATCACAGAATTGAGCGTTGTAATGGATCGGTTCGCCCGGTCCATCAGGTCATCTGTATTTCGGAACATAACCCCCATTACCACAACAGCCAGAATCAACGGCACCAGGGAAACCAGTGCCAATGGGATATTTACTGTCATCAAATAGATAAAAATCGCTACCGGCCCTACCATATAGCACACAAGGTCTGGAAGGTTATGAGCCAGGAACAACTCTAATTTTTCAATGTCTTCATTCAGTACTGTTTTGATATCCCCGATCCGCCTCTCATTCATCGTACCAAGAGGAACTTTTGCCAGATGCTCCGCTACCATGCAGCGCACCTTGAACAAAGCGCCGTAAGCACCTTTATGGGCAGCCACACCGGAACACCCAAATAAAACAAAACGCAGGACCACAGAAACGGCAATCATCATAATCGTCTGGACGACAAACTCGTTTGTGCAGTTATGCTGGAAAACGGCATCCATCACACGGTAAATCCCGATATACGGTACAATGATGCATAGGCCGCTTGCCATAGCTAGCAGAATTGCCAGTAGCAGCCAGATTTTCTGCTCACCGGCCCATTGAAGTAGCAATGCAATCCTGTTTTTCTTTTTCTGTTTCATCACTTCACATCTCCTTTCCCCCTGAAACAGAGAACAGTTCCCGGATCTTTGGGAGGAAATCCATCACAACAGGGATGTCATCCGGCATTTCCCCTTCATCAAAATGCAAGACACGTGAGCAGGTACGGCAGACAAATTCAAAATCATGGGTGACAATAAAAATGATTTTTCCCTGTTCGGATAACCGTTTGATCAATCCCGCCACCTGCGCCATGCTGTCAAAGTCCAGTCCGCTGGTGGGCTCGTCGAACACCAGCAAATCTTTTCCACAGATCATGCTGACTGCCACAGCCACCCGCTGCTTCTGTCCACCGGAAAGCGTGTTGGGATGGCGTTCCCGGTAGGTTGTAAGCCCCAGTTCCGCCATGGTTGTTTCTACTAAATCCTGATCCGGGTTTCGAATTCCGAAGGAACATTCTGCCTCCACACTTTCTGCAAACAATTCATAGTTCACATCCTGCATCACCATATAAGAGCGTTTCAGCCTCAACTTGTGTTCTAGCGGCTGACCATTCCAAAGGAACTCACCTTCACAGTCTTTATGAAGCCCGCACAGAGCGCGGGAAAACGTGGTTTTTCCGGCTCCATTATGACCGACAACCCCAATGACTTCTCCCCTTGCGACAGAAAGAGCAATTTGGTGTAGAATCGTCCTCTTTTTATAACGCAGCGTAATATCACGGATTGCTAATGTAGGAGGAAGAACCGTAGGATGGATGGCTGGAGGAAGAACCCTTGTCAGGTCAACTGCCCGCAGCCCCATGTGTTCCCGTTCGGTTTCCGTCAGCCGGAGAAATTCCTCTGACGTAAAAATCCTTGCTATTTCCCCATCTTCCAGATAAACAATGCGGTCTGCCAGCTCCATCAGATAATAGAGCCTGTGTTCCGCAATCAAAATGGTTTTGCCCTGGCTCTTTATCAGCCGCAGATGTTCTTTCAATTCCTGTATGGAAGCCATGTCTAGATTTGAGGATGGTTCGTCCAGCAGATAGATTTCCGGGTTCATTGCATAGACCGACGCAAACGCGATTTTCTGTTTTTCTCCGCCCGACAGTTCAAAAATATTTCGGTTTCGTAGCTTTTCAATATGCAAATCTTTTGTTGTCTGTTCTACCCGTTCCTCCAGTTCCCTTACCGGCCTGGCCTCATTTTCAATTCCAAAGGCAATCTCACTGTCCGTATCCACATTGAAAAACTGTGTCCGGGGATTTTGAAACACAGACCCCACCTTTGCAGCGATCTGATACATGGGCAGGTCACTGATTTCCTGTTCGTCCACTAGCACGCGCCCCTGAAGTTCTCCCTGGTAAAATTGTGGGATCAAGCCATTTACCAGCCTTGTGACCGTTGTTTTTCCGCACCCGCTGCGGCCACAGAACAAGACACATTCCCCGTCTGCAATTTTCAGGCTGATTCCATGCAGACTGTCATGCTCCTGTCCCTCATAAGAAAATGATACATTTTTAAACTCAATCACCCGATCACACCTCCCCGCTTACATAATTCAAAAATAAAGAAAGCAACCGCAAATAACATCGCCGTCCAATCTGCAATCCCGCATTTTATCTGGACAAGACAGGTCCGGGGATTGGGATTCTCGATCCCGCGGGTAACAGAAGCGATAGAAAGCTCGTCCGCTGCCTTGGAGGCCATCATCATCAGCGGAACATAGATACACTCTACTGTCATTCCCGGATGGGAAAGGAATCCGCCCAGGGAGGGCGATACGTCCCGCATACGCATGGCGTCCTTGATAAAATGCCAGTCCTCCTGGACGGTTGGAATATAGCGCAGCATGACCGCAAATGTGATGACAAATTTTTTCGGGGCATGGATTCGGTTCATGGCGGATAAAAATTCGCTGACCTTTGTTGTAAACAAGACTATCCCTGCCAGCATCCCGCAGGCGTAAACCTTGTGAAATAGCCCAAGGAACGCAACAAACATGGTCCGCAGCGTCCCCGTCATAGCCGCCATAATCCAGACTGTCAGTGCACAGACTAACGCATAAAAGCATACCCCTTTTACGGCATATTTCCACTTTCCACAAAGCACTCCTAATACAGCAATCAGCAGGACAAGCGCAAACTGATAGGTAAGAGAAGGCGCGAACATGGAACTCAGTACACACATCAAAATAAGAAAAAGCTTGGCCCGCGGGTCAAGCCAAAGCCCTTTCTGGACGGTGTTACCCATCATGCTGTAATACCCGCTTTTTCGAACTGCTTCTTCAACATTTTGCAGCCCACAAATGCACTGATAGAAGCTGTTACAAGGAGAGCGGCAAACATGGCGATAAAGATTCCCGCATTTGCGGTCGTCTGCATGGTATCGATATAGCTTTGCTCGGTTCCATTTCCCAACATGGTCTGCGCCCACCCCTGGGGATCAGCGAAGAAAACAAGGTACGACCCTGTTCCGCCCAGGGAGAAAAGGATATAGGACAGACTGTTGATCTTCTTGCTCTTGTACTGCTTTGTACCGGCAACAAAATCAGCTACGACAGCCATAATGAGATAGCCCAACGCAAACGCCCAGTGCATACCAGTGACAAACCAGATGATGGCCATGATAACGCCCATGATCGTGACGCTCCAGCGTTTATGTACTTTTGCGATCATCAGCAGATAAATTGGTCCGGCAAGCAAAGCACTCCCGGCAGGCATGAAAAAAGTCAGCACCGGGTTGGTAGCAAAAAAGACGCCTCCTACCATGATGAATACGAACAGAAGCGCAGTAAAAATTCCCGTTGTTACTAAGTCCTTGACAGACAATCCTGCCTTTGCATTTACTTGATTACTCATATTTTTTCCTCCTGCTTTCAAGAACGGTTGACCTACCGTCTGAAATCTGTTATATTATGATTAGATGCTACTAACCACGGTCTATATCATACTAACTTTATGGGCGGGCTGCAATACATTGCAGGCACATTCGTCTTTTCGTTGCAAAGCTCCGTCCAATCGTTGCAAAGGAGGCCGTCATTTGAACAATAACATTATTGCGGATTACTATGAGCCGCTTTTAACAGATAACCATTTTATCCCGGTAGATAGCAATAACCACTTCAATTCTGCCGGACAATGCTGGCAGTTATCGCCTGAATTTGGAGAAGGCTTTTACTGGGTCTATGCGAAGAAAGACCTGTACGACATTAAAATCCATGATTTTTATTTCCATGAGGATTTCTTCATGGAATTTCATTTGCCGGAAGCTCTGAGTATTACTCAGTATGAATCCATCTCTGGCGAAGAATTAAATCCCTACCGGCGGATGTCTGCCGAATGTATCAAAGCCTTTATTGGCGGCTATAAGCCATACAAGGCAATCATCCATAAAAAAATCCCCATCCGGTCTATTGGTATCGAAGTCATGCCTGCATACTATGAGGATTATTTGCAAAAACAATATCCGGGGGACTATATCAGCCCACTTGCAGCTTTCCGGCAGGTTGATCAGACCACAGACTTCCCGGCTATGGCAAAGCTGCTCCATGAGGTAAAGGTTTACCGTGGGGATGGGATTGCCGCAGGACTATTTTATGAAGCGAAAGTGGCCGAGGCCGTATCCCTTGTGGTGGAAGAACAGAAAAAAATTCTCTCCCGCAAGGAGAAACATCTATCCGACCAGGATATAGCACAATTGGAAAATGTGACTGCTTATCTCAATGACCACTATGCGTTTGATATCCCATTGGAGCGGCTTGCAAAAATCGCCTGTATGGGAACCACCAAGCTGAAAACATCTTTTAAGCAGTTGCAGGGCTGCACAATCACAGAGTATATTCAACAGCGCCGCATGAGCCAGGCAGAGCATTTGCTGATTGATACGGATTTCACGATAGGACAGATTGCGGAAATGATTGGCTACTCTACTTCTAGCCGGTTTGCGGAATTGTTTCGTAAGAGTACGGGACTCCTGCCCATTGAGTATCGAAAAATGTCTCATCGATAACAGTACAGATATAATTTCATTTCCATCTCATAACCATTGTATTATCTCTGTCGTTATGCACCATAATAATGAAGTCCCCTCAAATCCGTTTAACACTTTTGAGGGGACTTCTTGATTCATAAATATCATTACATCTGAATTATTTATTTTACAATCTCCGATATTTTAATAGGTTTGGTCGTGTATGCATGTATAATATTAGCAGATCCTATACTGTTTCCCAAATCTTTCCATGCCTGACAAACAGATATCAAAAATTGGGCATTGCTGTCCATTTTTTTTCCAAGATAGAAGTCTCTATAAAAATCTTCCAAAAATAGTTTTATACTATCAGGCCATGTATCACTGAACATTTCCCTAAAACATTTTCCTTCGTCATTGTGCATTTCTTCATATACTGGGAGATCTAAATATTCATCGTCTGCTTCTAAATGAAACCCACCATCTGCAGCAATACATTTTCGTATACGTGGTTCCCACATAATATCACTATTCGTTCCAATCATAGTTAAATTTCCACATTCCGTGTATAACGATATTTTATGAAATAAAAGTACGCTGTTTTCCGGATCACTTGGATCCATTTGATTTTGAACATTTATACAGATTGGTATATTATATATCGAACCATATATTATACAAAATGGGGAATTCTTGTACGTTTCTTCTACTCTCTCAAATTTCCATGGTCTTAACCCGCCTATCGCTCTTCCCAAAATATCTATAAGCGGGAAAAGCACATGCACACTACATTCCGCATTAATATATTGCACGTCGTTTTTTTCCCTCAATTTTCCTGCAAGAAAAATAAATTGTTTTACATTGGAAAGTTGCGGATAAAAAGTATTTAGTCTATACATGCAGCAGTTCTTCTGAGCAATCTTAATACACATTATGTAATCATCTATATCAATTGGATGTTCCTGTATCACATTTATACCTTTCTCAAGTAATGAATGCACTATTGTGCTTCCTTCTCCATTTACTACAGTTGATTTTATCACAACGCAGACTACATCCACATTTTCTTTCGTAATCTCATCAATATCTGTATATAGAATTACTCCATATTTTTTTGTCCATTGTTTCGACCATTCGCTTCCTCTCGATAGAATCCCTACAAGTTTATATTTACATTTTATTTTATCTATTGCTCTAATATAGAATTGTCCGAATCCAACCCCACAAACAATTATCCGAAGTCTCTTTTCCATTTACAATTCGCCCTCCTCGTAATTCAAATCATGCTCTTGCATCTTTTTATCATTTTCCTTTAATCCAATTAGTATTTCCTCATTTATCAACGAATTCATGACTATTTCTGCATCCAATATTTCAAATGGCCAATATATGCCTTTTTGACATATTCCCGAACATAATGCTTCAGCACAAAATGCTGCGATTCTTCCATTAATTTTATACGAGTCCAAAGTCTCATATCCATAATTCTTTTTCTCAGTAACAGTTTCTATCTCTAGCCAAATTCTATACCACGTTTTGCTCTCTTCTCTTTTGTTTTCTAGTTTTCTTTTTACATTTTCAGCAAGCCTATTGACATACTCATATTCTTGACTAATCATTAACTTCAAGAGTGCTTCTTGTATTATATTCCTATATTCTGAATTCGTTTGTACATTGTACCAATGCAATTCATCAATTCTACTATATTCCGCACTCAAATAAATTTCGTCTGGCAAATATTCCATTATTTCTGCTGTATCCGGAAAAATTAATGGTACTCTTTCTGTTATATTCTCTGTTTTTTTTATTTGTTGATGTGAATAGTATGAATCAATCTTACCGAATTGAGAAAACGTGCTTAAAAGGAAATCAGCACATGCTGAGGCTGTTATATGTTCGTTACCACCGGCAAAAATATTTACTCTCCTGATTTCACTCTCCTGCTGTTCTTTTCTTATCCATACAGGAAGAATCCCCGATAATCCGGGGAAACTTCCTGCACCAATTATCATAGTGCTTTCATAATTGTAGAGTTCTTCTTTATCTATGCCTATGCCAAATGTATCTATATAATCAATGTTATGCTCACACACTACACTTGCTATCTCTCGTGAAAGGTAATATGACGGTCCAGTGCAGTTAATGACAATACTGCAATTTTGGCAAAACTTTATTAGTTCTTTCCTATTCCGCACATCAACTTGAACATATTCTATATCTGTATCCGCATTCATGTTTACTATTTTTCTCTGACCACATTTCAGCGGATATTTTCCTTTTAAATAATTTACCACATATTGCCCAACACCTCCTCCACATCCTAATATTCCAATCAGCTTATTCACGCTTTTATCACTCCTTTCACAAAAATTGCTACAGCCTCTCTTCTTTCAATATTCTTTCAGCCACTTTATCTGCATATGAACCTGTCATGCAGGTCAAATGCTCCCCTTCTATTAACTCAGATGTTATATTTCCCACTGTGGCTTCTTTCCAAAATCTTTCATTATCCGTGGGTTCAACTGGTAAAAAAGAAGAATTTTTATTGCGACAACTTAATACTAACGCATTTCCTACATAAATACCTGCATCATACATAATTACAGCGCTAAAGCTGTGGCAAAACACTTTGTATAAAGTATCTAATCTTTCCTTTGAATAACCAGATGTTTCTCCTTTAGTCGCAGGAAGTGTATTATACAGCTCTAATAAGCGTTCAGCATGTGTCTTCTTTATGAGTTTACCATAGCACTGACTTACAGGTAAAAATTCTCCTTCCAAACTTACTAGTTCTTCATTAGAAACATTATCTCCATATTTTTCACCTAATTCTTTAATTGCTCTTTTCAATAATTCATCCTCTACTGTATGCCCCACTTTATACGTATCTGCTCCAATTATCATTCCAAAAGCTCTTTCCATCAGTAGCTCATTATTTACCATTCTTCTGCTAGGCGTAGTATCAACGCTTATTAACGAATGCACTGTTTTCCCAGCTTCCGTCAAAATCTTAGCAGTTTCAAGTGCTATAAGTCCTCCCATACAATATCCAACCAAATCGTAGACTTCTTTTTCTGTGTCAATTAATATTTTTGCATACTTCTCACCCAAGAATTGTATCAATTTTTCAGGCTTAACAGATAAGTATTCTTCCATATCATTACACTGCAAAGCCAATAAGCTTCCTTCAGTCGAATGTAAAAAGGGAATCACTTGATTATATGGACTTATTGTACCCGTTCCATCATGTATGAGTACTAATGCTTTATTATTGTTTCCCTGTTTCAAAATTATTAAGCTTTCCTGTTTTTCTTTCGTTTCCTCTGACGGTAAACCTTCCATTAGCTTTTTACTAATTCCTTCAATAGTTGGTGATTCAATTAAAGCGATCATTAGCTTATCCCAATCCCACGCTTTTGCCTCTTCTATCTTTTCTTTCATTTTTGCTACAACTTGTGCGACTAAGAGTGAATCTCCACCTATCTCATAAAAGTTTTCATTTTTCCATATTTTTTCTTTTTTCAAAGCATCACACCATATTTGTGCTATTGCTTTTTCTAAATCTGTCGATGGTGCCTCGCCTTGCTCAGTTGTCTGTGTTAATGTTCCATCTAAATGATTTCTAAGAATATTTCTATCTATTTTCCCATTCGCAGTTAGCGGAAATTCCTTCAGTACCTCTATATGAGATGGCAACATATATTCCGGCAAATTATTTGCCATGTAATTTTTAATTTCACTTGGATCAATTCTTCGCCTTTTTGAATTAAATTTACAAACAAAGACCGTTTGTCCTATTACTTTTAACGTGCTATCCTCCTCCGGAAACGCAGCCAACAATTCTATGTCGGATTTCTTGAATAACTTATTCCATTGATCCTGCTGAAGAAAAATCTGTTCATTTTCTGCTCTAAAATCTTCTACTCCATTTAATCCATTCAGAAATTCTATCGATGTCATCAATGCATAATTATTGCCTGTGGCATCTATAATAATTAGATTTCCATTCGGAGCAGCTATTTCCTTAAACTGCCCTAACACTTTTACCTCATTATTCGCATTGTGAAGTACATTATTGCAAAGTATTACATCAAAATATGATGTTGGAATATCTTGTTTCCAATAATCAATATTGATATCATATAAGCCAAATTTTACCCACGGATATTTTTTAAATCGCTCTTGTGCCTCATTTAAAAATGAACGTGAAATGTCCGTAAATAAATATTCTACATTATATATTTTTAGTGCTTCAATTAAATCTATACTCACTCCACCTACACCAGCTCCAATTTCTAATATCCTGAACTGCTTTTGTGGATATTTTTTTGTGAAATGCTTTACAAGTACCAGCATATCTTCAACTACAACCCTATTAGTACACTTACTAACAATATTATCCTTGTACGCTGCTAATGCTACTTTAAAACTTCCTTTTGGGAAAAATAAGTCTATAGGATCCAGTTTTCCTCGCAATAAAGGTAATAAATTTGTACGCGTTTCTCCAAAAAAATTCATCATTAAATCATTATAATGTACCTTAGAATCAACTTTTAACCACTGTTCCCAAGAATGCTCGGCTAAATCTCTTGTTATCTCTTTCTTAATCCTATACTGATTTTTGTCATTCTTTACAACATATCCTTCCGTTTCTAATGCCTTTAGCCATCTTCTAATCAAAGGTTCATAATATTCATGCACCTTTAATGAATTAAATATCTCTTTTATCGGATACCATGTGTTTCGATCCGTAAAAATTTCTACTTTGTAAAAGGTCGCCAGCATATCATAAATTGCAGTCTCATTAGACGCATGTAGCCAGTCAGCAAAATCTAAGACATTTGCCTCAAACAGATTGCTATCTTGGTTGAAGCTTTTGTTTTTATTTTTTATATCATTTATTTCTGCTGTATTATCAACAACACTTTTTTCTATTTTAGGCTGTACGAAAGCACCTATTATATCGTCATTTTCTGTTGCTGTAACAACAATAGATCCCTCTACATCCTCGCACTGATTTATAACAGATTCCACTTCATTCAACTCCACTCGGTGTCCTCTGATTTTTACTTGATAATCTTCTCGCCCTAAAAATTCAATAACACCATCTGTTCTATATCTTCCCATATCACCAGTGTCGTATAAACGTTCTTCTAGCTCTTTATGGAATACAAATTTCCGGCAAGTAAGAGAATCATCTTTAAAATATCCAAGTGCCAAGCCTTTTCCACTTATATAAATCCTTCCTTTTACCCAATCCGGGCATTCTCTCATTTCATCATCCAAAATATAAAATTTTTGATTTGAGAGCGGTATTCCATAAGGAATACTTTTTTCATATACATAATCAGGATTAATTTCATACGCAATCGACCATATACTTGCTTCTGTAGCACCACCTAAACTAATCATCCTCGAATTACCAAATATTTGTTTCATTCTCTTAGGAAGCTGTACAGGAATCCAATCCCCAGAAAGCATAATAAGTCTTAATTTTTCTACCTTGCGTTTTTTCTCTGCTTCCAAATATGATAACAACATTTGCATTTGTGCCGGAACAGAATTCCAAATAGTAATTTGGTTTTCTAAAAGCAGCGTTCCCCATTCCGAAACATTTTTCTCATCGGTTGGCAGCACCAGTTTCCCACCAACTGCAAATATTCCAAAAATATCAAAAACTGATAAATCAAAAGCTAAATTTGAAATTCCCAGCACACTATCATTTTTTGTAATATTATACCGTCTTATCACATCATTAATTGTGTTCATTGCCGATGCATGTGATATGACAACGCCTTTTGGATTTCCTGTAGTACCGGACGTATATATTATGTATGCGGCCTGATTGGTATTTGTATTAAGTACTTCTACTTCCAGAGCATCCGCAACCACCATATCTTCTACATAAATTTTTTCCGCACAATCCAGTAAATCTATGTTTTTATTCGATGTGATAATAAATTTTGCTTGGGCATCTAATTCTATTTTATTTTTTCTATTTCTTGGTTGTCCTATGTCCACAGGTAAATATGTTCCTCCTGCCAAAAGGACTCCTAAAACAGACGCAATCTGCCATATTCCCTTTTTTAACTCAATTGCAACGATATCTGCAGTCTTTATATTTTTTCTAAGGAGCTCCTCTTTTACAGATGTAGCATATTCACCTAGTTCTTTATATGTATACTCTTTACCATTTGAACACAGCGCAATTTTACTAGGATATTTCTTCACACTTTCGCAAAATCCCTCGTGGAGAAGTTGCGGAATATATGGATAGTTGACTTCCTTTTTTTTTCTAATTTCTTTCATATCAGAAGGCAATTTGATTACATTTTTATCTGCCAACATATTTTGAGTATCAGTATAAATAAGCATTTCAGAAAATGTTCTAAAAGCCATTTCAATCATTTTTTTAGGGAAAGCCTTTTCTCTAACATCCCAATTTACTAATATTCCTTCTTTATATTCCATTACTTGGCAATCTATTAAAACCTGCGGAGTCTGACTGATTTTATAAATTAAGTTTCCTTTATGATTTGTACTCTCTTTTCGTGAAACCATGCTTAGTGTACTTGTAAACACATATGGAATAATTACTTCTTTTTTCTTTAATCTTGTCATCTCTCTTAACACTTCTATGCCACTATACGACATATGTTCCATGTCATTCCATAACTGTTTTTGTATAAACTGTACTCTCTGTATAAATGACAAATTATAATCTTGACATATCTCCAAAATATTTATTTTTGTGAAATCCCCTATGATGCTATAAATATCTGGATGCACTTGCTCACGATTAGCCATAGTAACGTTAATGCTGAATCGTTTCGAATTTGACCAGTATGCTAATACTTCTGCATAGCATGCTAAAATCAGTCCAGATAAAGTGATATTATTATCATCTGCCAGTTTCTGTAACTCCAAATAGCGTTCTTTTTCAATATAAGTATTTAATTGACGAATAGAGGTATCTTTTAAATCTTCTTTAACCGGTAAATCTGGAGCTTCCGGCATTGTTGAAATTCTCTCTTCCCAATACTGTTTATCTTTTTTCATGGTTTCCGAATACTGTGGATGCTTTTGTCTATTATGCTCATAAACAATTACATCTCTAAAAGACAGTTCTTTCGTAAAAGTCTTCTTTTTATCACCAAAATAATTATCCTCCAATTCGTCAACAATAATATTTATACTCAAGAAATCCGCAATTAACATATCTAGCGAAATGTGTAAAATTGTAACGTCCTCTAATTCAGATATTTCCAAATCAAATAACGGCCACTCTCCAACTTTATATTGTTTCATTACCAATCTATCTCGGATTTCATTTAATTTGTTTTTTCTTTCATCTGGTGAAATATCCTCAATTTTCCATTTTTCTATAGCCGGTACTTCGTAATCCTGTAATATTTGTTGTTCTTTATTATTCTTAATCACTGCATGAAGCATATCGTTATTTTTCACAACATTTTCCCATGCTCTTTCCAATTTTTCTAAATCAAGTTTAGGAAATTCGTATTCTGCATAAATTTTACATCCAATTCCACCATATTGATAAGTTCTGTTTCGTCCTATTACATATGCTACTTGTATATCTGTCATTTCAAACGGCAAAAATCTTTGGGTTTTATCGCATACAACTTGACCCTTGTGTGATTTTAAATAGGTAATAATATCATCTTTGTAAGCCTGTAGTTCTTTTCGCGCATCATCATCAATGATACCTTTCGGGCCACTAAATTGAAGCTTATCTTCATTCAAAAATAATTTCACACCTTTTTCTTGGTATTTTAAAATAATTTTTTCTGCTGTCATTTCTTCTCCTTCTTTCTAAAAAAATCCTTCTTCTATATTACTTCCACTTTTCTTACTATTATCTTTTACTTTTTTCTGTACAAACTCTGATAATTGTTCTACTATTGGAAACTCCAAAACATCTCTTATCGTGATTTCTATTATATATTTCTCTTTTATTCTATTTGCCAAAGTAATTGCTTTAAGAGAATTTCCTCCACTCGAAAAGAAATCGTCCTTCAAACTTACATCTTGGCATTTCAATACTTCCTTCCATATTTCACTAAATTCTTTCTCCTCCTTTGTCATTGCTCGATTATTAGATTCAAAAGTCTTTTGAAACTCTATTGCCTTTCTTTTAAGTTCCTTTTTATCAATTTTCCCATTTTTCGTTGTGGGCATTTCTAATAGAGCGATGAAGTTTTGTGGAATCATATATTTGGGTAAATAGTCACGCAAATAATTTTGAAAATAGGTCTCGTTTATTTCATAATCCGAAACGTAAAATCCAACAAGTTTATTATCTTTAATATTTACGACCTGACTTATTTTTACACCATGAATCCAATTCATAAAAGTTTCAATTTCGCCCAGTTCTACCCTATACCCATTGATTTTCACCTGATTATCCAGTCTTCCAAGAAATTCAATATTACCGTCATTCCAATACCGTCCCATATCTCCGGTACAATACAGCCGTTCTCCAGTTCTATCTAAGACAACAAATTTTTCCTTTGTTTTTTCTTTATCGTTTAAATATCCCTGTGCAATGCCATCTCCGGCAATATAAAGTGTTCCCGGTACCCAGTCAGGGCAATCTTCCATATTCTGATTCAGAACATAATACTTCTGGTTTGCAAGCGGTTTCCCATACGGAATACTCTTCCAATCTTCCGGCACAACCTCTGGAATCTCGAAATGATTAGACCAGATACTGCCTTCTGTTGCTCCTCCAAGAGCAACAATCTCAACATTCTGGAACAGATTACGGATTCTCCCTGGAAGTGAAACAGGAACCCAGTCACCACTCATCATTACTAACCGCAGCGATTGTGAAGTTACCTGCCTTTGATATTCCTCATATTCTGCCAGCATTTCTACAAAAGCTGGCACGCTGTTCCATACGGTAATATTCTCATGATTCAACCAGTGAATCCAATGCGCTGGATCTTTTCCATATTCCGGATCCGGAAGAACCAATTTCCCACCTGCGCCTAAAATGCCAAAAACATCATAAACAGACAGGTCAAAATGAAGATTGGAGATTCCAAACGCCGTATCCTGTTCTGTAATCTGATAGCGTGCATTGATATCCAGTATCGTATTCACTGCATTATGGTGAGTAATCATTACTCCTTTCGGCATCCCGGTTGTTCCCGACGTATAGATTACATACGCAAGGTCTCCCGCCTTATTCTCCTGTGCTTTGTATTCAGAATCGGTTTTTAATTCAGACACAGAAATACAATCCCACTCGTGCAGCCATTCGGTATCCTGATCATACGCCTGATTCTGCACAAGAATGATTCTTGTTCCACTATCACGGAGAATCTTTTCAACTCGTTCTCTCGGATTATGGATATCTATCGGAAGATATGCGGCTCCGGCAAACATGATTCCATAAACAGCAACTACCTGCTCCCACCCTTTTTCCATAAATACAGCTACCGTCTCTTCTTTTTTTATTCCCATGCTCTGCAACTGCCCGGAAATGTAAAACGCTTCTTCTTTTATCTCCCGATATGTCATCCGCCTGCTGCACGTTACCAGCGCCTCCTTATCCGGAAATTTGTCTGCCGACTCCAAGAATAATCCATCCAACGTTTTCTCTTCAAATTCAGCCGCCGTTTCATTCGCCTGACGCCGTTTTTCTGAAATTTCCGCTGTTACCAGACTTGCCGTTTTTTCCTGCATGATCTCCGGATGAACTGCTAGCGTATGAAGCAGGCCGGTATATGCCCGGAACATCTCATCTAGCATTCCTGGATAAAATAATTCGTCCACGGAATCCCAAAACAAGCATAAACAGCCATCCATTTCAACCACCTGATGATCCAGCCACACCTGCGGCGTCTGTGAAATGTTATAGTTCAGTTTTCCAAGCCACTTTCCTTCATTCCACTGCTCCACGCCAAGACCACTGGTAAACACTACCGGCATAATAGCGCCCCGCATATTTCCAGTCTTTTTCTTTAATTCGCGCTCCAGTTCAACCGCGCCATAAGCTGTATGCTCCAGATCTTCTGTAAGCTGCTTCTGAATTGCCTTTGTCCTTTCCGCAAAATTATTCCCTGCATTCTTTATCTCCAGCAATGTCAGTGTTGTAAAATCTCCAACCAGATTGTTCACTTCCGGATGCAATTGTTTCCGGTCAAACTGCGTCAGATTAAGTGTAAAATCCTTATTACTGCTCCACAAGCGGAGAGTCTCCGCATAAGCACTCATCAAAAGAACAGAAGGCGTTACCTCCAGTCTTCCCGCCGCGTCTTTTACAGACTGCCATTCTTTCTGTGACAGTTTTGCGCTCCGGCGACAGAAACGCTGCTCTGTAATCTGGCTTTCGTTCTTTGCAAGTGGCAGATCCGGTGCGTCCGCAAAAGTCTCCACCCGGTCTTCCCAATATTTTTTATCTTTCTCATAAGCAGAGGTAGACTTTATCTGCTCCAGTCCCAGCACGTAATCCCGGAAAGACAAAGTAATCGACATTTCCGCTTTTCCATTTCGATATACTTCTGCCCACTCATCTAAGAGATGGAACATACTCCAGCCATCAAAGATAATATTGTCAAAACTGATATGGATTCTATGCTTCTGATCCTCTATTTTAGTGATTCGCACATCAAACAGAGGCCATTCATCTGTCTGAATTACCTGATGAGACATCTCTGCCCGTTTTTCATCCAATGCCTTTTCTTTTTCTGTCACTTCCAATTGTCGGATATCCGTCACGTCAATATGATACTGGGGAGTATTCTCCAGTATGCGCTGCATACCATCCGGCTGGATAATAACACGCATCATCCCGTGCCTCTGTATCAACAGATTCCATGCCGTCTCTGCGCACTCAGTATCAAGGCCGTCTGCATCCAGTTCAAAATAACAGTGTGTTGCAACATTTCCCAATTCATACAATCCGCTTCTGCCAAGCCAGTAAGCATACTGCACATCGGTTAATGGGAACGAATGATATGCTTCCTCCAGATTCGGTTTGATCTGCAGTGTATCTTCTTCTTTCTGTTCGGACTGTTCAATAGCTTTTGCCAGAGATTTTACGGTCAGATTTTCAAAAATCGTACTGATCGTTATTTTGCAGCCGAAGGTTGTCTGTACTTCCGAGATCAACCTTGTGGCAATCAGCGAGTCTCCCCCAAGGCTAAAATAATTATCTTCAATTCCGATATTTTCATATCCAAATAATTGTTTCCAGATATCTAAAAGCTTTTCTTCTGTTTCTGTCGTTGCCTTTGAAAATCGGATAACCGCAGTTTCTTCTTTAAAATCTTCCCGCAATTGCTTCCTGTTAATCTTCCCATTGGACAATGTTGGGAGCTGCTCCATGAAATGATAGTTCTGTGGAACCATATACTCCGGCAGTTTTTCTGACAGATATTCCCTTAGTGCTCCATTATGATAGGACAGGACAGACGCCTGCTGTCTGCTGCAGCATATACATCTTCCATATCTCTCTGTCACAGCACAGTCTTCGCCCAATCCTGCCTCTGATAAACATTCTCTCCACAGCAGGCAGTCCGGGGTAACCAGCCCTGCTTCTTTTCTCTTGTCCTGAATATCCGCAAAACCATTTTCCAAAAAAGCCGCTGTAAGTTCCTGAAGGTATGTCCTTACCACAAGGTCAGTCATCAGCAATATTCCGTTTGGCTTCAGTAATTCCGCTACTTTCTTTACCGCATCCGCAGCATCAATATTTCTATGTAAAGCATTTACCGATATCACAACGTCATAACTATGCAAGGACATCTGCTGCTTATCCATGCCTTCTTCCAGATTCAGCATCTCAAACTCGACTCTCTCATATCCCGCAAGTTCTTTCTCTGCTTCCTGCAGAAAATATTTTGAAGAATCCGCATATGTATAAGCCACGCTTACATCTTCCAGTGCATTCAAAAACTGTCTTGTAATTGCAGTGTCCCTTGTACCAATTTCTATAATCTGGAGTGGCTCTTTTCTGCGTTCTTCTGCCAGAAGCCTTAATCCCTGCACCAGTCTTTCCACTGTTTCCTCGCAGCCCGGAATCCTCCGAAGCAGCATATTCGGAGCCAAAGCCGGCTCTTTCTGGTAGAATACGTCCAGCGGAACTTCATTCCCAGTAACCATATGCTTCAGATACGGCTTCAGTTTCTTAAAATACGTTTCCGCATCTCCAGCTTTTTCCGGTACAGCCACTTCCTTCCCGGTACGCGATAGTCTGCCGTCCTCTTCTCTCAGGATTCCTTCCTTCTTTAAAATTTCCAACCATCTTGCCACAGTATTCTTCTGTGTTTCCGTAATGCTCCCTTTTTCAAAAATTTCCTTTTGCGAAAGAACTTCCTTCTCTGATACAAAAACGCCTAACTCTATGAGTGTCTCCAGCATAAGCTGTACACATCTCTGGTCTGCATAGGCAAGGAAATTTTTGTATGCTGTCTTCCGTTCCTGCTGCATCTGCCAATTGCTGACATCATCCTTCAGTTCTTTCCAGCCTCCGCCAAAGATATCTGTGCCGTACAAATACGTTGTAACTTTAGAATCTTCCTGTATCGGCGCTCCGATATAAGCAGCCAGCGTTTTATTGCCATGACCATCACTAACTGTATCAACAACTGCATGAGCCACACCCGGAAACTCCTGAATCGCATGTTCAATTTCTCCCAATTCAATCCTGTGTCCACGGATCTTTACCTGATGGTCTTTTCTTCCCAAAAATTCAATTATCTCATCATCCCAGATTCTTCCGAGATCACCGGTCCGATACCATCTTCCATACTGATCTGTGATAAATTTCTGCCCCGTAAGCGCAGAATCTCCCCTATATCCTTTTGCTACACCAAAACCGCCAATCCAGAGTTCGCCTTCTGCCCAGTAAGGGCAATCCCTTCCATACTCATCCACAACACGATATGCCTGATATCTGAGTGGCTTTCCATAGGGAATAGATTTCCAGTTTTTCGGCATCGGCAGGGTAACATTCTGATAATTGGACCAGATACTTGCCTCTGTAGCTCCTCCCATAGCGACAAACTGGCAATCCTCTGTCCATGCCGCAACCCTCTGCGGGAGATCCATCCCAATCCAATCTCCGGAAAGCATAACCGCCCTGATCGGCAGTTTCTGTTTCATGGATTCCGCCCGTATCAAAAGCATATCCAGAAGCACCGGCACTGAATTCCAAACGGTAATCTGATATTTCAACACTTGTTCCAGCCAGTAATCCGCATTCCTTCTCTCCTGCTCTGGAAGCAATACCAATGTTCCTCCTGCGCCTAAAATTCCAAAAACATCATATACCGACAGGTCAAAATCCATAGCTGATACAGCCAGCGCCCGATCTGCACTTGTTACATGGTACTTTTCATTAATATCCTGAACCGTATTCCATGCGCTTTCATGCGCAATCTCTACACCCTTCGGAACACCTGTAGAGCCTGACGTCATGATGATATAGGCGCTGTCCTTCGGCGACACCTCTGGCAGTCTCACATTTTCCTGTCCCTCTTCCATACCTTCCATCACAAGGATTTCCGTACCTTCCGGCCAGTCCAGTTTTTCGGATAATTCCCGATTCGTGACCACATAGCGGACTCCCGTCTTCTCATGGATTAACGCTCTCCGATCTTTAGGCTGGCTTAAGCTGACCGGAAGGTATGAATTTCCGGAAAGCAAAATTCCTAATGCCGCCTCGATCTGTTCTATCCCGCGCGGCAGGGTAAGTGCAACCGGGACGCCCTTAATATCCTTTTCTGAAATTCCTGCCGCCACTGCTGTTGCCCGTGCTTTTAATTCCCCATAGGATACCGATCTTCCGCTTCCCGCATCAATAAGCGCAATATCTTCCGGGCAAACTTCCGCATGGTTCATAACAGCCCAATGCAGGCATTCCACACGCTCCGGCACTCCTGTACGCGCTGTATCTTCAATTTCTCTTTTTCTTTTTTCAGGAAGCACATCAAATCTCTGATTCCAGTCCTTCTTTCCCAATTCATGCAGAAGAATCTCAAAACTCTCCAACATATCCGGGATCATATTCTCCGGGAATAACTCATCCACGCTGTCCCATGTAAGCTGTACGCCATTTTCATCTTCATAACTCTGAAAATCATTCCACACCTGCGGCGTCTGGGAAATCATATAGGAAAACTGCCCCAGTTCATTCCGGAACGTATCATTTACCAACGGCGTTCCCAGATTGCAGGCAAAAACAACCGGCGCCACTGCCGATGCGTCCCCACACATCTGCGCAATGTCTCTCTGTACTTGCACGCCGGAATATGCCGTATACTTCATATCCTCATGAAGCTGCTTCTGAATCCTGTCCAACAATTCCGCAAAAGTCGGATTTTCTTCGCAGTTAATCTCCAGCAATAACAGAGTAGTAAAATCTGCTATTACTTCCTCTAACCCCTGCTGCTCTGTTTTCCGGTTAAAAAACGGAATGTTAATAAGGAAACAATGATTCCTGCTCCATCGTTCCAGAACCACCGCATATGCAGTAAGAAGAACCATTGCCGGAGTTGTCTGGTATTTTTTTGCCCGCATTTGCAAATGATCCCATTCTTCCTTTTCGATTCGCACAATCCTGCGGTTGAACACCGTTTTTTCCACTTCTTGCGGACGTTTTGCCAATGGAAGGTCAGGGCCTTTTGGCAAATGCTCTAAACGATTCTTCCAGTATTTTTCTGCGTTTTTCCGTTCCTCCCCTTCTTCCTGTTTCTGCCGTTCTAGATAGGAAGCAAAATTCCACCCTTTTGATTCTTTCGGCAGGTTTTCCCCTCGGTAAGCAGATGCCAAATCCCTCAATAATATCTGCAGACTCTGTACATCAGCAACCAAAAGTGCCATGTCCACATGAAGGCGTGCCTTATTTTCAGGAAAAAGCGTAAGCTCTATTCCTGCTACTTCGCCTTCCTCAATCTTTAACTTCCGATGGGATAAACGTTCTCTGACAGATACTGCCATTGCCTCTGCTTCCTCAGATGACATCCGGGAAAAATCATGAACCTTTATTTTTTCACAATACGGCTTATCCAGGATTTTCTGTGTTCCATCATCCAAAAAGCAGGCGCGCAGCATAGGATGATGATACTGCAGTACATTCCATGCTTTTTCCAGACGCTCCGGATCTATATTTCCCCCATCAAACTCTAAATACGCATGACAGTCTATTCCTCCAAGAGCCTGTTCTTCATCCCTGCCAACCCAATATGCATACTGTACGTCTGTTAAAGGAAACGGCTGTTTCATATCCTTTTCCGGCGTTATCTTAGATTCTTGCGCCCGTTTTTTGCCCGCTTTTTTCTTCATGCTGCGCTGGATCAGCGCCCACCAGCCTTCAAGGGTAGGATTTTCCATCAATGAACCGAATGAAACCTTAACCCCCTGTTTTCTCCACTGGTTTACCAGACGCATGATTGTCAGGGATGAAAGCCCAAGCTCCAGCAGATTTTCGGAATCCCCCAAATCTCTGGCTACCGGCAGCTTTTGTTTGATCTGTTCCTTTATCTCTATATATTCCATGATTCTGTCTCCTTCTATTTTTCCTGCGCCATCCGTTCTAATGCTTTCTTATCTATTTTTCCTACGCTGGTCAGCGGCCATGTCTCTACCCGTTCTATCTGATCCGGCATTTTATACGCCGCAACGCCTATTTCCCGCAGGAACCTGTGTATTTCCTGCAAATCGATCCCGGCTTCATCATCGGTCACAAGGAATGCACATATCCGGTTTCCAAGGGTTTCATCCGTAACGCCGACAACGGCTGCCTCTTTGATTTTCGAATGCCTGCAAAGATAAGCTTCAATCTCTGAAGGCATGATCTTTTCTCCAGCGCGGTTAATCTGCTCTTTGATCCTCCCGCCCAAACGTAACCTTCCGTCTTTCGTCCACATAGCTTTATCGCCCGTCCGGTAAAATCCGTCCGACGTAAAGCTCTTTTTATTCGCTTCCTCCGCCATATAATAACCATCAATCGTATACGGGCCTCTGGATAATAATTCCCCAAAAACTCCTTCCGGTACGGCCTTATCTTCTTCATCCACAATCTTTACTTCATCCGCAGGAGACACCGGAGTTCCCTGGCATCTTGCGATCAGGGAACCTTCATCCTCCGGGCTAGTAAAGGACAGTAGCCCCTCCGCCGTACCAAATACCTGCATCAGTTTACACGGCCATTCTTCAATGATCTTATCCGCAAGGGAATCTTCCAGCATTGCGCCGCCCACCTGCAAAATCCGCAGGCTGGATATATCATAATCTTCATCCCATTCCAGCATTTCCATGCACACAGTAACCATAGCAGGAACCAATGCCGTTATCGTGACACCTTCCTCTGTAATTGCGTCAAGGATATCATCCGGGCTGGTCGCAGACGCAAGCACAACTTTTCCTCCCACGTCCAGCGTGCCTAAAAGCCCCGGGCAGCATAACGGGAAATTATGAGCTACCGGAAGAGACGCCAGATAAACGTCACTGCTATCCAGACGGCATCTCTTCGCGGACATGCGGGCATTATACATATAATCCGTATGGGTGCGCGGAATCAGTTTCGGAACCCCTGTCGTCCCGCCGGACAGCAAAAGCACCGCCGTTTCATACCCATCCACAGCCGGAAATGCTCCATTTTCTCCATACGTTTCCGCAATCATTCCACTGATATCCCCGGATTCGCTATCTACAAATATATGCCGGATACATGAATATTTCTCTTTCATCGCATTTGCCATCGGCACATATGAAAATCCCAGATATTTCTCCACCACAATATAAGCGGCCGGCTTTGCCAGTTCAATAATTCCTTCCAGTTCCGCCTCCCTGTGGGCCGGCAGCATCATGATTGGCACCGCCCCAATCTTGGAAAGCGCAAAAAACACGATCACAAAAGAAATCCTGTTCGGAAGCTGCACAAGCACTTTGTCTCCCTTTAAAATCCCTTTACGCAGAAAAGCTACCGCAAGACAATCTGCTTTTTGCTTTAATTCCATATAACTGATCTCGTCTTCACTGTCCGTGACCGCAATTCTTTCTCCATATTTTTCCGCCCACCTATCAAGCTGTTCTCCAAATCCACATCTCTCCCAGCCTTCCAGATTCTCATATTTGCCCATATCTTTCTTATAACCCATTTTATCTGTCTCCTTTCTTATGCGCCGCCACATACGCAGCATATCCTTTGATCCTGACCGGATACAGAAACCAGTCCTGATCTTTCTTATCTTTTTCTGCAATTTTCTCGTTTCTGACAGAGAAGAAATCCATTCCTCTTCCTAATCCAATTCCAAGCGCCTTTACATATGCCTCTTTCGCCGCCCAGTACTGGAAAAACAGATCCGGTCCTTCATTTTTTACATCTTCCGCTTCTTCTGCAGTATAAAAATTTTCCGCTATCTCCCTATAGTCCGGGCACTCTGCCATCTCCTGCACATCTACTCCGATATCCATTCCGACAGCGAATACCGCCAGTATGAATTCACCCGAGTGCGAAATGTTAAAATCCACTGTCCGCTTTCCTGCAATCTTTTTATGATAAGGCTTACCCAGTTCATTGACAGAAAAATCAATCGTTTCCATATCTAAGTATCTTTTTAAGAGGATCCGCACGACAACCTTCCCGGCTATATAACGCATCCTGTCTTCAGGAAAACGGAATCTTCCGGCTTGCTCCAATTCCTGCCCACTCAGGATATATTCATGGTTCTTCCAGAAATCTGTCATTTCAGGCCAGCGGATACACCATATATGTATCTCATTTTCACGGATATAAAGTTTGTCTGCTGACAGAAATTCCTTTTCTCCGTATCGTTTAATCTCCATTTTTCATTCTCTAAAGCAGTCTCATGACCTCACTTATTACTTCGTCTTCACAATCCCTCAGATAAAAATGTCCTCCCGGAAATATCCGGTAGTTAAAATCATTGTCCGTATACTTTCCCCATTCCAAGATCGCACTCTCATCCGCTTCGTCGTCCTTTTCTCCGCCAAATGCAGAGATAGGTGTATGCAGCACTACTCCCGCTTTATCATAATACGTTTCATCCATGGTAAAATCCGCCCGCAGCATAGGCAGAAAGAAATCCAACAATTCCTGATTCTCTAGTATCTCTTTTGGCGTCCCTTCAAATCTTCCCAGTTCCCTCTTAAACGCTTCATCCGGAAGATGATAGATTGGCTTCGGTTCCGGAATGCTGGGAATCCGGCTGCCGGAAATAAACAGGTATTTCGCTCTATATCCCTCTGCCTCCAATCGCTTTTCCAGCTCATAGGAGATCTTCCCGCCCATACTGTGCCCCCATAAGGCATACGGTCCGTCCACAGCCTCTCTTACAGCCTCTTCCAGATCATCTAACATAACCGGCATATCTATATACGGTTTCTCCATGATCCGTTCTTCCCTTCCCGGAAGCTGGACTGGACATACCGTTACTTTTCCCTGCATCTTTTTCGCCCACTGATTATAAGCAGACGCGCCGCCTCCTGCAAACGGCAGGCAGAACAAGGTTATTTTCTCTTTGTTGATATTTTCTGTATTTTTTATCAATTTCAAATTCACTTTTATATTCCTCTTGTATCATGTTCTTTTTGTTCTGTTTATCATCCTTTTGCAATACGCTTTTCCCAGGTATTTCTTATTCCTATCATGGATTAGTTCACTCTAACTCTTTATCAAAAAAAATTTTGGTCCATCCTAATATTAAACCAGACGCCAAAACAATATGCGCTACCATAATCCCGTTTACGATCAGGGAATATCCAATCACAGAAAAAACACCTGCTATCGCGCATTCAATAACTAAAATTACCCTCGCGCGCATCCCATAAACTTTTTTCTCTTTCGCATCCAACTTCTTGCTGCTGGCATCTACCGGCGCCATGATAAATATAACGCCAACCGCGACAAACCATATGATCCGCATTTGCCATATTACAGCCGGAGCAGACGCCAGATACAGACTGCATAGAAGGACAAGGATACCGGAAACAGCCATGCAGCCCCCTGCCTTTTCCAAATGAATCCCTCCGGCATACTGCCTTAAAACAGTAAAGGGCAATAAAAAGACTATCATCTCCATCCAATTCCCCGTTATGATGCCAAGTATGACGATGATAAGGTATATTACCACCCTGCCCAGCAGTACGCCGTAAGCATATTCATACAGCCTGCGGTCTTTCTCTTCAAGAATCCCATTCCTGCTTTGTAGTTCAAAAAGCCGACCAGCCATTTTTTTCCACACTAGAATTTCCTCATTTTCTTAACTTCTTCCGGCTCATCTTCCTGATAGTACAGCCAGTTGCACGCCAGATTTGCCGTATACGCCGTCAAGCAGAGTGCAAGACAGTTTACAGCTCCAAGCAGTTTGATTCCCAGGTTTTTTCTGATTATTTTTTTCATAGTTACAAAGCCTCCTTTTTTCCGAAAGTTTACACAAAAATCGCCCTCTTTTCAATTACCGTGGCAAAAACGGTAACTTTTTGGGCGATTTTTGCACGTCCTTATTTGATTGTAAAGATCAGCTTAACAGAGAACTCCCGTTCTCCTGCCTCCACTCGCATAATTCCCACATACTTTTTGACCAGTTTTCCAACCGTGTGCAGTCCGATCCCGTGACTGTCCGCGTCTCTTTTGGTGCTTATGTACCTGTCCTTGTCCTTTAACAGAGGGACGACATACCCATTGCAAAATTCCATGACAAGGAAATGCCCCGCGTTTCCCATATACATCCTGCATTCCACATATCTGCCATCTTCTGTCTTTTCTGCCGCTTCCAGTGCGTTATCCAAAAGATTCCCTACGATCGAGATCAAATCCAACTCTTCCAGAAAATCCAGTCTGAGATCATTACCCAGGGTAATCCTATAGGATATATCCTTAGATTCTGCAAGAAATTTTCTTTCACATAGGATGCTGTTCAAGATCGGATGCTCACAATATACACTTTTTTGAAGATTCTGAATCCGAACGCCTAAATGTTCCATGATGTCCTTAACCTCTTGATTCTCTCCTTCTTCTATCAAGCCGGCTACTGTACAGATAAATTTATTTATATCGTGTAAGAATGCTCTGTTATCCTCATTAACCTTATTCATATACTGCAGATTGGCAATCTCCGCCCTGCTTTTCTGGTATAGCCGGTCCATCTTCTTCACTTCTTCTGATTTTTCTACAAACCTGTCAAATACTGTGAAAATGAAGATATTCGTCATTAACAGAAGCGAAGCTCCTACCGGAACCATGACCCTGTTCATTCCTTCAAAAGAAGTGTGCGAATAAAACATACATCCTAACATAACGATCGTTGCGGTTGGCAGCATGAGCAGCACTGTAAATGTTTTATTTTCAATCGTCAGATAATCCCTTTTCCTTGTTACCTGATTAATGCATTTAATAAACAGAAATGTCATGGTACTCATCAGCAGGAGTGCTAATGTCTTTTCTGTTTCAGTCCTGAAGCCCTCGGACGCACCAGTCACGCCATATGCATTCGTAAGTGCCGCAAAGAGAAATTCGGGAATAATTGCCAGCACATAATAGCAGCATACCGTAACCAGCTTCTTCCATATATTTCCCCGGAACACAACCATAGACGCGATCATATAGATTACCGGAATCATTACCATATTAAGTATTGAGGATTCCAGGCGGTTGGTTCCGAACATTGCCAGTGCTGCGATACAATATACGAGAAATTTTTCCCAGAATCTTTCTCTTCTGTATGGGAGTATGTTCTTTTCCAAGTCCTCCAACAGATACATCTGAAGAAGACAAATCAAATAATCTCTTATTATCATACCATGCCGTTCCTTTCCCCAAGAAATGTTATCAGTGCGTCGGCAAACTGTCCTTTTCTCGACCTCGAAACATTCAACTGGATTCCAAACGGCAGCAACGCAACGTTCTTTTCCAATCCTTCCACTTTTGCCAAATTCACAATATAGCTGTTGTGTGCATACTCAAATCCCCTTCCGGCCAGACACTCATACAGATCACTTAAAGATTCCTTGCAATGCATCTCTTCTATCTTTCCCTGTCTGGCCATGTATATCGTACAGCCCCTTTTCGCCAGACAGATATATAAAATGTTTTCCGTATGGATGCGCATTATCCTTCCCGCCGATGTAACTGTCACGGAAGAATCTCCACAGCACAATTTCACTTTTAATAAAATCGTAGGTATTTCCTTTTTCAGACTTCTGTCATGCAGATCCTTCATGATGTACCGGAACGGTTGTCCAACATTAATGCTGTCAGGAGTCGGTTCAAAACAGCCGGAGCAGAACACCAATATCGCTGCTTCATTATATTCCCTCAGCTTCAGTACTGTTTTATTTCCATCCAATCCAGGCATACGCATATCCATAAAAATCAGATCATGCAAAATATCCGCATCTTCCAATAATTCTTTTCCTGATTCATATTCATAAAACCGTATCTCATTCGAAGACAGAATCCCTTCCGTTTCTATGACCGTCTTTATTTTCTCCCTGTATTCTTTATCATCGTCGCAAATTGCTATTTTACACATATTCATCCTCCAGTGTTAGTTTCTTCTAACCCTTTCCCATAAAAAAACCATCTTGCAGAATCTGAATCCTAAGATTATTTACCTGTTCCTATAACTCCGGTTCCAAATCTGCAAAGATGGGATCTTCAAAAAATTCCTGTATTGTAATATCCAATCCATCGCATATCTTTTTAATTGTAACTACGCCAGCATTCCTGCTTTGTCCATACAAAATATTTTTCAGTGTTGAAGGCGGGACGCCTGAGCGCACCGCCGCTTCATTCACTGTGATATCTTTCTGCTTAATCAGATCGTTTAACCGATATATGACCGCTGTTTTTATATCCACGGTATCGACCACCTTTTTTTCTTCTATTTTATATAAATCGGCTTTAAAAGGTCGCCCATATATAGTCTTTTTGATCTATGCACGATATTTTTTTAACAGTTTTTCTTATTCTAGCAGAAATCCGCTAAATTTCTATATTTTATTAGATACATGAAACCCTGTGAGAACATTTCTGATCCTACGCAGGGTTTTCCACTTTGTTATAAAATTTTTATATTTTGCAGTATGCTGGATCGGAGTTATCATTCAACTTTCCTTCTGCTGCCGATTGTAAAAACATATTTTTACGAATAAATATTCAGCAGTTCTTCCGGAGAAAGCAGTGTAATCCAAAAGGAAAGAAAATCCTTTTTATTCCTTGTCACAATCGCATCACACTGATTCTCCTTCGTACAAGTTGCAAGTAGGCAGTCTTCAAAATCAGATACTCTCTGCAAATAAGCAGGCAGCACATCTTCGTTCGTCACTGTCAGCACTTTTGCTATGTCCAAAACGGAGCCAAGTGCCTTTCTATAAATTTATACCGTTCTTACATCCCGATCAGCTCCTCTCTCCAGCTCATCTTTTCCCTGCTTTTCTTGGATTTTTCTCTTATTGATTTCCAGTCGTTCATGAATAGATGGCTTCTTTGCCTTCGTAGTTGCTTTATTCTTTTCTGTTTGCATACTCGAAACTACCTTTTTCACAGCTTTGTCATTATCCCCTTTTGTCACATTCGCTGCTCTTGACGCTTCTACTCTGCTGTCCTGCTTTTCTGCAACCTGCCGTTCCTGCTTTTCCTGCACACTTTTTTCTTCCAGACTGCAAAAGCTCTGCAAATATGGCAGCACATGGTTCTGCATATCGGTCAGATCTTCCATACACTTCTGAAACTCTTCATTTCCCTTGTTTTTCAGATAACCAATCCAGCTTTCATCCGTAAGTTTCAGTTCATTTTGGAGTTTCAGCTGACTTAAAATACCGCCATTTCCTGTTCCAATATCTATTTTCCCTTTGAAATGTTGCAGCATTTTATCGCCTTTTTCCGCATAATATATAGTAAAAAACATCTGGGCTGTTACCATCGGCTCATCCGTCCTCGGATTACGCTCTGCGTACCATTCCTTATCCTTCTGTGCAGTACGGGAATCCAGATCTGAGAGCTTCTGACAGCGTGGTTCCATCAGCTCTCGCTTTTCACAGTAATTCACATACACCATCGGCTCTGTTTCTTTGGATATATCTGGTTCGTAGGATTTCAGCCGTTCCAGCAAAACACCTGCCCACACGGACTGCTCACAGTCTTCTTCAATCACATCCTTCAGAAAGGAAATATAAGAACCAACATTTCCACTTTGCAGATCCAGCATGACTTCCTGTATGGTATCCTGCCCTGGCTCTACATGGTCCCGATAGTCATACGGATCGAAGTCTTCCGCAATCTCATCCAATGCTGCTGCCAGTTCTTCTGTTGTCATTTTTTTCGGATACATTGCCTCACGCACATCCTGAATCGGGATATATTTATAATCAGGCAATGCTTTATGAATCTTCTCCAAACCTTCACGCACCACCGGCTGATCTTTTAAAAACCGCACATTATCCAAGAAGTCGCCGTGTATCGTTGTTCCCATTACAATTAACAGTTCTGTTTCATCAAACAAGCTATCCTCCGGATCACGATAAATAATCCCCATTCCACTGCCTTTATAAGCGTTTTCCGGATCTTCTCTGTACTTCTCATAGATTGCTGCGATTTCTTTCACATCTGTGCTTTTCTCATAAGCTCCCATATCATGAATTTCATCACATTCTGCAGCATAATATTCCAGATAAGCTTCTTTCTTAGGCGGCATATTATTGAGTACATTATCAATCATGTTATAATTGGCCTCTTCCAGTTCCTCCACCTTTGCCAATGGCTTATATTCGCCCTGGCTTTTCTGAATCTCTGCCATTACAGCTTCATCCATTTCTTCTACTTTTTCCATCAACTGATCATAATCCCCACGGATGCGTTCTCCCGTCCAGCCTTCGTCTTCCAAAAGTTCCTCCGCCGCTTCTTCAATAGAAATTTCATCATTCTCATAAATGCCACCATCCATCAAGCGGAAATCTTCATCGTAAAAGGAATAATCATATCCTTCTTCTGTTCTCTGAATAGCAAAATATCGTTCTCCTACCTCATATGCCAGTTCACTAAGAACCTGTTCTTCCAGATTCAGGAAAGAATCCAGCTGTTCAAAACTGATACTGTCTACAAAATGAGCAGTTACCTTTTTCCCGTCATTCAGAACTATGATATCACTGACAGACAGGGAATGCCCACGGAAGTCTTCCGGTCTGTCAATGTTGAACTTTTCAAAAATATCATCCAGTGACATATTTCCTAATAATTCACCAACATAGACCAGCTTATAATCTTCTTTTTTTATTTGCATACCATGACTTTCAATAAAACTCATATTCATAAATGCATAGTTTTCTCCCGGTAAATCATCCCGAATCTGATAAATTCCAAATGTCCTTCTTGTTCCTAACAACAGATTTGCTTCTTTCAAAGATTGAATCTGTGGATATTTCTGCATTTCCCATTCCAGGTTACGGAAACGCTCCAGTTCTGTCATAGACATCTGATAATGCTCCGGTCCTCGTTCAATTTCCATGCGTTCTGTGACATACATAGGTGATGAAAAATTAGTGATCAGATAGATATCTGCTCCTGCATCGTATAATTTCAGTGCTTCTTCCTGCTCAATGACACTCATAGGCTCCTGAAATGCTCCTAAATTTTCTTCTGCATAATCTAGGTTGTTATCTTTTATCCGTTCCCACATCTGCGATTCCATTCCAAACAAACCGTCATGTGCCTGTATCATTTCTTTACTCGCATATTCACCTTTACTGCCAGCACTGCCAAGACAATAAATCTTAGAACCCATTCTGTGATAATCCAAAGCTGCTTCTTTTCTAAGTGGCACCATATCTTCTTCCATATATCCATAGTCACGTAATTCCAGCTTACCTATGGTTGGATCTGGCAGTTCCTGAATATCCATTCTTGCGTCATCCAGCAAATCCTCTACACCTTCTGAATCTGCCTGGCTCACTGCATCTGCCAGATTTCTTACCAAAGCCCTAACTTTCTCTTTCTCGCCGATCAGATTCGCATATTCAAAAAGCTGTTCTTTTACATCTGTTGATATTTCTATACCTCTACTCTCTGCCTGATTGATCTGTTCCTGCGTATATTCCTGCATTTTCTGCGTTTCTCTACCTATTATCCTGTTTCTTGCCATATAAGTTCCTCCTGTATTCTGAAAAATGGCATAACCCACAGAACATACTTTCTGCCAGATTATGCCATCTTCCTTGTTTTCTTATTCCAGACCAAAGTCCCGTTTTCTGTTATCCTTGCCAGTTTCACTTTCCCGCTGACTCTTTTCTTTATAAATCTGCAGTTTTTCATGGATAGAACCACGTGCCGGTCTTTCTTCTTTCTCATCTGATTCAGATACCTCTGCTTCTGCATCTTCCCGTTCATCCATATTGAGAAGTGCATTTAATTCTGATAGTCGCTCCAGTTTTTGGTTCAGTTCCTCTTCTTTTGGAAATGGCTTCCCGACTTCCTCTTTGGCATTTGCCAGCTGCTCCTGTACTGTTTCCAGCCGTTGCTCTGCTTCTGCCATCTTCTCCGGATAGCTTTCCAAAAGATTATTGATACGAGTGATATTTCCTAGAGCATCGGCTCCCAACCGAACTTTAGCTACCGATTCATGCTTTACAGACAGGATAAACTCTTTGCTCCAGCTGTCGAATTGGATTCTCATGTTGAATCCCTGATAGCTTCCAATGTCCATAGCTGCATCTACAGACTTAATGTCTTTGCAGACCGCCAGAAGTGCCGCTCCTGCCTCTTTCTTTTCTGTGAACACTTTGCCACCAATCTCCATAGTAAACTGCTCTGGATCTGTGCTTTTATGCTCAGAATAATGAGCGATGTCTGCCTTGTAGCTGTCAATGATTTCTGTCAGTTTTGCAATCTGTTGTGGAAAATTCCTTGCAATATCATCTTCCAGTCGGTACTGGTTATTCATGTGGTTGGCTTTTAAAAGTTTTAATTTTGCCACATCAACATCCAATGCCATCTTCTCTTTTACTGCTGGATTTCCGGTTGCAAGAGCTTTGACCTCTGCATAGGAAAGTGCCGCTTCGTCCACATCTTCACAGCTTCGCACAGGTGCTTTACTGGTCATAATCTGAGAAATGAATTTCTGCTTGTTCTCAATCAACTGCCACATGTAGCTGTCAAATGTGGATTCTGTTACATATCGGAAGATATGAACCTTTTTATTATGATTTCCCTGGCGGATAATACGCCCTTCTCTCTGTTCCAAGTCAGATGGTTTCCAACCAATATCCAGATGATGCAACGCAATCAGACGATCCTGCACATTGGTCCCGGCACCCATCTTTGCTGTTGAGCCAATCAAAAAACGAACCTGCCCGGATTTCACTTTTCCAAACAGCTCCGTCTTCTTTGCTTCTGTATTTGCATCATGAATAAAAGCAATCTCTTTTTCCGGTACACCTTTTTCCATCAATTTCTGCTTCAAGTCATCATAAACATTGAAGCTGCCATCGCCTTTCGGGGTACTCAAGTCACAGAAAATCAATTGTGCAGATTTCTGTGCTGCCGTGCCTTTCCAGATCTCATAACTTTTCTCTGCACAGACTGATATTTTGCTTTCTGGATTATCTGGCAATAATTCGTTCACCAAACGCTGATCCAATGCCAATTTTCTTCCATCGTTGGTAATTTTCAGCATATTATCAACCGAAGCATCTACCCCTCCGTTTCTGACAGCTTCTGCACGTTCCCCCAGACTTTCTACGATTTCTTTCTGCTGTTCCGTTGGTTTCAGCACCACTGTTTCATATTCCGCCTCTGGCACAGGAAGCTTTAACTGATCGGAAGTCTTGATATCTGCAATCTCCTTAAACATATTCATCAGTTCCGGAATATTATAAAATCTTGCAAATCTTGACTTTGCACGGTAGCCTGTTCCTTCTGGTGCAAGCTCAATGCTCGTGACTACCTCGCCAAAGGTGGAGGCCCAGGAATCAAACAGTCCAAGTCCCATATTTTGTAATTTGCTGTTCTGCAGATACCTCTGCATAACATATAATTCCGTCATGCTGTTGCTAATCGGTGTGCCCGTAGCAAAGGTAATGCCTTTTCCTCCGGTAATCTCATCCAGATACTGACATTTATTAAACATATCCGCCGACTTCTGTGCTTCATTCTGTGCAATCCCGGCTACATTTCTCATTTTTGTATAAAGAAATGCGTTTTTATAACTGTGTGCTTCATCTACATATAAATGATCCACTCCCAGTTCTTCAAACGTAACTACCTGATCTTTTTTCTCTTTCTGATTCAGTTTCTCCAGCCTTGTCTGCAATGTTTTTCTTGTCTTTTCAATCTGTTTGACGGTATAACGTCCACCATCCTGTTCATACCTTGCACTCTGGATTGCCATTTCCAGATCATCAATCTGCCTCTGAAGCATGGCTTCCTGTTTCTCATCAGAGATTGGAATACGCTCAAACTGGGAATGACCAATAATAACAGCATCGTAATTTCCCATAGCGATTCTGGCACAGAACTTCTTTCGATTTGCCGGTTCAAAATCCTTTTTCGTTGCTACCAGAATGTTCGCCCCTGGATATAACTGCAGGAATTCTGCTCCCCACTGCTCCGTCAAATGGTTTGGAACTACAAAGAGGTTTTTCTGAGATAATCCCAGACGTTTGCTCTCCATTGCCGCCGCTACCATTTCGTAAGTCTTCCCAGCTCCTACTACATGTGCCAGAAGCACATTATCACCGTATAGCTGATGTGCGACTGCATTTTTCTGATGCGGTCGAAGTTCTATTTCCGGATTCATTCCTGGGAAAGTCAGATGACTTCCATCGTATTCACGGGGACGGATACTATTAAAACGTTCATTGTACACGCTTACCAGTCTTTCTCTCCTCTGCTGATCCTTAAAAATCCAATCTTGGAATGCAGCCTTCAAAGCATCCTGCTTTTGTGATGCCAACATAGTTTCTTTTTTATTCAAAACTCGCACTTCATCCCCATTGTCATTTACGACTTTATCATAGATTCTAACATCTTTTAGATTCAAGGTATCTTCCAGAATCCGGTAGGCATTTGCTCTCTCCGTTCCATACGTTGCATAGGCAAACGCATTTCTTGGACTGTCGGCGTTCTTTCCTGTAATCCTCCACTCACCATTTATCTCAGAGAATTTTACCTGTATTTCCTTCTGCGCAAGATACCTCGGCGTATGAAGCAGTTCCACCATAAACCCCTGATAATCCGAAGGTTCAATCCAGGTGGCTCCAATACGCACTTCAATCTCCGATGCTTCCAGATCTCTCGGCTGAACTGCCTCCAATGCACGGACATTCGGTGTGAATTCTGGATGATTCTCTGCAAAAGTTCTCGCTGTATTTAATTTATCCCTAACATTTCCGGACAGATATTCATCTCCACTTTCCCACTGGTCTGTCAGTGGATTTTTGAAGATAACTCCAACCAGCTCTTCTGTGATTTTCTCTTCGGTCTTTCCGGTCAACTGTGCCATATATGGGAGATCTACTTTAGCCTTTTCATTTAGGGACAAAGCAAGTGCTTCTGTGGCTGTCTCCACACTTGTCACAGCGACCGCCTTTTTAATGGTTCGTTTGGTAAACATGTCCGCTTTCCGCTTCAATGTTCCATCTTCATTCAAGTCTTCCAGGGAACACAGCAGACAATAAGAAGAGTCATCAGAAAATGCACGTTTGTTAGCATTACTTCCAATAACTCCATACTTTGCTGTGTAGGTATCATACACCTGATTCAGTTTTTTCTGCTGTTTCTGGATTTCTTCGTCTGTGACAAATTCTTCCATCTGCATGGCGATCAGTTCACGAACGGTATCACGGATTGCAACCATGCCTTTTACACGTTCTGCAGTGGCTGCAGGCATTTTCACCTGATTCATCAAAGAATTGACACGGTAATATACCTGATCATCTACCACCGTATAGCTGTAATTTCGAACATTCGGATCTGCCGGAATACTCTCTGGCATCTCATCCAGTTCTGCCTCTATATCTACTGCCGCTACCATGCTTCCCTTGATGTGTTTTACAGCTTCTTGTAACTGTAATTCCAGATCAGCTCCTTCCATTGGAGCACAGGTTGTTTCCATACCATACGGACCGGACACTTCTTTCATCTCACCAAGAATCAATCCCGGATGCTGAACAAAATACTTGTTAATGGTAATCCCATTTGCATCACTCTCCAAATTCACCCAGTCTGGCATCTCTTTTGTGAAACTCTCACGCTTCTGGAAAAACAAAATATCAGCACTGACTTCTGTTCCTGCATTTGCCTTAAAAGCTGTGTTCGGCAGTCGGATTGCCCCCAGCAAGTCTGCACGCTCTGCCAAATATTTCCGGACTTCCGGTGATGCCTTGTCCATAGTTCCCTTTGTTGTGATCAACGCAGCTACACCACCTGGACGTAACTGATCTATAGTCTTGGCAAGAAAGTAATCATGAATCATAAAATTGTAGCGGTCATACTGACGGTCATTGACCTTATATGCACCGAATGGCACATTTCCGATTGCCACGTCAAAGAAATCATTGGGATAATCCGTCTTCTCAAAGCCTTTGATCTGGATATTGGCATCTGGATAGAGAAGTTTAGCAATTCTGCCACTGATGCTGTCCAGTTCCACTCCATAGAGTTTGGACTGGTTTAGATTCTCTGGAAGCTTTCCAAAGAAGTTCCCGACTCCCATAGATGGCTCCAGGATATTTCCCTTTGTAAATCCCAGATTCTCCAACACCTGATACATACTTTCAATCACAATCGGCTGTGTATAATGAGCATTTAATGTGGAAGCTCTGGCTGCAGCATATTCTTCCGGTGTAAGGACGGTCTTTAATTCCAGATATTCTGTCTCCCATGCAGATTTTGTCTCATCAAATGCATCTGCAAGACCTCCCCAGCCAACGTACCTGGATAAGATTTCCTGTTCTTCCGGTGTTGCATTGCGATTCTCATCCTCACATTTCTTTAACAACTGGATAGCCATGATATTGGCACGGAACTTTTCTTTTGCTGTACCCTGTCCAAGCTCATCATCTGTGATGCGGAAGTTCGTTGCTGGAATCGTTTCTGATATTCCGTTAATCTCTTCCAAAGATTCTTTTTCTTCCGATACCTCAACTTCTCCAGATAATTCTTTTTCTTTTTTATCATAATCTGTCCACACACGTTGAGAAATAGCAGTAAAATACAAGGACTCTTCCTCCATAATTTCTTCCCTGATTTCCCGTAATTCATCTAAAGTATCCGCATTTACAGTTTTGTTGTGATAATGATAATAAAGTACTTCTTGTCCGAGTTTTACATCCAGACGTTCCAATTCTTGTGTTGACATTCGATTCCAAATATCATCTTTTTCCGTATGAATCGTGAAACCTTCTCCATCATCATGATATTCTAATGTGTATTGAAGTCGATTCGCTTCTCCCTTAACTTTGCAATCAAAATCGTGGATTTTTGTTCTGGTACCAGACATATATTCTGAATCAACTAATCGCAAATCAGTTATATCTTCCGCTGTCAAAGTATCCTGCTCCAGCTGTTCTCCTAACATCTGCTGTGCTTCTTCCAAATCTGCCAGTCTTTGTGCTTCCTGTCGTTCTTCGTACTTTTCCATTTCTTCCGGTGACAAATAATCATCTGTGCGGATTAACTGGCGAACACGTTCTGCAACCTTGTTCCACTTTAATAAAACTTCTACCTCTGGACTGCCAATTTTCCCTTTTGCAAGTTTTAATCCTTTTGCATCATGGGATGCGTCGGAAGCATCTGCTCCTGGTATTCCGGGTGAGGAACCACCTGTTCCATACTCATTTTTCAGGAACTCAGCTGCATCTTTCATATCATGATGTTCCATGAAATACTCATAGATTCGGTTACGTCCTCCTGCAGTAATGCCGCCTCTTCTTAACACTGCGTCAATTTCATCCTGTGTGATAAAGGATAGTGCCGGACGTTCGACCGTAAATTTCTGGTCTACCCAGGAACGCTCCCTCTGAAGATCCTGAAAGCGTTGGAAATATTCCGGATTATGCTGAATCTCCCATCGGTGATAATCTCCCGGATTCTCATCCATATATTTCTGCAGCCATTCAAAACGATAGACAATCGCATCTGCTTCCTCTTGATCTGTCCATGCTCCACTCACTACATCCTGCCAGTCTGAATATGATTGTTTCTTTTCCCAGTTTCTGCAAGTATCCCGAAAATGAAGTGCAAGAAGATTGGTCATTTCTTCCTGCTCCTGTTCAATGGCATTATTGGAAATCAAATTATCCACGTAATTTCCATCCTCATACATATCCCGAATTCTGTTCGCTGCTTCTTCCCACGTAACCATGCGGTCAAAGTTTCTTCTGGCAGAGTCCCCTCGCCGGATATGGATACCATCATTGTCATACCAGATACTGATTTTCTGACCATCTATGGTAAATCCTTTGCCACCAGTTCCATATTCATCTTTCAGAAAACTCCGCATTTCTTCATTATCCAGACCTTCAATCAGTCTTGCTGTAATATGAAACAGTGTATTTTTCTGTCCGCTTCCCGTGCGGAGAATATCATTTACCACTTCATCGGAAATAAGAAAAGCGGCTGGCTGTTCCAATGCAGCTGCCGCTTTCCTTATTTCTCCTAACTGTTCCTCTTCTGTTGGGAACAGACTTAACTGTAAATAATCTCCTGAATCACCAGCTCCTCTGCCTGTGCCTTGATCTGGTTCATGTGTCTGGTCCATGCCATCCCGTCTGCCATTTTGTCCGGTGCCGGATCTTTCTCCAGAAGTTCGTTCATCAGGTCGTCTACTCTCTGTCTTGCCTGGCTGTCGATCTCCATCAGATGACTGTCCAGACGGTTCTGCAGTGTCAGAATGTTGAACCTGGCTACCTTGTGATTTCTCAGATACTCTTTCCGCATCATTCCGTACTTGCCGATGGTTCCTCTCGTCTCTTCCAGGCTGATATCTGGAATCTGATACTCTCCGTTCTGGCTGTAACTGATCTCTCTCATAGTCTGTTTCCTCCTTTTTTTCTCCTCTATCTTCTGTGTTATCTGTATTACTTTCACGAATTAACGTGTTAAATTCATTATAAGCTACTTCTTTTTCTTTTGCAACCGTTTTCAGGTCATTTTCCAGATCATTCAGAACATATCGTCCAATCTGCATCAGAACTGGTCTGCTGATCTCGTTGACTGCACTTCCCAGATGTCCTAATACTTTCAGCTGATTGAAGTCCGTAATATGCCGAAAATCCTCTGCATCCATATATTCCTGTACATCCAGTCCACACCTGTTTAGTAATACATACCAGACACTATTGGTCATCAGTTCCCGGAATTCTACTTCCTGATTCTGTTCGTCCAGTTCTTCCAAAAATGTCCCTGTCACATCCAGTCTCAGTTCTTCCAATGCATCTGGAAGCCATTCCTGCATACTCTCCTTCGCTGCCTGATGCAGACTTTCAGCAAGCCCTCCTTCTGTATCTTCCAGTGATAACTGCTCCTGCAGATAATCTGCAACCAGTTGTTCACCTTCCACTGGAAGATTCCATAACTGTGGATCTTTTCCCAGATTCCGCACTTTATAAGTGTCCTGCACATCAAATACATACCGAAGTTTTGTTTTTGGTCCGGAAGTATTGTCAATCAAGGCAATCCCCTTGGATCCCTTTTTGATCCAGCGGTACATCTTCTGATTCCAGATTTCCATGGATGCTACGGCAGTTGCTTCCGGTCGCTGTGCATAAATTAAAAGCTGTTCTGGAAAAGTGTATTTGTACAGTCTGGATGAAGTGTTTAGGAACCGCATCCATTCCTGCGGACTGGCAGCTACATCTTTTGCCACCTCTTCCGTCAGCTGTTCCATTGCATATAATTTATTTGCCATGTGCTACTCCTTTTCATAAAATCAGGGACTGCTTAGTACAGTCCCCTTAAAATCATCGTTGTTTCTCTTTATAATGCTGCGGCAAGATCTTTTGACTTATTCTTTGGCACTTTGTCTGCCTCTTTTGCCTTGATCTCTGCCTTGGCTTTTTCCAGTCTTCCATGGATTCCACCTTTTACTTCCGCTTTTTCGGCTACTTTTTCTTTCTCCAGACGTGCTTCCCTGCGCTCAGCATTTTCCAATACTGCGGTCTTTTTGTCACAGAACTGAACCTTATCAGAAAGCTGTTCCTGTCTTTCCACTTGTGTCTCATTGACTTCCTGTACCATCGCATTTAATTCTGGAACCTGTAAAATACCGTTATCCGGGAGAATCAGCACTTCATGAACGGAAGATGGGATGACAAAGTAATCACTTCCCAGGCATTCCCCAATCTGTTTTCGAATATCTTCCTGCAGTAACAGGGAAGCTCCATTCATCTTAGATTCATTGGTAAGGCAGAACATTGGATTCTCCACAGTTTCCATATCCAGTTTTTCATTCAAAAGATTCTTCGGTGTTCCTCCAAAAATCATAGATTCGATAATCTGTGTCATATCCACCAGTTGCACGCCTCTGTTCTTATCTGCCATCATCGCATCTGCCTGAATCTGTTCGACAGATACTCCCCATTCGTTCATCAGAGAAACAGTTACTGGAATACTGCTGATTCCCTCTCCATTTTCCTCCAGATTTACTGCATAATAAGCTGCAAAATCTCCGTGTTCTGTGACTACTTTGTCTGCCAAACGATCGGTATTCCATTCTTTGTCACAAATTCTCATCTGTAATTTGTCCTTCATCTTTTCATAATCAAGAATATCCGGAACTCCCATATCAAAAAATTCTGCTTTACCCTGTGCTTCAATACGCATATCAGCTACATCCCCAACACAAGAATCTACATCTTTCCCATTGATATATTCCTGGTAGAGGGAATCCAGATAGACCGTCGGTACGATTCTCTGATCTCCGTTTGGAATCGTAATACCTGTCAGCTTCAAACCGTTGTTTTTTTCTACTTCCTGCAGTTTAATTTCTGCGTCCCTGTAAGACTCTGGCAGATACTCCTTTACATTGTCTTTGACATATTCATAAAATTCTTTTCTGTTCATCATACGCTTTTACCCCTTTCTGATCATGTGATGGTTCATTCTTTTTCTGCTGACCATCTGCTCAGCTTTCTTCTGATAAGCCATCATTCTCTTTACTGTTTTCTCCTGGTTTTTTCGTGCTTCCTGTCTTTTTTCCATTGCTTTCATCATAGTTTTCTGTTCCTTTCTGTGATTTTTTGTATGAAAAAGGGAGCCTCACATAGAGGCTCCCAATCATAACCGTTGGTTTTAGTTTCCTTATTTGGTTTTCCTTTTTCTACTGATATAAAGTCCTGCCATACCTCCTGTGGAGATCACAAGAAGCAGGATCGGCAGCCAGATATTCGTGCTGTCACCTGTTTTCGGTGCATTTGATACCTTCGTCTCTTCATGGGACTGTGGTGTATCCGGTGTGTTCGGTGTTTCCGGAACTTCCGGTTTCTCATTTGTCAGATTAAAGGTAACTTCTACAACCGGTGTACTGTCATCTGCATAAGCAAATGTCACTTCATGCTTGGTCTGATCCAGCGTGTATCCGTCCAGTGTCTTTGTTTCCACCAGATAATACTTGATAGCGGTATCATATTTGCCGTTCTTAAATGTGGCAATCTCATACAGCTTACTTTCTGCATGACCGGCAGCATCTGTCTTTAAGGTTTCCAGAACCTTTCCTTTGCTGTCACGGAGTTCAAATTCTACCCCTTTCAGCGGTTCTCCTGACGATTTATCTGCCTTATTGAGAATCACTTTTCCCTTGGCAGTATCATCTTTCATAGCTACTTTCTGAATTTCTCCGGTATCCTTCACCTCAAATGTTACATCAGATGTCAGAAGATATCCTTTCGGTGCCTGCTCTTCACGTAAGGTATATTTACCGATTGGAAGTTTTTCGATATAGTGTGCTTCCTCTGTGGAAGTCCAGCTCTCTACTACCTGATCGTCTTTGTCAAGAACCGTCAGTTTTGCACCTGGAATCTCCGTTTCTCCTGTGATATCCGTCTTACTGATCTGCACTTTTGTCACATCATCTTTCATCTCATGCTTCTGAACCTCTGCTGTATTCTCTACTGTGAAAGTAATACTTTCTGCAGTGACATATCCATCTGCTGGTTTTGTCTCTGTCATGGTGTACTCCTTACCAACAACCAGTTCTTTGATCACATGGGATTCTTCCGTAGAAGTCCATTCATCTACTGTATTGCCATCTGAATCCGTTACTTTCAGGTGTGCACCTGGAAGTTCTTTTCCTGTTGTCAGGTCTGTTTTGGTCAGCTCCACTGTAGTTGGCTGATTCTCAAAAATAAAGTCGTAGCTTACTTCTGCCTGGTCTTCTCCGGCATATTCAAAGGTAAATTCCTGTACTTCATCTGTTGTAATAAATCCGTCCGGCGCAAAGATTTCTTTCACATAGTATTTTCCATCTACTGGAAGATCTGCCGTAAAAGTAATCTGTCCTTTTTCATCCGTTACTCGCTGCTCAATCAGACTGTCTTTCTCAAGGAGTACCTCGCCCTTTGCATTTTTGATATTTTCACTGGTATAAAGACCGAAGACACCACCTGCAAGGACACGTTCTGTATCTTTTTCTTTCTTCAGAACCGTAACCTTTACTTTCTGACGGGCATTCTGCCATTTCTCATCATAAGTGATGACTGGTGTGTCCTGATCACGGTAGGAAAGGTCAACATATCTCGGCTCTTTGTCCAGCACATAACCATGGGCTGTTTTTACTTCCTTCACATAGTATTTTCCAGCCGGGAGATCTCCCATCTGTGCAATACCATTGGAATCTGTGGTAATGGTTCCCACTTTTTCATCGGTTTTGAAATAATCTTCACTGACACCATCTGCCGCTTTGATATCTTCCGCAGCAAATACATCGAACGTCACATCTGTAAGGCTTCCGGTTACATACTCAAAAAGATGCTCCACGGTACCTTTTACATGATCCAAAAGTGTTACCTTATCCAAAAACTCTCCATTTTTGTTGATGATCAGAAGTCCTGTCGGTACTTCATCTTTCATCTCTACTTTCTGAATCTCTGCGGTATCTTCCAGAGTGAACTTCACATCCGTTGCTTTCAGATATCCATAAGGTGCCATTTCCTCACGAAGAGTGTATTCCTCTCCAACTGTCAGGCGTTTGATCACATGTGGCTGATCTTTTACAGACGTCCACTGATCCACAACATTTCCTTCTTTATCAAGAACGGTGAGTTTTGCCCCATCCAGCTCCACACCTGTTGTTACATCAGATTTCGTGATTTCTACTGTTGTCGGCTGGTTCTTTTTCACAGTTTTCAGTTTTACTGTCTTCACATCCTGTCCCTGGTAAGAAGCATCCAGATTCAGAACTTCATCAGAGGATACAAATCCCGCCGGTGCTTTTAACTCCTTCACATAATACTGTCCAAGTGGCAGATCCAGCGTACATGCTGCAAGTCCATCGTTATCAGAAGTCATTTCCTGTAAGAGTGTGTCTGCTTTCACGATCACTTTTCCATCCGCCTTAATATCCGCTTTGTTAAAGATACCAAAGACAGCTCCAGCTACGGTTGCACCATTTTCTGCATCCTGTTTTTCTACCTGGATTGTAACTTTCTGTCGGTCATCGCCAACAGTCACTTCCTGTTCGATCACAGGTGTATCCTGATTGGCATAGACAAATGCGACTTCTGATCTGTCATGGTTCAGTACGAATCCTTCCGGTGCAGTCTTTTCTACTACATAGTAAGAACCAAGCGGCAGATTCTCTGCAACTGCTTTTCCGTTTTCTCCAGTCTTTACCGTTGTTACCAGTGCATCTTTTGCATAGATCAGCTGTCTGTTTCCGTTTTCATCTTTCTGATAATCCGGTGTATAGATATTTTCAGCTGCATAGACATTAAATTCCGCACCCTTCAGGTATCTTTCTTCATAAACAAAATCCTTTTTAAATCCGGTCAGCATCTCACCTTTTTTATAGATCGTCAGCTTTCCTTTTACCGGATGGTTCTCATAGTCTACCGTAATAATGGCATCTCCGCTCTCAGAATCCATCTGGTATGCTGTATTTGCATCCACCGCAATCTCTACATAGTTCTTATTGATTGTGTACCCTTCCGGTGCGTTGACTTCCTCAATCCGGTAATGTCCGATCTTCAGATTCTTCGGCATGATCAGATATCCCTGGCTGTCCGTAAAATAGGACTTATGAGTGGTTGTCACTGGGTAAGTTGTTACCTGCTCCACATACTTCTTGTTGTCCAGGTCATATACCTTAAATTCTGTTCCGGCAATCAATACGGATTTCTTTGTTTCATCATCTTTTTTCACGATTTTCAGTTTTGCCTTAAACTCTTCATCCAGAAGCACTCGCCAGATCTGTGGCTCGTTTGGATGATGTTCTGTGATATTCACTTCAAAATCATCGACTGGCTTGTAATTGTGCGGTGTTGTAGTTTCGCGCACGATATAGCTTCCAAATGGTAATGGAATACTGCAGGCATACCCTTTTTCATCTGTGAAAATCTCAGTTGCTCCATTTTCTCCACTCACTACTGGTTTGGCAGAATCAAAATCATAGCTTCCATCTGCTTTCTTTGTAAGGGAAGATTTCAGATAAACTGTAAATCCGGCTCCGGATAACAGATCTGCATCGGTCTTTCCATTGTTGGCTGCTTTGATGATCTGAAATGGCTGTTTGATGACCTGCTCACTGGAAGTGCACTCTCTTTTTACTTCTGCTGTCATATCTCCTTCATAACTACACGTAAGATCATGCTCTTCTGCATCTGCCAGGTATCCGGTCGGCGGAGTAATCTCTTTGACATAATATTTGCCAAGATATAGGCCATTTACAGAAGCCTGTCCTTTGTCATCTGTTGTAAGAGAAGCTACCTGCTCTCCTGCTTTATAAATAGTTCCAGTTGCTCCATCCGGGTGCACAATATCTTCACGAGCATACAGTCCATAAACTGCACCTTTCAGTGTGGCATCTCCCTGCGGTACTGCTTTTCCTGTCTCTTTATCCACTTTATAAAGATTGATCTTTGCTGTCACACGGTCATTGCTGAAGGTATGGGCAAAAGATACGGTTGCTTCTTTATCATTGGTGTAAGAAAACTTGAACGTATACACATCTTCTGTATTTCTTACATAACTTTCCGGTGCCTGATCTTCCTTTACAGAATAGGAATATCCAATCGGAAGATCTGCTGTGAATTTTGCAGTCCCATCTGCTCCAGTAGTTGCTTTCTCAATCAGTGTTCCTTTTTTCACAACAACGGTTCCGTCTGCATTTCTAATATCATCGGATGCATACAGAGCAAAAATACCGCCATTCAGTGGTTTCTTTGTATCTTTATCCTGTTTTACTACGGAAACATCTGCTTTCTGTCTTTCGTTGTTAAAAGTCACATCTGCAAATACAACTTCTTTATTCTGTCCGGCATAAGTCAGAGTCACTGGCTTTTCTTCGCTGCCGTTATAGAAATTGTCCGGTGCTTTTGCTTCTTTCACCACATAGCATCCAAGATGCAGGTTCCTCAGTGTAACAGAACCATTCTCACCTGTTGTCAGATTTTCTTTTACAAGGTCCCCTTTGCTGTACACTTTTGTGCCATAAGCAGTTACGATATCTGCTCCGGCATACACGTTATATACTGCATTTTTCTGTCTGCGGTTTTCATACTGGAATACCGTTCCATTCTCACTGACATCTGCTCCGGTAAGCACCTGTCCTTCTTTGTAAATGGTAAGCTCTGCCAGCTGTTCCTTATTTTCCACGGTTACAGTTGAGGTCTTACTTGCTACCAGTTTTACATTTGTTGCCGTTGCATTTACCACATATCCCTGTGGTGCTGTGATCTCTTTCAGATAAACAGTATCCTGTGTCTTGATGATCGTAACAGAAGATTTTCCATTCTTATCTGTTACCGGCATCTGAGTGATCAGTTTTGTGCAAGACTCATCGCTGTATACACCGAATACTGCACCCGCAAGATTAACATCCGCCGTGTCGTCTTTCTTTACGATTTCAATCGTAGCCTGTTCAATCCAGGACACCTTTAAGCTTACATATTTTTCATCAGCGACACCTTCTCCAAACACAAATGCCAGATCCTGAACACTTGCATTCGTAGTCAGTTTATATGCTGAATAATCTTTTGTAATACTTCCCTTCATTTTTGCAGAAAAAGTAGCACTTACATCTCTTGTCTGTGTCAGAGGAGCTGAGAGATAAAACGTGGTTCCGCCTCCAATTGTTACGCTTGCACCTGCCGCACTTACATTTCCAGTAGATACATTATGGAGCTTTACTCCTTTTGGTAAGTCCATTGTGATTTTCTGCTGGGAAGATGCGTTGAACTGAATGTTCTCCGTTCTCTGAACATTTCCATCTACATAAGCTTTTACATTCGGCTTTGAAAATGACATTGCTACATCTGGTATTTCCGGCTTATTCACACAATAATTATAGAGTTCTTTTGCCAAAGCCTCTCCTGTAGCATTTGTTCCGTAAAATGCATCACTACTTCCGTTGGCATATGATGCAGCCATGTGAATAATGATGAATCTTTTTCCTTCTGAAAAATCCGTGTGTTTATTCGCAAAAAAGCTTTCACTTCCTGCGGCATCTGTACCGTAATAACACACTTTTGCTAACGCCTGATTGTCTCCAATCTTTATGATTGTATAATTTCCAGATCCTGGTCCAGGTTTTGCTGGCTGTACACAATACGCAGTTGCTCTGACGCTTCCGTAGCTGATATAGTACGGCTCTGTCAGATAGGTTCCAAGATTATAATCTGCATATCTATACAGTGGTCCTTTTTCAATTGTTACCTGCTGTGTACTTCTTGCTGAATAAGCCGAAACTGCTTCAAATGTTGCAATCTCTCCTTCTTCCATAGCCTCAAGATCCACACCTTCGTCTCCTGCCTGTTCCAAAACATCATGAAGCTCTAACCCTGATTCTTCATCATAGGTATCCTGGTTCTGTGCCTGCTCTACCAAATCATCAAATTCATCAGCGTCAATATCGGTAATCTCCGATTCTGCTTCTGAATCCTCCGCTTCTTCTGTCTGCTGTTCACTGCCAGCTGTTTCGGATTCAGTCACTGCTTCACTCCCTGCCGCCTCTGTCTGTACTTCTGTTTCTTTCTCACGCACAATCAGTTTTCGGCTGACTTGGTACTTCGGATGCTCCTGATTTACCGGTTCCACATAATAGACCGCTTTGTAAGTGTCCGCATGATCTGTCGTAAAATCCTCATCCTTGTCGTTCTTTGCTTCCTCAAATGTGACTTTGACCTTGTTATCATCCTTGATTTCCAGTCCTGTGTAGTCTGATTTCACATCAAATACACTGCCTGTTTCGATTTCATAATCTTTGGCAGTCACCACCTCATCTTCATCCAGAAGGTCTTTCACTTCCTCATAAAGTGGAGGTTTTTCCTCTGGCTGGATCTCCGCTGCATATGCAGTCATCGGAGATAACACTGTACTAAGCATTGTCATGCCTGCCAGCAAGCCAGATACTACTTTTCTAAAATTACCTTTTTTCTTCATGCTAAGGTCCTCTCTTTCATAATATTTGTATTAAAACAGACAGTCCTTAGACTGCCTGCAATACACTTCTTATCGTTGCGGGAAACTCAGATTGAACTGCACATTTCCCTCGCCGGGATCAACCATCTCCACTGTTGCTTCATACTGTCTCCCTGTTTTTCTGGATACCAGATCCTTATAATGGATTTTTCCTTTAGACAGGAACTTCTTTGCTGCCGCCTTATCCATCTTTTTTCCCTGGCTTGCAAGGAATTTATCATTCTTCCATAAGGCAAAAGCACAGTTCCGGTCAGAACAGTAAAAGTTTACTTTTCCTTCCCTGACATCAGCTCCACAGCGGGGACATTTGCCAATGACTTCTCCTTTTGCTTTTCCCTGAAACTGCTCTTTCTTTTCTTCTGAAATCCCCTGATATCTGGCAACCAGTTCCTGCATCAGCTCTGTAATCCCATTTAGGAATTCATCTGCTGTCTCTGTATTCTGGGCAATGTGATTCAATGCCATTTCCCACTCTGCTGTCATCTTCGGAGATTTAATCTCATCCGGCAGAACCGTAATCAGGACATTGCCATCATCTGTCGGCACCAGATTTTTCTTTTCCCTTTTCACAAAACCAGACTGAATCAGTTTTTCAATGATTGCTGCCCTTGTTGCCGGTGTGCCAAGTCCTTTCTTTTCTGTATCTTCGGTCAGTTCTTCATTCCCTGCACGTTCCATCGCAGAAAGCAGGGTATCTTCTGTGTACTGTTTCGGTGGCTGTGTAAAATGCTCCGATACAAAAGAATCACAAGGACCGTAATGCTTGCCATCCCAGATATCCAGCTCCGGCTCTTCTTTTTCACTCTTTACGCCAAAGAACTGTTTCAATTTATTTTCGATCGACTTGAATCCTTCCTGCTTTGTTTTCTTTGCTGAGAGATAAAACGTATGATAATTACAGGTAATCTGGCATTTATGGCTTTCATAAATATAAGGATCTGCGGTTGCTGTCAGTACCCTGGCACTGATCAGATACAAAATCTTGCAGTTTCGTTCTTTCAGTTTACCTATATCTGCCTTTGCTACTTCCACGGTCGGGATAATTGCATGGTGATCAGATACTTTCTTTGAATTTAATACCTTACTCACGTCCGGCTGATATTCCAGCCCTTCGGCATAGGGCATTTTCCCAAGTAACATCTGAATCAGAGTTTCTGTGCTTTCTCCCATCTCATCTGTCAGATACTGGCTGTCTGTTCTCGGATAAGTAACAAGCTTCTGCTCATACATCTCCTGCACGGCATCCAGCGTCTGCTGTGCGGTATAACCAAACATTCGATTGGCTTCCCTCTGCAGAGTGGTCAAATCATAAAGCTTCGGAGGACGGACCGTTTTCTCTTTCACATCATCCTTCTCCACTTCGCACATACGCTCCATACAGTCCGCAGCCACTCTATCTGCATCTTCTTTTTTCTGAAAATGCTCTGTGACCGCATCCATATCGTCAAACTTGATATGAGCCATATAATATTTCTCTTTGGTAAATTCCTTGATCTTCTGATTTCGATCCACGATCATAGCAAGTGTTGGTGTCTGTACTCTTCCAACTTTCAGATTCTGGTTATACAGAACGGAAAAAAGACGGCTCGCATTGATTCCCACCAGCCAGTCTGCCTTTGCCCTGCAAAGTGCTGACTGATAGAGACTGTCATAATACGAACCGTCTTTTAATGACGCAAATCCATCTTTAATTGCCTGTTCTTCCATGGAAGAGATCCAAAGCCGCTTCATCGGCTTTCTGCATCCTGCCTGCTCATACACCAAACGAAAGATTAACTCACCTTCACGTCCTGCATCAGTTGCACAGATTACTTCATTCACTTCGGAATCTCTCATCAGTTTCTTTAAGATTCCAAACTGCTTCTTTGTACCCTCCAAAATCTTGTGTTTCCAACATTCCGGCACAATCGGCAGATCTTCATATCTCCATTTTTTATATTTTTCATCGTATTCCGATGCATCGCATAATCCCACCAGATGTCCTACGCACCAGGAAACGATATAACCGTTTCCCTCCACGTAGCCATCTTTTCTTGTTCTGGCTCCAAGCACGGAAGCCAGTGCCATCGCAACCGATGGCTTTTCTGCAATCACTAATGCTTTCATTCTATTTCTTCCTCACTTTTCATTTCTATATCTGACTGTATTTCATTTCCCCAGACATCCCACCCAGGTGTTGTCTGTCGTGCAAATAATTCTATTCTCGGTACATCACCAATAAGCTCAACAATTCTATCTCTTGCCACATCTGGTTTTTTACTGTGTCTTTCAATGTGTGATAAAATAATCTGTCGAACATATGCTGATTTCCTATGAACAGACCCTTTCGTTGCAAGCAAACAAATTTCAGCATTGCTCCTTGTCCAGTGTCCCAGACCAAGAAACAAAGTATCTGCCTTTTTATTCTTCTTTACCCACACGAACGCTACTGTCTTGTATTGAAATCCCCATGCTTGAATCACACTTAATCCTTCTCTCAGCTGTGGAAAAGTGACCCAGAGAAATAAAACACAATCTTTATCCGCTAATTTTCCAACTGGAAGATCACAGATTTCCTGCAAACTCATGGTCGGGTAATGGTCTGCGGCAATTCCCTGCCCCGCCTTCCTGTTATACTGCCAAGGCGGATCAGCGTATATAATCTGATATTTCTTATTCCGCACTCAATCATCGCCCTTCCTCCTCTTCTTCATCTTCCAGCACATTATCGTCAAAATCTTCATCTCTCAGGATTTCCGGTTCTGTACTTTCTTCCTGCTCATCTGCATCGTCTACTTCCCGCTTTTCAGACTCTGAATCTTCGGATTCATCTTCATCCTCTTCCATCTCATCCTCGTCATCATATTCATGCTTTGGTTTATAGACTTTGAAGTAATATCCTCCTGCCGCAGCTCCGACTGCAACCAGTGCAATCAAAAGATACGTTCCAAATGGACTTTTATCTTCAGGCATCTGAATATCATCCTCTACCTTATCTTTCTCGGCTGACTCTGTCGTTTCCGGCTTTTCTTCCTCTGCTTTTTTCTCTGGTTCTGCATAAACCGTATCTACTTCCGGAAGTATCACCGAATCAGAAAGTGTAAAGTTCATCAGATCTTTTTCACTAACTTCGGTAAGGAAATACACATTATCCTGAGATTTTGAATTGTCGATGATCAGATAGAAAATCTTACCACTCTTAGTTGAAATGGTATAAAACTCTTTTGTGCCTTCCGTAGCTGTTTTGGTAACAGAATCTGCTGTCTCGCCTTCTTTATTAAGCTGTTCCTCAATACCTGTCACTGTCCGATCATCCACGGTTCCTTTTGCATCTGTCGGCTCAGAAGCCTGTGCATCCTGCGGAAGCGGTGAAGTCGTTGTTTTTTCAGTCCCCGTTGCATCTGCACTGGTCGTAGTTGCCATTGCACCATTGCTGTCACTGGAAGATTTCTGTTTTTCTGCCTGCTTCTTTGCCCATTCATAATAAGGATTCTGTAACACATACTTTTCAGACGTATTTCCGGCACCGTCTGTTACCGTAATCTCAATCTGTTTTGTAGTAAAATCTTTCTGTGTCAATTGCACTCTCAGCATTCCATCCTTCAAGTCTGTATAAGTGGTGCCATTGACTGTTACTGCAGTAATCCCTGATACTGTATCATTCCCCTGAATCGTCAGCACACCATCTGTCAGGGAAGCAGAGAGTGTAGGCTTTTCCGTGTCATAACACTTAATAGAGCGATTCTGCTCATAGACCTTCCCCTCACCATCTGTAACACGCACATACACTGTCTGATTTCCAGTGATCGTGATACTTCCACTTCCGGTTACATCCTGCCAGCTTCCATCTTTTCCTGCTTTTGCTTCAATCTTTGCTATTGAGAAACCTTCCGGCATATGACTGGCATCTACCGTAACAGCAATGGTTGTTTCTCCCTGTTTCCAGCCATCCGGTTTCTCAATCGTGATTGCAGGCGTGGTATTCTCAGCTGCATAAGCAGTCTGTGTCTGGAGCAAAGGTGTTGTCAGGCAAAGAAATGTCGTTGCTGCAAGCAAGCTCTTTTTTACCCTGCTTTTAGTAATTGTTCTCTTCTTCTGTTTCATTTTTTCCAGATTCATCATCGGCTTTTGTTTCCTCCTTCTGTATTTCTACCCTGCCGGGCAGTTCATTTTTCATTCTCTTTTTGAAAGCTTCCAATTCCGGAATACTCATATCCATTGCACGGATAATTCTTACAATTTCCAGATTTTCCGCTTCTGTTTTTGCAATCTCCGCAGCCTTGAAACGCTTTAAATCTGCTTCATATCTGGCTTTGGAAGCTTCCATTTTCTCTTTGGCTTTCTCATAATCTGCCGTAGCTTTTTCAAGACTTTTCATCGGTTCTCCTTTCCGGACGGCTGATGCAGCCGCCCTTTTTTCTTACCATCGTCCAAATCCATAGAAATGGCTCTGCCAGTATGGGGAATTGATGGACGTATACTGCACCGGATGTCCACAATGGATCATCTGACCATTGCCTACATAGATTCCGATATGCGTTACCGGCTCCCCTGCGTCGTAAGTTCCAGTAAAGAAAATCAAATCTCCAGGCTGCGCCTCCGACTGGGATACTGGTGTACAAATGTTGTACAGTCCCTGTGCTGTTAATCTTCCTGTATTCCTTACACCAGAGTTTGTCAGACAGTAGCTTACAAATCCGGAACAATCGAATCCACTTGGGGAATATCCACCCCACACATACGGTGTTCCGAGATATTTTGCCGCTTCTTCTAGTAATCGCTGTGCCGCTTCACTGGTGTATTCATTGCCACCAAAACTGGAACCTTCTCCTGTTTCCAGATAAAAGATTGGGTTCAACCGTTCTCCATTTTTTAACAGTTCAATATGAAGATGGCTTCCTGTCGAATTTCCAGTGTTTCCTACCAGACCAATTTCATCACCTTTGCTAACAGATGCTCCTGCAGATACGCTCCGGCTGCTAAGGTGTGCATAGCGAAGCTCATAACCTTTGCTGTCTTTGATAATGACGTAATTTCCATAGCTGTCATTATAAGCAGAAGTTGTAACCGTTCCAGTCAGCCCTGCCATTACTTTTGTCCCTTCCGGTGCTCCGATATCCATACCATTATGAAGCTGATTTGCTCCTGATATTGGATGAATCCTGTATCCATAATAGCTGGTCACACTGGAATACCAGTTAAAATCAACCGGTGTTGCAAACATCTGCAAGTTGCCTTTTGTATCGTTGTAGGCACTGAACAGTTCTTTCTGGAAAAATCCCAGCCTTTCCTGACAGATTGACATCAGGTTTCCACTGTTTAAGGTGACATTCAGTACATCTACATCTCTGGTCCTGGTCACTTCCACTTCCTGACTTCCATTATCATCCGCCAGATAACATTCCCATGTCTGATGTCCATGTGCAGATGCTGCCGCATGACTGTCATAATAGACATCAAACTGTACACCGTATCTTGCGAAAGCTCCGGTATCTTCTACAATATATTCGACACCATTCATAACTACCTTTGTTCCCATTGGTACAAACGGATTGGAAGCATCTACCGCTAAGGTATGATTGGCAGTTGGATATGCTCCACTGGCAGTCGGTCCTCCGCTCCAAACACCACAACAGATCGGACAGTTACAATATCCACTGGTCACTACTTGTCCCAAAGATTCTCCAACTCTTACAGTTGCTGTCTCTGTCACAGTCTCATTGACTGCTTCTGTTTCTAACCGATACTGCAATGCAAAAAGAGCATCCAGTTCTGGCTTTACCTGTTCAAAGGTAAATTCTTCATACTTTGCTGACAGATAACTGATCAGGATAAACGGATCATGCTCAATAGGTCCGATGTTATATCGGTATTCCTCATGTCCCGGTTCTTCAGATTCCATATTGTTGATCCGCTCCTGCAGATTAGCTTCCAGCTGTGTGTAATACAGTTCCGCTTCCCGGATTGCCTGATCCGATGACAGATAACTGGTTCCGGTGTAAGTGATCACATTTTGTAAAAACACTGCAGAGCATGACGTGACATTCGTTATGATCAGAAACATCAATCCGATCAGAACTGCTACACTGATATACACCTTCCGGTTTTCTTTAAAAAAGTTGGTGACTTTGCCGCCAATCTTCTTGATATAATCAATCGTACCTTTTGTAGCTGTTCCTACTGTCTGTTCACTTCGCTTCGCTTTGGCATAATCCCGTTTGATCTGTTGCTTCTGAATCTGTTTTTTCAGTTTCTTCTGTTCCTGACGGGCTGCCGCCTGTGTCTGTTTCTCTTCCTGTCTTTCAAGTCTGCTTCTTTTTCTGAATGCCCTCTGTTTCCTGCGTCTGGCACTTCTCTGTTCCAGCCGGTAAACACCTTCGCCGCTTTCTTCTAACTTATGGGCACCTTCTACCGCCGCATTATCGTCTTCATTTTTGCTGATCTCACGGTGCAATGCTGCGGAAGCTGCACTTCCTGCTTTCTTGACAACAGAAGTTTTTTCTGTTTTCACAGATTCCCCTTCGCCAAACTTCAAGCGGGATTTCTTCTTTCCAGGAGCTTCTCCATCATTTGCCTGATAGACCTGTGCCTTCTTGGAATGCTGCTTTGCTTCCTTCTTCTTTTTTGCTTCCTCATAAGAAAACTTTTTGGCTTTTTCCTTCTGTTTCTGATGTCGGAAATTGACTCCATCCGTATCCATCTGGTTCAATTTCTCCATATCTTTATCATTTTTCACAGAAGCACCAGTTTCCTCATAAGCAAACTTCAAACGCTGTTTTTGTTTTGGCTTTTTGCTACCACCGGTCTGATTTCTCCGGCTGTCTCCTCTGTTTTCTGATAGATCCGCACGTTTTTCTTTCAGTCTCCCTGACTGTCCGGCTTCGGATTTTTCTGCAAGTCTGGATTCTTTTCCGACTTCAGCACGGATTCTTTTTCTATTTTGCTGTTTTCTACTCTGTCCAAGATCCTCACTTTGCTTCTCTGCCCGTATCAGTTCCGGTGCATCTCTGGATTTTTGCACAGAGGGACGAATATTTTTCCCACTCCGTTCAGACTGGCGGGAAGACTTATCCACAAGGCTTACTTCTTTTTCCCCCTGTTTTCCTCCCATCTGCACATCACTGGCACGGTTACTGACACGAACAGAAGATTTATCCGTCAGGTTTTCTTCCACCAGACCATCCTTGGTCATTTTCTGGACTTTCTTATCCCTGACTTTCATTCTCTGTTCTGCCACTGATTACTCCTCCTTCTTCGGATACCCTTTCCCTGCCTGTAATAAACAGAGAATAGCGATGCCAAATACAGCACCGCCACAAAATGTCAATCCATATGAAATTACCTGTAACATTGTTTTACTCCTCCTGTATTACCCTGCTTCGGCTGTTTCCTCCGGGCGGGTTGTCATAATCTTATAAAGGGAATTCTTCGGGAATCTGTCTACAAACGGAATAATCACATTTCCATAGAACAGAAGTCCTTCACCCTCATTACTGTTGGTTACATAAGACAGCTGGGTTGGTGAAATATTCAACTGTTTAGCCAGAATCTGCCTGTCACCGGATGCCTGGTTGAGCATATAGATAAAATCAGAGTTTTCAAAAATATTCTCGATTTCCCTGGAAGCTAAAAGATCCTTAATGTTCTGGGTAATTCCTGTCGGAATACCGCCCCATTTACGGAATCGCTTCCAGATTTCCACGCTGTAGGCTGCTGTCTGTTCTTCTTTTAAGAGAAGATGGAATTCATCCACATAGTAACGGGTGGATTTATGAGCGGAACGGTTGATCGTCACTCGGTTCCATACCTGGTCCTGCACAATCAGCATCCCGATCTTCTTCAGCTGTTTTCCAAGCTCCTTGATATCAAAACATACGATACGGTTGTTGATGTCCACATTTGTGCGATGATTAAATACATTTAGGGAACCTGTAACGTAAATCTCCAATGAAGTTGCCAGACGCTGTGCTTCCGGCTCTTCCTGTTTCCGCAACAGATTATATAAATCCTCCAGTATCGGCATCTTCTCTGGCACCGGATCAGCGAGATATTCCTGATAGACCAGCCGCACACAACGGTCAATGATCGTCTTTTCTACCGGTTCCAGTCCATTCTTTCCACCGACAATCAGTTCACACAGGGACAGAATAAAATCTGCCTTTAAGGACAGCGGATTATCTTCCTCTGAATAATTCAGGTTCAGATCCATCGGATTGATATACTGGTCTGATACCGGTGAAATCCGGATGACCTGTCCGTGCAGTGCCTGCACCAGTGGATAATACTCGGCTTCTGGATCACAAATAATAATATCGTCCTCCGTAATCAGGAAACAGTTCGTAATTTCTCTTTTTGCTGAGAAGGATTTACCGGAACCAGGTGTACCAAGAATCAGTCCATTCGGGTTCTTCAGACGCTTCCGGTCAACCATAATCATGTTGTTGGATAATGCATTCAATCCATAATAAAGAGCTTCCCCTTCCTGGAACAGTTCCTGTGTCGTAAATGGCACAAAGATCGCTGTTGCCGATGTGGTAAGCCCTCTCTGAATCTCAATTCGATTGACTCCCAGTGGAATACAGGACATCAATGCTGCTTCCTGCTGATAGTCCAGCTGTTTTAAGGAACAGTTGTATTTTTGTGCGATACCCTGTACCTGGAAGATATTGTTATCCAGCTTCTGACGCTTCTTTGCGGTATTCATCACCAACACTGTCACAAGAAACATACGCTCATTTCTGGACTGTAAATCTTCCAGCAGATTCTTTGCTTCTTCCCCGTAGGTCACAAGATCCGATGGAAGCACATCCATGTCATACCCGGAACGTACCGCCCGCTTCTGCTCTTCAATCTTCATCTTATCCAAATCTGAAATCTTGCTCTTGATCATCTTGATCGCAGAACTCTGGTCAATGGACTGGATATGAATATTGACATTGATGCTGTCATCCACATCCAGGAAATCTGCAAGCATCCGGTCTGTAAGCTCCGGTGCCAGGATCTGCAGATAACTCACGCTTCCCATGGTCTTTCCCATCAGAAATGTCTGATTCTTGGAAAAGTTAAAGGAAGTTGGTGCAATAAAGTCTTTGGTCTTTAATCCTGTTTCCGGCAGCATCTTGTACTGGAACTTAAATGGTTCAATCCGATCCTGGTTGAACACATGATACAGAATCTCCAGTCGCTCCAGACCATTTAAGGAATGTGCCTGTGCTCCCAGAACTTTAAAGTTGTTCAGGATATCGGCTTCAATCCTTTCAAGCCTTGGTCTTGCCACCTTCAGGCTTTCTGCTTCGATTCCAAAAGTGATATACTTGGTTTTCACCAGACCATTGTTTCCCTTGGAAAGCTGATTTTTTAACATGGTCCGGTACTCCTCACGAATGGCATTGAAGTCATCGTTCTGATCCGGAATATCAATACTTTTCTCAAATTCTGCCACATCCACCTGCTGATTGATGAAGGACAGCTGCACACTGATGGAAGAATCAAAGTAATTTAAGAAATCACAGTAATTCTCAAATATCGTGGTCTTATCCTCGTTTAAAGCAAGCTGATAATTGATGTCGTAAAACTGAATCGTCTTGGAGAAAAAGGTCTTTGTCACCTGGCAGATACCATCCTGCAACATCCGAATATACGGAATACTCTGCTGTGCAGTTGTAGGAATGCTTTTCTGTTTCCTGCGGTCCCGTTCCTGTTTCTTCTTACGCTTTTCCTGTTCTCTTTCTTTTCTGCTTTTTTTGTTTCTTCTTTCCTGACGGTTTCTTTTTTCCGCCAGGGACAGACGCTCCTGCTGAGTCTCCTGCTTTGTCTTTTTTGCCATCCGGCACACCCTCCTTTTTTACAAGGGTGGAAATCTCCTGATAAAAATTTTCTGTCTTATATGGTCTTACTGCCGGACAGATAAACTTCTGTCGAATGATATTTGCCACCACTTTTTCAAAGGGAAGTCCGTCTTTTTCATACATTGCCATGAAGAAAAACGGAAGCATGATCGTTACCATCAAAATGGCAGCAATACTGGAACCGATTGGTTTTCTCATGAACAGATAAAACGGAATTCCCACAACTGCGGCAAGTGAAAAGAAAATCAGCTGCCGCTTTGTCAGATTTAATGCTACTTTTGTTTTGACCTTGGTAAGGTCTTTTGGTACTGGTACATACGCCATGGTATGCGCTCCTTTCCTGCCCGCTAGTGGGCATTGAATATCGATTTGCTAAGGCTTCCGGTCTTGAATAATGAAAATGCAAGAATCACGGTATAAGCCGCTACTGAAAACATAGCTGCATGAAGATCACTGGATATGGTCATTGCATTTACTAAAACTGCATAAATTCCCACACAGACCATCATGAAGAATCCCTGAAATGCCAGTGCGAACAAGCCTTTTAAATAGTTGTTTCCGATATTGCCCCATTCCTTATTGGTCATGGTGGCAAACGGAATTGGTGCTATGGAAGTATAAAGGTAAATTTCTATCATTCTTCCGAACAAGATTACCGTAATGATAATTGACAGAATGTGCATGGTAACACTGATCAACATCGTTTCCATGGATAGCAGGAACAAATCCCCTAACTCCATATCCTCCAGGGCATCCACAATCCGTGAAATTGCTTCTGTTGCATCCACCGCAGTGTTTCCTGATATCACCCCGGCGGCATTGTTGACCACATGCTGGCCAACATCAAAGACCGCCATCGTGATATTGAACGTATTTGTCACCAGATAAATGGCTACATACGCTTTGAAGATCCAGAGGAAAATGTTATAAGTCTCAAATTCATGGAAATTGTTTTTTTGTGTTACCATCGTGATCAATTCATAGCACAGGACAAAGGTGATGATCAGTCCCGCAATGGGGACAATCACCGTTTGGGATATATTCTGAATTAGATTAAAAATCCCTGCATTCCATCCCTGCGGTGTCTGTCCCACCTGCCCGGCTATGGTTCCCACCTGCTCATTGACAGACGTGAACATGTTATCCAAACATGACTTGATAAGTCCAATCAGGATATCCTTTATCGCTTCCGTAATTCTCTCAATGATGGTGTTCATCTACCACTCCTCTTAAGAGAACAATGTTGCCAGCTGTGGAATCAGGGTAGTTCCCAGCAGCATGATTCCGGCACCAGCCATCAGCTGTTTGATGCCCTGGCTCTTAGCACCGGGATTGTCATTTCCATATCCTTCCAGAAGGTTTACGACACCCCACACACCAAGACCTGCGCCGATTGCGACTACAAGAGTTTTTAAAGTTGTAATTGCACTGCTAAAAAATGCCATATATTCATAAACCAAAACTGACTTCTTTCAGGTGTTTACGGGAATGAAAAAACACCGACTAAAAAGCCGGCGCACCTAATGTCAGTTATTCCTTTCCTCATTATTTTTCGTTCATTCCCAAGGTTACTCCGACAGTTCTACATGAATCACTTCCACCTCTTCTTCGGGTTTCGGTGTGTACTGCGGATTTAACTCTTTCTCTACTTTGTACCGGTTCTTCTCGTTTTCATCTGCAAGAAGCCGATAGTTTTTGTGTTTCGTGATATCATATTTATCCGAGAAAAATGGTCTGGCACCACGGATCTGCAGGATACATTTTCCTCCATCCATGACTGCAATCTCATCTTCCGTCATCAGCTGTTTGCCTGTTTTCTGGTAGTTCAATCCAAAGGACTTCTGATTACTCCTCGTCTCCGAAGTGTTATACAGGTCAATGGTTTCCTTCCCCAGAAGCTCACTCATTTCCTTTAAGGTAGTTTTCTCTTTGCCACCAAGAAAAAGTGTAGTATCACAGTTGCCCAGAATGGTATCTGCACTATCCTTATACATTGCCTTTAGCTGACTCTGGGACTGCAAAATAATAGAAGCAGAGATTTCCCTGCTTCGGATAGTTGCGATCAGCTTATCGAACTGAGGAATCTGCCCAATGTTTGCGAACTCATCAGCGATGACACGCACATGCACCGGAAGTCTTCCACCATATTCATCATCTGCCTTATCGCAAAGCAGATTGAAAAGCTGTGACTGTAACATGGCAATCACAAAGTTAAAGGTTGTATCTGTGTCGGACATAATCAAGAACAAGGCTGTTTTCCTATCCCCGATCTTATCCAGTTCCATTTCATCGTAAGACATGATCTCACGAAGTTCTGCGATATCAAATGGGGCAAGTCTGGCTCCACAGGATATCAAAATCGACTTCGCCGTTTTACCAGCCGCCATTTTATATTTTTTATACTGTCTGACCGCAAAGTGCTGCGGATCTCTTTCTTCCAGCTCCTGGAACATCATATCCACAGGATTCTGGTAAGTTTCATCCTCTTCACGGGTTTCGCTTTCGTTCAAAAGATCCAGAAGGGTATTCAGATTCTTTTCCTCTTCATCCCCTTCATACCAGATAAAAGCAATCAGTGCTGTGTACAGCAATTTCTCTGCTTTCACCCAAAAATCTTCGGAAGCTTTTTCCCCTTCGCCTTTGGTATTCACAATGATTGTTGTCACCAGCTTCAAGATATCTTTTTCAGACCGTATATAAGCAAATGGATTGTAATGAAGCGATTTTGAAAAGTTAATGGTATTCAAAACCTTAATCACATATGGCTCATGAACCACTTTTCCAGATTTATCTTTCATAATATTTCCATTCTTATCTCTCTTAGGCGATCCCTTTGCTAACATCTTCCCGCACTCCTCAATGAGAGTGCCCTTTGGATCTGTAATGACCATGGAACAATTCATCTGCATGACCGACGGTTTCACGAAAAATCGTGTCTTACCGGAACCACTACCGCCAATAACTACAATATTTTTATTTCTTGCATATTTCGGTTGTTTTGGTCGACTTTCCATAGTCAATGCTTCTGTTGCTGTCAACGGAATATTCATCCAGGGATCATCTGACATATAAGGCTTGATATCCTCTGCAGTTCCCCATCTGGCTGAACCATACTCGATTCCCTTCCGAAGTTTCTTTGCATCTGACTGTTTCTGCCAAACCAATAGTTTCAAAATAACTGCGACAGTAACTCCAACCAATAGATCTCTCAGGTCAAAGCTCAACAGAATCCCTGTAAAGATCCGATCTGCATGTTCCATCGCATATAACAGTTTGTTCCCTATATCTTCTCCAGGACTGCTCCTGTATAAGCAGGATGCCCGGTCCGCATAAAAAGCGGTCAGAACATAGGGAAGATTTGTAAGAACCAGTTTCTTTTTATCCAGGGCGGACAGCCTGACCCCAGCTTTATTCTTCCACTTCTGCATCAGATTATTGCCGTTTTGTTTCTTCATCGGCTCTGTTCCTGATGTCGGTTCTTTACTTTGTCCTTCGTCTTCTTTGGCATCATTGCCCGGTAAGCTGCAAGACGCTTATGAATGGAAGGTTTATTCGCTTTTTGAATCTGTTTCTGGGAAAACTCACGGAAAGCAGCATTGAGGGCATCCTGATCACGTCCCTTGAAAAATACCAGATAAACCGGCGGCTCTTTGCTCTTGTCTTTTTTCAGAGCATAATTGATCCCATATTTTCTGGCATACCGTTCAAAGGACTTGATATTTTTGTCCGTGATCTCGATATTGACCATCCCGGCATTCTGTTTTGCCAGCTCTTTTACCGTGACCTTTCCCTGTTTCGGCTGATTTTTCTGTGCTTTCTTCTCTACTGATTTCTGCTTCTGATGACGCAGATACGCAACAAGAACCTTTTTTAACAGGTCTGCCGTAATCTTAGTAGCCCGAATACAGAACGTGACCGTTTTCTGAGTTACCTCTTCCT
>ERZ838118.396-NODE-396-length-60867-cov-9.837137_pt1 | contig 60867 bp, 54 predicted proteins | sample MGYA00519863_ERZ838118 | MGnify/ENA primary metagenome ERZ838118 (study PRJEB31850, sample SAMEA3708827) | human gut metagenome | biome: human gut; feature: human-associated habitat; material: faeces | place: China | collected 2014 ...
CGCAGCCGCCGGAGCGGTGCTTAAGCCGCAAGGCGGGAATTGTGCGGTGTTGCCTATAGAAGGTTGAAATTTTCCGCCAAAGGAGGTTATCGTATGGGAATGCACAGCACTTATACCGCAACGCATTACAAGGATTTGAATATTGACTGGCAGGCACGCGCCGTTACGCGCCACGGGGAGGATATTTCCCTGACCCCGCAGGAGTTTGCCCTGCTGCAAGTGCTGTTTGACCACCGCGGCCAGGCTGTAAGCCGCGGCGACCTGCTGCATACCGCCTGGGGCTACCCCAGCATCGGCATTACCCGCACGGTGGATGTACATATCCAGCATTTGCGCCGCAAACTGGGGCTGAAACAGGAGATCCAGACCATTTACCGTGTGGGGTATACCCTTTCCTGAACATAATTGGGAACACAAATCAATATTTTTTCCGTTTGTGCCCGTCAAAGTCCGGTTTATCACCCTTGCCTTGTGGTATAATGAGGGTATTCGGGTGTATCTGAAAAAAAATCACGGCTGTTTTGCAGGCGCAAGCCACAAAACTGCACTTGCGAAAAACCGTTTATTTTCGTCTTTTCAGGTACACCCAAGGCAAAAATGTAAGCAGCAGGCTTGACATTCCCTTGCGGCGGGGGTATCCTGAATACAGGAACAGAATTTAATCACTGCGTGGTTCTGCCCCGCGCAGTGCAGGTAAAGTGAGGCTCCCGCCATGAGCAGAATGTATGATATCATCCAGGAGCTGTGCCGCCGCGACGGCACTGACGTAACCAAAATGTGCCGCGCGCTGAAAATCCCGCGCAGCACCCTGTCGGAGCTGGCATCCGGCCGCACCAAACAGCTGACGCTGAAGCACGCGCGGCCCATTGCCGAGTATTTTGGCGTTACCATCGCCCAGCTTGCCGGGGATGAACCGCTGGAAACCGAGCCGGACCAGACGGATGCCGTTTCGGACCTGATCCGCGATGAGCCCATTGCCGCTTATGAGAACTTGAAGCGCTACCTGACCGAAGAGGACAAGGCCGATATTGCCACCCTGATTCGCCTGCGTGCGGAGATCAACCAGGGCAAGCAGTAAGCCGCCTTTGGCCGGGCCTGCGCTTGCGGGAGGGGCACGAATGTTCAAATATACCCTTGCAGCCACACTGGACGAGATGGACCGGGAAGGCATTACCGTGGCGGAATGCCCGCTGCGCAGCATGCGCTGCCTTTCTTTGCAGAACGGGCGCATTGTGGGCATCAACACCGCGCGGTTTGATTCTTCCGCCGAGGTGCGCACCGCCCTGATCCACGAGGACGGGCACTTTGCCAGCGGCGCGTTCTATCTGCCGTATTCGCCCTACCAGCTCAAAGCGCAGGCCGAATACCGGGCCGACAAAGCCGCCGTGCTCAAGCACATCCCCTACCCCGAACTTGCCGCCCGCCTGCGCCGCGGCGACACCCTTGCCGACGCTGCCGAATACTTTTGCGTGACCGAAGATTTCCTGCGCAAAGCCTATGCTCTGTACCGCGATATGGGGTATGATTTTGGGGCAGAGGAAAAAGCGTAAGCATGATTGTATACGACAAATTCTGGGAAACGATGAAGCGGTGCGGGGAAAGCACTTATACACTGATCAACCACTACAACATCAGCAGCGGCACCATTGACCGCATCCGCAAGGGGCAGGGCATTACCACGGCCAAGCTGGACGACTTCTGCCAGATTTTCCACTGCCGGGTCGAGGACCTGATAACCTATGTTGAACCTGCCGATGGCGAACCACACAGCCCTTACAGCGAAAAAACCCAAAAATAAAGCGACCGTTTGACCCCGAAAGCTCAAACGGTCGTTTTTCTATTTTATTTTTATTTACTTTTCTTTTTCCCACGGCTGCAGGGGGGCCAGGAAACCGGCATCCTGCAAGGCCTGGCCGATCAAATCCAGGCGGTCGGGGGTGGCGGCTTCCACAAGGTGGTAGTGGTAGCCGTCCGTTGCGGTGGAAAGCACGGTGGAAGCGCCGCCTGCCAATGCCTGCAAGAACTCCTGCACATCCTGGCGGGAGCGGATATCCATTTCTGCGGTGATGCGCCCATAAACGCGGTGGCTGATGCTGATATTTTTCACCCGGCCGCCGTGGTCCACGATCAGGTTCAACTCCTGCCCGGCCTGCTCCGGGGTGTGGCGGACCTTAAACTCCCGCAGGCAGCCGGTTTCCTGCTGCTGCAGGATATAGCCGCGGTTGGTGGAGATGATATTGGGCCGGGATGCCCGGATCACGGCAAGGTCCTGCACGATCACCTGGCGGCTGACCCCAAACCGCGCGGCCAGGTCCTTGGCGGCAATGGGGGCATCGGCCTGGTTAAGCAGGGCCAAGATTTCTTCCCGGCGCTGTGCGGTCGTCATACGGGTGCCCCCTTTCCCATCAGGCTGTCCAGTTCTGCATCGTTCATGGCGTTTGCTACTTCCTTTCGCATGGGTTCTGTAAACAGTATAGCACCTGCCGCGCACCGGTGCAAACGGATGGCGAAAATTCCCGGCAAGCGGCTTGACAGGGTTCTTATATAGTGATATATTTATCTCGCAAAGATACAAATATATCACACAGGAGGTTCTTGCCATGAAACACTCCACCTTGAAGAACATTGTTCTGCCCGGCATTTTCTGCGCTGCCTGTTTGGGGGCTTCGGTTTGGTACAGCGTTGTTTTTAATCATTCCCGGCTGATTGCTCCCACGGATTTTTCCACTTACGTTTTCCGGGTGCAGGACCTGCCGCTGATGCTTGCCTGTATTTTGTGCGCTGCTTACTTGATTTGGCTGTTTGTGCGCGGTTTTCAGCATGCGCAACAGCAAAAAAGCTCCACCACCACCCGCACCATTGACCCGCGGTTTGGTTTTTTGGGGCTGCTGGGCTTTTTAGGCTTACTGGGCTTCTGGGTCTACCCGCAGACCGGGAAAGTTTTTCCCTTTGCGTTCTTTTTGTTCTTTGGCTTTTTCGGGTTCTTTTTTGAGGGCAAAATGTCCCACACGCTGATGGACGAGCGCTACACCGAAAACCGCGCCAAAGCGCAGCTGACGGCTGCAAAAACGGCGTTGAGCATTATTTTTGTGGCGGTCATTCTGCTGGCCCAGGGCCGCGGCGGGGACGCGGTGCTGATTGCGCTGTTGATCGTGCTTTCCCTCACGCTGGCGCTCTACCTGTTTTTGAGCGAGTACCTGCTGTACCGCTATGACCACGACGACTTGCCCGCAGAAGATTTTGACGAAAGCGAGGACTGACCCATGCCGGACTTTACCTGCAGGCTGAAGCAGTTCCGCCTTGCCAAAGGGCTGACACAGGAGCAGCTGGCCAGCGCCGTGGGCGTGCGGCGCGAAACCATTATGCGGCTGGAAAAGGCGCAGTACAACCCTTCCCTGAAGCTGGCCGTGGATATCTCCCGCACAGTAGAAGCACCGATCGAGGAGATTTTTATTTTTGAGTAAAGCCGTTACTACCATTCACTCCCTTAAGTTATGGAAGGAGAATCTTTATGATTACTTACAGTGAAAATAATTGGCTACACGATGTACAAGATTGCGTAAATGAACTTTCTTCCAACGATTTCACACTTGACGATGTATATCAATTTGAATCTCGCTTAGCCACTCTGCATCCCGATAATCACAATGTTCGGGCAAAAATTCGTCAGCAGCTTCAAGTGTTGCGAGATATGGGATATATTAAATTTCTTGACCGCGGTCATTATCAGAAATGCCTTTGAAAAGGATATCAAACAGTTTTCATAACACTATAATTACCACATAACAAACACCGGACCGCATGTAATATTGCATGCGGCCCGGTGTGTTATTTCAGGCTATATTCTGTTTGAAGCGTGGGGGAAAAATCAAACCACACCCTGGCTCATCATAGCGCTGGCGATCTTCTCGAAGCCTGCGATGTTGGCACCGGCAACCAGGTTGCCCTTCATGCCGTAACGCTCGGCTGCATCGGCAGCGTTCTTGTAGATGTTGACCATGATGTTGTGCAGACGCTCGTCAACCTCTTCAAAGGTCCAGGAGAGGCGCAGGCTGTTCTGGCTCATTTCCAGGCCGGAAGTAGCAACGCCGCCGGCGTTGGCTGCCTTAGCGGGAGCGAACAGGATACCGTGGCTCTGCAGGTAAGCGATTGCTTCCGGGGTAGAAGGCATGTTAGCACCTTCAGCAACAGCGTAGCAGCCGTTGGCAACCAGTGCCTCGGCACCTTCCAGCTGCAGCTCGTTCTGGGTTGCGCAGGGCAGAGCGATATCGCAGGGAACAGTCCAGATGCCCTTGCTGCCCTCAACGTACTTAGCGGTGGGAACGTAATCCAGGTAAGTCTTGATGCGGGCACGCTTGACTTCCTTGATTTCCTTGATGACCTTGTAGTCAATGCCGTTCTCGTCCACGATGTAGCCGTTGGAGTCGCTCATGGCGATAACCTTGCCGCCCATCTGGGTAGCTTTCTGGTTTGCATAGGTAGCAACGTTGCCGGAGCCGGAGATGACCACACGCTGGCCCTCAAAGCTCTTGCCAGCATCAGCCAGCATTTCCTTGGCAAAGTAGCACAGGCCGTAGCCGGTAGCCTCGGTACGGGCCAGGGAACCGCCGAACGGGATGCCCTTGCCGGTCAGGATGCCGGAGTACTCGTCGCGGATGCGCTTGTACTGGCCAAACAGGAAGCCGATCTCACGGCCGCCAACGCCGATATCACCGGCGGGCACATCGGTATCGGGGCCAATGTGGCGGTACAGCTCGGTCATAAAGCTCTGGCAGAAGCGCATAACTTCGGCGTCGCTCTTGCCGTGGGGGTCAAAGTCAGAACCGCCCTTGCCGCCGCCCATGGGCAGGCTGGTCAGGCTGTTCTTGAAGCACTGCTCAAAGCCCAGGAACTTGAGGATAGACAGGTTGACAGAAGAATGGAAGCGCAGACCGCCTTTGTAGGGGCCGATGGCAGAGTTGAACTGCACACGGTAGCCGCGGTTGACCTGCACCTTGCCAGCGTCATCCACCCAAGGCACACGGAACATGATGATGCGCTCCGGCTCAACCAGGCGCTCGATCAGGCTTGCCTTTTCATATTCAGGATGGGCCTCAACAACAGGCTCCAGGCTTTCGAGAACTTCCTCAACAGCCTGCAGATATTCCTTCTGTTCAGCATTGCGCTTAACAAGGCCCTGGTACACTTCGTTCAGATAAGCATTTTTGATAGACATGGATATACACTCTCCTTTTTTGGTGGGCTGCTGTTTTCCGCTTCCGGCCGCACTGCCGGACCCCTTGAAACTGGCGGAAAGCGCGCGGTCCTCTATTTCTTTCACCGGTATTTATATTAGCACGCTAAAGCGCATTTGACAATATTTTTTGAAAAATTTTGTTTGTGCGATAGCGGCAAGTGTATCCCATTTGCACACAAATAATAGTTTTTTACGCTTTTACCTCGTTTTTCAGTTCTTCACCGCGGGCAAAGGCGCGGGCATTTTCCAGCGTAATGGCGGCAATGCTCTGCAATGCCGTGCGGGTAAAGAACGCCTGGTGGCTGGTAATGACCACATTGGGGAAGCTGAGCAGCACCGGCACCACCTCGTTTTCCAGCACATCGTCGGAGAAATCCTGGAACACCTGGTCGTCCTCATCCTCGTACACATCCAGGCCCACGCCGCCGAACTTGCGGGCGCGCAGGGCTTCGATCAGGGCGTCGGTGTCGATCAGGCCGCCGCGGCTGGTGTTGACCAGGATGGCAGAATCCCTCATCATGGCGATGGTATCCTTATTAATCATGTGATGGGTACCCTCGGTCAGCGGGCAGTGCAAGCTGACCAGGTCGGCTTTCTGCAGCAGTTCTTCCAGCGAAACATAGCGGGCAAACTTTTCCACTTCGGGGTTTTTGTACATGTCATAGCAGAGCACATTCATGCCAAAACCGTGGCAGATGCGCGCCATGGCGGCGCCAATGCGGCCGGTGCCCACAATGCCGGCGCAGGCGCCATAAAAGTTTTGGCCCAGCAGGCCGTCCAGTGCAAAGTTGTTATTGCGCACCTTGATATATGCCTTGCAGATGCGGCGGTTTGCGGCCTGGGCCAACGCCATGGCGTGCTCGGCAACGGCTTCCGGGCTGTAGCCCGGCACACGCATAACGGTAATGCCGTTGGCTTTGGCGGCGGCAAGGTCCACGTTATTGTAGCCCGCGCAGCGCATCAGCAGCAGCTTGATGCCCGCTTTGGCCAGCACGGACAGCGTTTCGGCACCGCAATCACTGTTGACAAAGGCGCAGACGGCATCGCCGCCCGCGGCCAGCTGGGCGGTATCCGGATCCAGGTTGGCCGCCAGGAACTTGATGGTGCAGCCATAGTCCGGGTCAGCGGCCAGAACGTCAAAATACAGGTGGTCGTAATCACGGGTACCATAAAAAATAATCTTCATACTTTTCCCTTTTCTGCCCTGCGGGCGTCCTCTTGTTGCGGCGTACCGGAATCCTTTTGTTTTCCGGCACACTCCGGCTCGGTCGTTAATATTTTATCATATCCGACGGTTTTAGTATAGCCAGTTTCCGGCATTTTGAATGTTGCCAGGGCAACAAAACGTGGCAGAAAAGGGGTGCATGCCCTGTTTTTCTTTTACACGGTTTTCTCGCTGCCTTCGTTCGGTTTGGCGGTTCCGGCAGAGTGTTCCACGTTTTTCAGCAGCTCTTCCGCCGAAATACCATACAGCTTGGCCAGCGCGATCAGATTGGAGGTGTTGGGGTCCGAGGTGCCGGTTTCCCCAACTTAAAGAGACAAATGGTTCATTTGCGTTTTTACTCCACTTTGCCGATAAAGCGGTAGTAGATTTCGATCTCTTGGGTGCGGGTGTTGCTTTCGTCTTTCACGGCTTCATGGACGATGATCTTCTCGATCAAGGCATTCAGCAGTTCGGCAGTCAGTTCTGAGGGATTCACATACTGCTTGATCAGGTTCACCCATTTTTCGGCGTCCACGGCGCTCTGCTGTTGGGCGGCAAGGTCGGCGTTCAGCTTTTCGATCTTTTCCGCCAGCTCCTGCTGCTCGGTCTGATACCGCTGGGACAGCATATTGAAGTTGTACTCGGTGATGCGCCCAGCGGCCCAATCTTCGTACATCTTGGCAAACAGGCGGTCCAGCTCGGCCTTGCGCTTCTCTGCCTTGTTCAGCTCCGCTGCCTGTTTTTTCTGGCTTGCCGTGCGCTCCCTGTCACCGGCTTTCAGCAGCTTTTGCAGCAGGCGTCCCTCGTCCATCTGTGCCTGGTAAGACCAATATTGAATCCGTGCCAGGACGTAGGTGTAAAGGACATCGTAGCGGATATAGTGCATGGTGCAGTGTCCGGTACCCTGGCCGTAGTTGCTGCAATGGTAGTGTCCATAGGGCTTTTTGTTCTGATTGTTCATGCCAAACGCCAGCGACCAGCCGCAGTCTGCGCACTTCACCAGCCCGGAGAAGATCTGTGTCGTGCCGTCTTTCTGCTTGCGGCGGCGCGTCTCGATCAGCTCCTGCACCCGGTCAAAGACATCCTTGCTGACAAGGGCTTCATGGGTATTTTCCACACGAATCCATTCCTCTTTCGACTTGCGGACCTTTTTCTTGTTCTTGTAAGAGATGTTGGTCTGCTTATTGTGGATGCTGTTGCCGATATAGGTTTCATCTTTCAGGATACTTTTGACCTGTGCAATCGTCCAGGCGTAGGACTTTTCCTCCGGCGCGCCGGCGTAAATGTTGGCAAAAGTTCCGTACCGCTTGTAGTTCAGCCAACCGGCGGTGGGCACTTTTTTCCGCAATCAAAATGCGGGTGATCTTGGCCGCGCCAGCGCCATGAACAGCCAAATCGAAGATTTTCTCTACGATCCAGCGGGTTTCCTCATCCGGCGTCAGCGTGTTCTTGATCTCCGGGTGGCGCTTGTATCCCAGCGGGGCATAGGCAAATATGCGTTCTCCCTTTTCAAATTTTGCATGGAGCGCGCTCTTTACCTTGCGGCTGGTGTCCTTGGCGAACCACTCGTTGAACAGATTCTTGAACGGCACAAACTCAGACAAGCCCTTTTCGGTGTCCTCATTCTCGGCAATGGCGATATAGCGGACCTGTTTCTCCGGGAACACAAACTCCAGATAATAATCCATCATCACGTGTTCGCGTCCAAACCGGCTGAGGTCTTTGGTCACAATGCAGTTGACTTTTCCCGCTTCCACATCATTCATCATCCGCTGAAAGCTGGGGCGGTCAAAATTGGTGCCGCTCCATCCGTCGTCCACGTACTCGCCATAGACGCGCAGACCGTTCTCGGCGGCAAACTTTTGCAGGATGGTGCGTTGGGTCTCAATGCTGACGCTGTCGCCGAAATTTTCATCATCGCGGCTCAGGCGCATATACAAAGCGGTGCTGTAGATTTTGGCTTTCGTATTGTTCGGTTGTTTCACTGTAATATCCTCCTTTGCGTTGAAACAACCCACGCTTACAATACTTCTACGTCTATTATACTGTAAGCACGGGTGCGATTCAACGATCAGTCATTGCTCTTTCTTCACTTAAACGGCATTCAAAAAGGCCGGGGCGCTGCTGTCCCGGCCCGCATGGTGGCGGACGGCGTCCTCCACCAGCTCGTCCATCTGTTTGCCTCCATCCGCAAAATGCTCAGAGATTTTGATGCAGAGATTCCCACAGTAGAAATACTTCGTGTCATCCGGGCCAACGACATAAAACGATGTGTTTTTCAAGGTCGGTTCCGGCCCCTCATACCGCTTGCTCCATTCTTCCAGGAGTTCTGCCGGCGGCTCGAAAACCGGGTCAAAGCAGGATTCGATGTCGATATACCCATCGTCCATTTCGTTAATAAAATCGTTTTGTTTTTTCATATAGCGACCTCCATCGATCAAAGTTCCATATCCTGCCCGCGGCGGCGGACAGGCTGTCTTGTTTGCGGGGTGTGGGTCAAAACGGCCACAAGAAAAGCCCGCACCCTTTCCGGTGCGAGCTTCACGGCGTCCAGATAGGGCTGGACGCTCTTTTTTAGTTCCTGATATTTTTCGCTCAGCGATTCATACCGCTGTTTCCAAATCGCGGCGCTTTTTTGGGCGGAAACCAGCCGTTCCTGCAACCTGCCGTTGTCGGCCTTGGCGGTAATGCTATTGACTGCGTAGGTTTTTAGTGTGCTGCACTCCTGCGGCGTCAGCGAAATGTTTCCCGTGATGGGATTTTTCTTGCCCATTGACTGGATCTCCTCTACGGTCAGGGCGACCGTGCGCTGTTCTTTGGTCTGGCCTTGGAGGGATTTCAGCTCCTTCGCCTTTTTCTGCGCGGCGGCCTCGGTGGCGTTCAGCGTATGCTCCGCCTGGGCCACCTGGGCGGTCACAGCCTCCAGCCGCTGCTGCTCCGCCTGCACCTTGAACTGGGTCACGGTCAGATGCTCTTCGGTGCTGCCTCGCTCGCCGCGTTCCACATCGGTATACCCGGCGGCGCGCATAAAATGGAAAAAATCATCTTGCAGCACACTGTAGGACTTTTTCAAGACGGGCTTTCCGTTCTTTTGCAAGACCGGGTTTCCATTGGCATCGAGGGCGGGCTTGGACATCCATTTCTTGCTCCGGCTGACCTGCATGACGGTCTCCTTCACTGTGCCGACCAAAGACTTGTCCTTGCAGCGTTTGCTCCAAAGGATCTGTTTTTCCACCACCGGCACATAGACCACATGGAGGTGGTAGTGATACACCTCCTGGCCCAGCGCCTCGGACATGGCCCGGTTGATCTCATCAGCGTGCATCACGGCAGAAAGGATATACTGCTCACCGCCCACGATCTCCACGGCGGCTTTGTAGGCATCGGCGTAAAACTGCCTGGCAAATTCATAGCCGCCGTGGTTGTGGAAGTAGGCGGAGTTCACATCGAAGATCAGCTCGCCGAAGTGGGTGGCATCGGGTTTCAGCCCGCGGGTGGAGACGATTTTCTCCTGCTCCATCTGCCGGAACATCTCCGTGTAGCTGGCGGTGGGGGCTTTGAAGTGGATATTAAGCGGAGTGCGTTCCGGGACAATATCGGGGTTGCGGTAGCTGTCTTTTTCCCGTTCGTTGTGCTTTTGGGTGTTGCCGATGTCCTTGTCCGGGGCATCCACATTTCTGGCGCTTGTACGGTCGATTCCATCATTTCTGGCCATAAAAATCAACTCCTTTCGTTGGGGCGTGGACGGCTGCGGGGCGGGGATGCACTTCCTGCGGGAAGTGTAATAACCCATTATAACACTTTCATCCCGGAGGGCTGCAAAGTGCCGTGGGCTCTCCGAGGGGGAGTGCGGCTTCTGCGGAAGCCTTCCGCCTTTTTCGGCTCACCCGTGATGCCCGCAATCCGAAAAAGCCGGTATGGACGGCAGCTTTGAAGTCATCGGTTTTGCTTCAATACTGCCGCCCACGGGCCGGGGCAATCCGCCGGATTCTCCCAGCCAAGCCATCTCAGAATCTGCGGCTTCTTCGATGGGTACTAGAGTCACGGTTTGGTGCGGCGCTGCCACACGATGTCGTACCCCAGGGCATCGGCCAGCTGCACGGCCTCGGTGTAGCGCAGAGATTCCCGCTGGAGTTTGTTGGACAAGTTGGAAACACTGTTGCTCCAACCATGTTCGTCAGAAAGCAGGTCTACCACCTCCTGCATCGTACAGCCGGAGCGCACAATGTACGCCTTGATCTCGTTTCTCAGATTGGATTTCATGTCGTTTTTGCCTCCATTTGTTCGTGAAATGTGTTCATTTCCCGGTGATGTGCCGTCACCGGTGGATAAAATTTTTAAGCACGGACGCCTTTCATTCGTAATTTGCGCTGCGATGGGGTACTCAAACGTGACCCCATCCGGCTTTACCGTCTGGCGGTGTTTTGTTTGCGACCGTGTGCTTCCTCACCGCCGGGCGATGGGGCTTCACTGCCCGGTAAATCACCAAACAAGAAAGCCTGTGCTTCCTGCCGTGAAATAGTTCACGGTTTGCACAGGCCTTGAAATTTGCATAGTCATTTTGCCTTCTTATTCTGAGGGAAAAGCGAAAATCCTCTGTACGTACCGTACAGTACGTACAGCAAAATCTCACTTCAATTTCAGCCAAAGGGCAGTGCGACCACCTCGATCCCCACAAAGCCCCGCACCCGCCTGCCGCCGGAGTAGATATTGTTGGTGGGTTCCACGTTGTAGGCTGCCGCGTTTTGGGTCAGCTCTGAGCTGAGGCGGTTGGCCGACAGGGGCTTGCGCACATTGTCCTCGCACCAGACCTTGTATGCCTCATAGATGGACTTGGAACTGGCCTCATAGTCCGCACGAAAGCGAATGTACCCCTCCGACTGCAAAAACTCCACCACGTTGTTGCTGCCGCGCCGCACCGTTTCCACGTTCTCCTGGGCCTTGGGGCTGATCGTAAAGCGGTAGTTCTGGGCGATGAGGCGGTGCAGCCCCTCCAGGCACCACAGGAAAATGCCCTCTCGCTCCGCCGCCAGCTTCTCTGCCAGGAAGGGGTCGTCCACCCGGTCCGCCGGACGGTCCCTGGTGGTCAGGACGATCTGCCGCCGGAAGAAGCCATCGGACTGGTCGTGAAGCGCCGTCAACGCCCCGTTGCCGAAGCAGAGAAAGCGCACATAGAGCAGACTCTGGTAGCTCTGGACGCCTTTGCGCTCCAAATCCATCTTGCACTCGGAGGTGACGATGGACTTGATGTAGTTGGTTTTGGGCAGGGCGCTCAAATCCATATCATCGTCCACCATTAGCAGCTTGTGCTCCAGGTCAGCCCGGCTGAAGCGGTTGTTTTCCACCTTCTGGATACTGGTGGTGTTCATGCTGTCCCCCAGGATGGCACGCATCACCAGGCCGATTCGGCTTTTGCCCTCGCCGCCCCTGCCGATGATGAGCAGCATCTTTTGGGCCCTGGTGGTGGGCAGCAGGCAGTAGCCCAGGTACTCCTGCAAGGTGGGGATGTCCTCCGGTTCTAGCAATTCGGAGAGGAACCGCAGCCACCGCTCCGGCCTGGGGGCGTCCGGCAGATAGCCCACAGCCAGGCGGTTGTTGCAGTAGGTCTTTTCCGGCGAGAAGCGGCCGTCCATGAAATAGGTGCCGTTGGCCACGTGGATGCGGTCGGTCTCGATGGGAAGAGGCGGCGAGTAGGCTTGCAGTTTGATGCTGGCGAGCAGGTTGGACACCAGCTTGGACAGTCCGCTGGTGACGCAGCCGGAAACAGTCTCCAGGATCTGCTGGCTGACCACCGCCTCGTCCTCCACCGCTCCGTCCACCGTGAACAGCCTGCCCCGGATACACTTCATAGGGTGAGCCGCCAGAAATTCCTCGCAGAACAGCACCTCGTTGATGTTCTTCCCGTCATACCAGGCGGGCCAGCCGCCGTGACTGGGCGGCGCAGCAGATTGTTTGCGCATTGTGTGTTGTCTCCTTTCTCCATTCTTTCAGTTGCCGATTGATCTTTTGGATGCTTCCGTCTGCCATCAGCTGCTGAACCACTGTCTCCCGCTCATGGGAATCCCCTTGCAGCAGGGCGTCCAGCAGGTACTCCGCCCAGGGAAGCCGGTGGCAAGCCTCCACAAACCGCTCGTTCAGTGTTTCCTCCGGTGTCTGCGGGGCATACCGCAGTTTCCACTCCTCCAGCGTCCGGCGGTACTGCCCCAAAACAGAACAGCACAGCCGCTCATCCTCCCGGAGCTGCTGTGCCTTGGTTTTCTGTTTCAGTTTTTGGCAGATGGATTCCGGCAGGGGCTTGTCCGGCGCAAGATGGAAGTCCGCCGCCAGTTTTCGGGCTGCATCATACAGGCTCAGGCCAAAAAGATTGGCAGCCAGGTCGATGACGTCCCCGTGCGCTCCGCAGGCAAAACAGTGGTAGTGGTCGTCTGCTACCAGCAGGCTGGGGTGGTGGTCGTTGTGGAAGGGGCAGAGCGCCATTCCACAGCGGTTGACCGCAACGCCATACAGCTGTGCAGCCTCCCTGGCGTTGACGGCGGTTTTTACGGTTTCAAACAGGTTCATACAATTCCCTCCATTTCTTGATGCGTGGGGCGCTTTTCTCACCCCTCTGTATCAGTTATGGGGAAAATCGAAAAAAACAGGCTGATGGCACGACAGCGCCGTTTCAAAAAACATGACAAAGCCCTGCCTGTGTGCTATGATAGAAAAAGAAAAACATGACAGGAGGAGGCCGATGGACAAGATCATCAACCACGCAGTGCTGTCGCTGGATTTCTGGCAGGATACCGTGACTTACGAGGGCTGCGCCATGCCCACGGGGACCATTGGCTGCGAGGTATTGAACATTTCAGCTGAAGCGATTGAAACCCTTACCCCGCCCTGCGATACGATGAACCGCCTGCTGCAGGGGATGAACACGGGGACGGTGGACCTGACGCTGCTGCCCCAAGTGCAGGGCGCTGCCAGCGTCATCCTCTCCTTCATGGATGTTACGCCGCCGTTCTCCCGGCTGTCCAATAGTGACTTCGGGAAGAAACTGGCGGATGTTTTCTCTGCCGCGTATCTGGAAGATGCAAGAGATTATTTGCAGCTTTCCCAGCAGGAGCAGCTGCTCTGCACCTTGACCGGCCAGCACAGCAGGGCGGCGCAGCTGATCCGCATGACCCAGGTATTGGGACATCTGAGCTATTCCCTCCGCCAGTACAAGGACGCCCTGCTCCCGTTTGCCCGGCAGCTGAATGAACCCGGCCACGACCGCACGGCGGAGGGCTATGCAGCACTGTTTGGGCAGTTTTTCCAGGAAGAACCGACACTCTCTGACGGCAATCCCTCCTGGATGACCCTGACCAACGCCTCGGTGCAGTACGTCTCCGCCATTCGCCCCGGTGCGGCGGAACCGCAGCTGGTGAAGCGGATGCACTACGTCAGTTTTGTGGGGATGTTTCGCTCCGACCTGTTCGAGGGTCTGTGCGTGGGCCATGCGCCCAGACAGTGCCCCATCTGCGGGCGGTGGTTTTTGACCACCGATGCCCGGCGCACCAAATACTGCGGCGGTCTGGCTCCAGGGGACAAGCGGCGCCGGACGTGCCGTCAGATCGGCAACCTGCGGGGGCGGGCACAGCGGGAGCTGGCGGCAGACCACCCCATTAAGGCGGTCTATAACCGTCGGATGAATACCATCCTCCAGAGTACCCGCCGTGGGAAGCTGGACGCGGAACTGGCCAAAGTAATGAAAAAGCTGGCAAAGGATAAGATGCTGCGGGCGATCTCTGACCACAGTTATGCCAGCACCAGATACGAGCAGGAAATGACCCAGGAGGCCCTGCTTGCAGAGGCAAAGAGACGAATGGCTTTGTAGTGCCATAGGAAGGCGGTGAGGAAATGGCGGAAGTGGAATTTACTTGGGCGTTGGACGGCTACTGCGCCCGATATGGTTTTCTGGCCCAGCCGGAGGGGCTGACTATGCGGGAGGCGGCGCGCGTCTTTCAGCTTGACCCGCAGCCGCCGGAGGCAGAAACACTCAACGATTACATCACTGCCGCCCTGCGGGAGCGAAACCTGGACTACTTCTCCTTCTTCCTGCACCACTATGAAACCCGGCTCAATGGCCGTGTTCGCCGTTTCCTGATGCGGGAGGGGCTGGAACGCTATGACCCGGAGCGGTTCCTGGACTACAAAATGGGGTGTGTCCTCGCCATGCTGGATTGCCTTCCGGGCTATGACCCGATGAAGGAGGCGGACTTTCTGACCTATGCCCATTATTTTATCGGCAATGCACTTCTGGAGTGCCGCCGCCAGGAAGAGGCCGGTTCCTTCCAATCTCTGGACGAATACAAGGCCGCTCGTGGGATCGCCTGGCTCTACAACAATTCCGGCAAGAGCACAAAAGATGTCATCGCCGAATATGCCAACCATCAGAACTGCACCGAAATGACTGCCGCAGAGTACCTGGCGTTGGCACAGTGCAACCGCAGCCGGGTGCCCTTCTACCAGACAGTACAGGACGAAGAGGGGGAGGAGACCGGAGAAGATGTAAGCCGGGACGACAGCTGGAATTATGCGGACATTCTATGGAACAGCATCCGGGCCAAGGCTGTTCGGGAGGCTTTTGAAAAGCTGGATTACCGGGAACAGACCCTTTTGGAAAAGCGGAACGCCGTCTGCATGACCTGCGGTCGGGTGAGCCCGCTCAGCACCCGCATGAGCTTTGAGGACTTGGCGGTGCAGTTTGAGGGCAGCACCGCCAGCGGGGCGGAACGTGCCTATCGCCGGGCGGTGGAACATCTGGCCTGTCTGTTGACAGAGGCTGGCGTCATCCACATGGTTCGATTGAAACGGAAATCGCAGACCCGCAGAAAACAAAAAATTGCCGCCGCTATCTACCTGTATCAGGTGGACAACGACGGCGAATGGGGCGAGATTCAGTTCGATTTTGAGCGAAGCGCAGCGGAGATTGTGCGGTTGGCGGAGTGGGACACGTCCAGGACACACCGCTTTGCCAATAGGGCAGCGGCTTATCTTCTTGCCTGTGGTAATGGCAAACTTCCAAAGTCTGATATACTCGCATTGGAGCATTAGAATGGATGCCGTCCGCCATGATGTTGTTGGGCGCAGCGTTACAACGCCTACTCAAATTGATTGTTGTACGGCCCGGCATACACGGATGATATGGCCGCATAAGGAAGTGTATTGCACGCCCAAAAATCGCGCATGTTTACAAGCTCGCTTTTCGCAGTCCGGCCCCTGAAAACGCAGATAATCTTTCTCCCAAGGATCTTCTTTGCAGTTGACCGCAACGGAAACGGCTTTGGCATAGTCGCACGCCGAGCTGCCGCCCACGGCCAGCAGCAGGTCCGCCTGGTGCTAACGGGCAATCTCGATGCCCTCGTCATAGATTCCATTCTTTTTGATGGAACCATCCCCGTAAATCAGCACCACATTCGAGCCATATTTGGAAAGTTCGTTGTTCAGGTACCCTGTTTTTGTCCACCATGGTCCTGTGTCCTTTCCAGGTGGTTTTTCCTTGCCCCCATGGGGTCCGGCAGCCGCCCTGGTTCTGTTTTCAGCATACCCCATCCGGAAAAATTCCGCAACCGACTGGAAGTAGAACAGCGTTGTGCTGTGATTTTTCACATTCTGTCATTTCTTCTCCGGTGCAGTGGGAGGCAGGCAGGCGAGCATGCGGGAAAAGGCAGCAAGCATTCTGCGGACGCTCTCCTCCATCTGTGTATCATCGTCACACTGCTGCTCCATATAAAGGCGGAGGTCTCCTTCCTCCGTGATTTCCATTCCTGCGGTGAGGGAGGGCTGCCCCTGCCCTTGGAATTCCATGCGGGTCCCAGCATACGCCGGGGACTCGCTTCCCACAAAACACCACAGGCAAAGGTTTCCTCTTACCCCCACAAACAGATCCACAATTCCATGATTCGGCAGCCGGCAAAAATACAGGGTTCCATCCTTAAAAGGATGTTCCCGGTAGGGGATACAAAGATGGTCAAAGGCAAGGGCGGCAGTGGATGGATTCATAAACAATTCCTCTTTCTTCATTGCAATTGCGTTTCCCGGCTCAGCGCCTGCTCCAGGCGCGCGATGCGCTTTTCGGCGGGGGGATGGCTGCGATACAGGGCTTCGGTGATGGTCAGCGGGCGGTCTTCCTCCGGAGCCGCAACGGCCAGGAAATGAGCCAGCTGGACCCCGTATCCAAGGGTACAGGAATACAGGTCGCTGCGGTATTCCGCCTGGCGGCTCACCAGGCCCATAACGGCCTGGTAGACGGCCACCACACAGCGCTGCAGCAGGCTGAAAAATCCTGTCACCAGTTTTGCAGTTCCCTGGAACGCCATGACCCCCAGCCAGGAGCGGAACCCGCTGAGCACGGCAAAGACAAGGAACAGGATTCCCACCAGGACAAGGGACATCATGCTGATGGTGCCCATCAGCAGCACAATAGACGCAAACACCCCACGGGAAAATTCCGGGTCATAGTGGAGGGTATGGGAGATTTCATGGGCCAGAACCGCGTTCAGAGTAATGGGGTCGGCATTCTCGAAGGTTCCCCGGGCCACGCTGATGCAGTTTGCACCGTAGGCAGTTGCCTGCATATCCCTGTCACCGGGAATCAGATAGAGCTTCAGCCCGGAAATATCCCTCCCGCTGGTATGCTTTACATCCTCCGCCAGCGTCGCCCTGGCCGCCTGCAGGCGGCCCTTTTCAAAGGCGGGCAGTTTGTCGCAGGCCACCGCCCCTTCCTGGAACAGGGCGATGTATCCCCCCAGCCAGACATACAGCGCAACGATCCCCGTGAGGACCCCGGCCACGGCCGGTTGCTCCAGAGCCAAAGCCATCACCACAAAATCCAGGGCCAGCACAGCGGCTACCTTGCCCATACAGGTCACTCTCGTCATGACCGATTCCTCCTTCTTCTTGGTGCACAGCGGAGACTGTCAAAAGGAAAACAGCACCTGACTTCCCCGGTAATCCACAATCCCTGTTCCCGGGGCAAGGGCTGCAATCTTCTCCTTGCGGAAACGATACTCTTTCACCGGCGTGTTCCGGGTCTGTGTCTCGGTGCGATTGTTGCCCAGCAGTAGATCCCAGGGAGAGTTGGCCCGTAGCCGCTTGTCCACCGTGACGGCTTTGCTTTTGTACACCACATCCATCTGGCCGCACCGTGCCTGAATCTTTTCCGCGGAGGCCATATTCTCATGCCGGGTATAGATGCGGACGGGGAAGGTGCCCATCACCACGTTCAGCGCCGATTCTTCCAGGGAAAAGATGTCCGCCGAAAAGAGATGGACCGCTGTGGCAGGGGGCAGATTTTTCAGAATGTGCAGAAACACCTCCCGCCCGGTACTTTTGCCGTCATCCACCAGTAGCAGGAAACAGCGGGCAGCGTTGCCCCGGACATAGTCCAGCGTGAGCCTGCCCAAGAATTTCTGCACCGACGGGTCACAGGAGAAGGCACCCAGGGGAACGCGGAGGGCGGTTTCCCCAGCCAGCGGGTTTCCTTTCAGCAGCGGCCCCACCAGGGGAAGCACCATCTCAAAATCCGCAGCGGCGGCACTGACCTCCGCGTATCTGCCCAGCAAGCAGTCGCGGTCGGCCTCGTCAATCCTGCCCTGCTCCACCAGCTGCTCCAGCTTCCACCTCACCAGCATGGTTCCGCTGTACTCCTCCAGCTTCTCCACCGTGAGCGGTGCCATGTTGCCCAGACGGCGTTCCGTCTCCTTCACAAACTGGATATAGGCCACCACCTTCATGGAGGAAAGGCCATCCATGCCTAGGTCGGAGAGGAACCCCCGCAGCCGCAGACTCCCGGTCAGGGTGGACACGTCCAGAAGGTTGGGGCACAGGCTGACCTTGCCGCTGCGGATATCGGTCACCGGACCCCATCCGAAGGATGCCGTGGGCATTTCCTCGCCCTGGATATTGTCCACCAGGATCAGGGTCTTGCCCCCGGCACGGCAGGTTCGGAGAAGGCTTTCCCCCACCGCCTGCCGGACCAGGCCGTCCGCGCCGCTGACCAGAAAGTGAAGGTCGGCAGTTCCCGGGATTCCCTGGTCAAAGGAGTGGATATACTGCAGATAATTCATGGTGCATCTCCTCCTTGTACGGGATACAGGATGTGTACCTTCTGAGGCGGACAGGCACCGATCTTCACATAGCAGTCGCCGGTATCCAGCTCGGCGAACGCCCGGTCGGTCACCAGGGGTTCCCGCTCGAGCTTTCTCTCGGCGGAGCCATAGCGGGAGGGCGGCAGGACCAGATGTTCCCTGTAGTCGGAGCCGAACAGCGTCTGCAGGGTGCTGATGGTGGTGGGGTCTCCGGGCCGGAAGGACAGCACCATGGGAAATCCGGCCAACCCGCCCATGGTACCGTGGGGATTGAAATCGGGGTTGAGTCCATACAGATTTTCCACGCTCTGACTGGTCAGCAGGATCTGCAGGCCATACTCTCTCCCCAGGTTCGCCGCCTGAAACAGGCCGAAATCCGCCGTTTTGCCGCCATCGCACATCTTGTCGATCTCATCCAGCACAAGGAGCAGGGGCGGGGTTTGGTCCTTATGGTTGGACATTTTGAAATCCTTCAGCTTTTTCAGGTAGTAGAGCATGAAGGGGCGGCTGATTTCCGCCGAGGCCAGATCATACAGGAAAAACAGGTTGCGGCCGTATTTCCCAGCCAGATAATCGCTGATGGTGTCCCGGCCCCGGGACTCAAACGCACCGCTGAACTTTTCCAGTACCTGATTGAAAAAGAACAGAATGTCGGCAGCCCGGCGGTGGGGTCTGTAGTGTGTCGGGCAGGCGGGATCATAGTTGAAGTCCTTTTTCAGCACAGAGACATTGCGGGGATGTCTGGCAAGATAGCCCAGAATCTCCTCCATGGACATCTGGCGCAGTGCATTGACCAGTTCCCAGTTGCTGGTGTCCTGATCCGGATAGAGGTCCACAATCACCCGCAGAATCCCGATGAACGCATCCCGCGCCGACTGTATCCACGCCAGAGCCATGGTGTCCTGCAGCAGGTCCCCGAACAAAAAGTCAGCCAGCTGGCGCATCTCCGCCTCCCGGTCCGCCGCCTGGCGGATCTCCCGGATCAGGTTGGGGCGAAACAGGTTCTCCGGCCGGACAGCCCCCGGGTCCTGGGTAATCACTTTGTCGCCGGGTTGCAGAAAATGGTCGATAAAGGACCTCTTGATCTCAAAGAACACCCCCAGCATGCGGGGGTTCGCCCGCAGCAGGCATTCCGCTGCGGGCAGGGTGTAGGAGCGGGTTTTCCCGGTGCCCACCACCCCAAATGTCAACACATTCACCCCCTGCAGCACAGGGATTTTCACCGGCGTTCCGTCGGCCAGCATCGCCGAGATGCCCCCAATGCCGCCGGGCCAGGCGGAAACCACCGCCCCCTTCATGGAGGCCGGAATCCCATACCCCATCTCGTTTCCCTCCTCATACAAAATCTCCGTCAGCGTCCGGATCGGGAGAGGCGGACGCATCTGTCTCCCCGTCAGCGTCCGGGCCAGCATCGGCGTTGGCGGACGCCGCGCCTACCCAGTTCCCCCCATCCACCTCTCCCCCTGCAGGCAGGCCGCTGAAATCAGCGGGGGCATACTCTGCCGCCAGGCCGGGAAGTTCGGCATCCGTCTCTTCCATTAGCTCTGCATACGCCCCGGCACTCATGGAATCCCGCAGCCCATCCCCGGGATTGGGGGCTTCAAAGGTATCCGGCAGCGAGGCGGCAAGGTCATTCCATGCCTGCTGTTCGGCGTAGGAGGCGTTGACGAAAGAATGATGGATCTGCTCTGTGTGTCCATCAGCATAGGTCACCGTATCTGAAATGGTGAAGTTCTGCGGTCGGTCCCCGGGCAGACCGTTGACAATGGCGGTCTTTTCGCTCTCGATGGAGGCCCCGTTTTTCAGCGCCGCCCGCTCTCCCCGCTCAACCTGGCCAAAGGAATAGCGGTTGACATCATGATTCTGCGCCACCACATTGGTGCGGTCATTGACGCCGGCCAGGGAACTGGCGTTCACATGGCCTTTTTCGTCCCCCGGCAGGTACGCCTCGGTGCGGGCAGGCATATGGGCGTGGCTGCCCTTGTTCCGTTCTAGGGGGCCGCGGTAGGAAACATTGCCAGTTTCCGGGTCAATATGGCTGTTTTCGGGATGAAACATGGTTGCTCCCTCCTGTTCTGTCACTGGGCATTTTGCAGGATCTGACGGGCAAAGTCGGTGGACGCATCCACAATCACCGTGTGCCGGTTGACGCGTGCCTCCTCCGAGTCGGTACCCAGGCCGTACACATGGTAGGGGTTCTGCTGCACCGGGACCGAAACTGCGGTGAGCCTTGCTTCCTCGATGCCCGAGTCAATCAGATATTGTCGGATGCTTTCGGCACGTTCCCTTCCCAGCTGCAGGCTGTACGGCGTGTCGCTGTCCCCCGCGCAGCCGCCATAGAGAAGGACCTGCACGTCAGCATGTTCCTGCAGAAAGGCGACCAGCGGCTCCATGGCCTGCTGCACTTCCTGGGGGTGGAGAAACTCCGCCGAGTCCGGCTGATACTCGACGGTCTCCTCCGGAAGGACTACCGGCGTCTGGAGGGCATCCTCCCGAGCAAAGTCCACGGCATCCAGCTCCTGCAGGCCGGATTCCTGCCCGGCTACCTCCACGCAGGGAACCGGGGTATCGTCGAACTGGTAGCACTCGCTTTCCGGCAGATCGTCTCGAAAGACAATGTTGTCCTCCTGCATGCCCAGAGCCACGAAAAGGGAGCGATAGAACTGCTTGAGGGTGTCCTTCTCCTCACCGGAAAGGGGCGTCTGGCCTTCCCCCGCGAAGTCTCCGCAGCAGTACCAGATGACTTGGTCCACGTCGGACATGTCCACTCCCATCTTGTCCGCAATGGCGGACACCGAGCCTTCCACGTCCAGCCGGCAGATGGGTGTTTCCATCTGGTTAATCAGACCCCGGGTACTTTTTCCACTACAGTAGAGTGTCAAAATGTTCTTCCGCTGGCCATCGGCCTGGGCGTGCAGCTGGCGGACACCCAGCTGGATGGCAGAAGCCAGATCAATGCCCTCGGTCACCGGCCGGTACGACCGCAGTTCGGTCATGAGATCCACCCGGATCCCCGCTTCCACCCGCTTCATCATCTCGCTGGTATACCCCCGCTGGGTCAGGTCGGCAATGACGCCCGGCGTCCCGATGCTCACGGGGACTCCCTCGATGGAGATAAAAGCGTAGCTGCTTCCCGGCATGGCGGGCAGCTGCTGCAGTTCATCAATTCCTTCATTCAACATGGGCTCTTTGTCGACAATGCCCACCAGGAACGCAATGTTCACCGACTCGGTCTGCTGGTTGCTGCTACAGCCGGTGCAGAGCAATGCCATTGCCATAAGTGCGAGTATCCAATGGAACAGTTTCATGGTATTCCTCCTTGTTCTCAGCCAGCCCTGGTTAGGCTGATGGTGGAAGCAGAACGGGGTGCATCGGGCAGGCTTTCGGTCATGACCTGCCTGCCCGACTGGCCCATCTGTTGGGTAAAGTCGGCGTCCTTGTTTTGTACCGTCATCAGCTTGCGGACATGGAGTTTCAGTCCCCGGCGAAGGGCCTCTATCTGGTGTTCCGCTGCAGTCCGCATCCCCTCGTCCCGCAGGCGCGGGTCCTGTGCCTCTTCCAGCTGGGCGCGCTCGTTCAGCAGCGGTTCCAGCCGGGCGGTGCACTGCTCCAGCTCCCGCTCTTTCCGCTCCCGCACCGACACCAGATACGCTTTGGAATCGAGGGAGAAGGCAAAACTCAACAGACCTGTCGCCGTGGTCAGGAAGGACGTGATCAAAGTGATGCCGTACTCCGCCAGAGTGTAGGGCGCCGTTTTGGCGATCAGCTCCCCGTCCCCGCCGATGCTAGCGAAGGTGATATCCATGGATCCGAAGCGGATCATTACTGACGAGACCACCGAGAGCAAAAACATGGACAGCAAACCGGCGCAAATGGCGTAGAACAACGGTTTGGAAACAAATTTCTCCTGTTTCTGGGAGAGGAACGTTCCCAGCGCCCACATGGAGAGGTCGGACGCCACCGACATGCCCATCACCGTGATGAACAGCAGGATGCTGTTGCTGAGCAGTACCGTCTGCAAGTAGCTCAGATTCACAATGGCATCCACGATCATGGCCAGGATGGTGATGGGCAGGCCGATGGAAAGGCTGCGGCTGCCCAAATGGATCTGGAACTGGGCGCGCAACGACTCCAGCGGCTGGATCTCGCCCCGGAGCTTGTCCGCCCTGTCCTGCAGCGGTCCGATGATCCTGTCCAGATCCTCCTTGCGCATCTGGATGGCTGACCGGATGCGGGCGATCTGGGCCTCGTGCTCGGCCACCTCCGCCTGGTGGAGGGCCCAGTTGTGTTCCGTGGCGCTGTCGATATAGCAGTCGCACTCGTTGCCCGCACTATGCCGGTCACAGGTTGCCATGATCTCGCTCAGCTTCTCCTCGGCCTTCTCGTAGAAACTGCGGATCTCCTCGGGCTTGTTCATGCGGTAGTCGGTGGTCACGAAGGTGTGCAGTCCCATCCCGAAGCTGGGAAGGAAGGAGGGCACATAGTCTCCCGTGAGAATGTTGTAGTGTCCCTTGTTCTTTCTCTTGCCAAAGATGCCCATGTCTTTATCCCTCCAGCTCCGTTTGTATGGCATTCCAAGTGGCGAGGTGCTGCTGCAGGATCTGCTTGTCAATGTCCATGCCGGGCACAGGGGGAAGGTTCCGCTCTGCCACCGGGCGCAGCAGCAGGCCGTGGCCGTAGGCAGAAAAGGTGCTGCGCAGCTGTGCCGCCGTTGCCTGTTCCCGCATTTCCGCCAGACGCAGTTTTCCTGCAATAGTGTTGGAGAGCCCAGCCAGCCGCTGCCGGAGCTGCAGCTGCCGGGCAGTACGGGTTGCCCGGGCTTCGGTCTGCCGTTCCCGGCTGCGGGCCTGGGTCGGACTGTCCTGCCCGGGGTCAGCGGGCAGGCCGCTCTGCTGCTTCAGCTCGGCGGAAAGGGTGCGGAGCTCCAGCAGGGTCCGGTCGGCCTCGGTCCACAGGGGCCCCAGGGCCGCCTCGGTCTCTTCACAGCAGACGGCGCAGGCACTTTGGAAACGGGCCAACTGTCCGGTGATGAATCCCGAGGAGATGCGCTCCGTCTGCTGATCCAGCTCCCCGGTATGGAGCAACTTGCCGTGGATGACCCCCCTGGTCCAGAGAAGCAGCCCCGGCATGCGGAGTGCTTTCATTTTGAGATAACAGTTCTTGCCCATGTCTCTTCTCCTCCTCAGGCTGCGATGTCGTTGTCAGGCGTTTCCCCTCCGCCCCGGCATGCTGTTTCAAACAGGGGCTCCATCCGCCAGGGATTGGCCTCCTCTCTCAGGGCCCGGTCAATGGCCCCGGGCAGACGGCGCAGGAGGAAATCGATCTTGGGATTGCGGCGGCAGTGGTGCTCATACAGCTCTTGGATGGTCAGGCTGAATCCCCGGTCGGCAAGATTGCGGCCCCTGTCCCGGAAGTAGGCAAACACCGAGCCCGAAAATTCCGTCTCAAAGAGATACACGCGATGGTTGCCCCTTGCAGGCTGATAGTAGAACCACTGCTTGCTGGGAATGCTGACGCACACGACACGATCTTTGTCGGAATGTCTTCTTTTGATCCGATTCATGGTGATACCTCCCCGATTTCCTCATGGGTCTGTTTGCTGTCCGATGTTTCTCTTCGGATTTTGTGATTTTATGATACCGTCTGTAGAGGCATTTGAGGATAGACCAGAGGTTACATAGTATAAACCAAGGGTTACATACAAAAGGGTCTGTTGCAAAATGCAGTTTTCAGACCCAAGCGGAAAATTTGTGCATTAAAAAAGTTAGCGAGAACCGCCATCTTAACGGTTTTCGCTAACTTTTTCTTTGGCCTGATTTTTCAAAATCCTATTTTGCAACAGACCCCTGGCATACCGTATGGAAAATAAAAAGGGACGGGCTGGTCCCCGTCATCCGCCTCCCGAGAGCGCCGACAACTGATGACCAGCTCGTCCAGAGAGCAGCTGTACAGTTCCGCCAGAAACACCACATGGGAAAGACTGGGCAATTTCTTGCCGTTTTCCCACATGCTGATGACCGCTCGGGATGCCGAGTCCCCGCCCTGCTCAAAACATTCGGAAAGTTCTTCCTGTGTCAGAGAGTGGCTCCGGCGTTTTGCTTTCAGCTGCTTACCGGTTGCGATAAGGTCGATCCCCATAAGCCATGCGGTTGCGTAGTTGATGGTAGGTTTTTTCATTTCTCTTCCTCCCAAGCTTTTCGTGGGCCGGACCGTATGGGCCTGACCCCAAACATAAACCAGCTCTAGGACAGAGAAACTTCCTTATCGTACCATATCCAATATAGCACATCTTCGCAGATCGTGTCAATAAGGCGGATGCCGACGCAAAGGGAGAACCCTTCTGCCTATTTTGGACAGGTCGGAATATATACAATTTTGAATCATTGTGCTATTATTAAGTTAAACAAGTAGATCCTGCAAGAAAAATCCGGCTGCTATCAGACAGGATCGGGCAAAAGGAGGACGAAGGAGTCTATGTTGAAAGGTCAGGAAAATGTCGGCAAGAATCTCCCAACAGTTCCTTTCCGGGAAGAGCGGATTCCCTTTGCAGCGTTCGGGGACCCCGGGGAAGCTCTGTGGCGGTACGCCCTCATGCCGTACTGGACCGCGGAATACGGGGTGATGGATTTTTCCTTCTATAACCGGGCTCATTTCCACAGTCAGGCATATCAGAGCGAGAAAAAGGGCATAAAATTCGATTCCAGCAGCGTCCGTTTTCTCCCCTCCCAGGTGGTGCCCGATACCAGAACCCGGATCTACCTTGTCCGCTATCAGGGGAACGGGCAGACCATCGACTGCACCCAGCCGGTGAAAATCCTCCGGGAATATGACCGCCAGCAGCTTGTGTCCGCCGTGATCGAACAGGACGGGGTGATCATCCGGCTGGTGGACCAGGAGGCCCTTGCCCGGGAAGCCGAAAGCATTCAGAAGATTCCCTATGATGTGATTTTGCAGGGGCAAACGGTTGCCGGCACGGAATACGGGGTCATCCGTTTCTATAAGCCCGGTTCCAGGGTCTGTTTCATCAATTCCTATCATGCGGACAACAAGGCTCATCCCCATTTCAAATCAAAAGCCCGCTCTGTCCTTTTTGCGCCGTCCGACATCACCCTTCTGCCGGAAGGCCTAGTTCTGGACACCAAGTCGAAGGTGTACCTGGTGAATTTCTCCATCCAAGGCAGTATGACCAGTCCCCTGAACGGGGATACTTTCCCCACCGTGGACCCTCAGGTGCCGGTGACTGTGGTCTGCAGCTTTTCTCAGAAGGACTGCCTCATCCTTTGTCCGCAGGAGGACGACGTGCTCGTTGACGTCAAGCAGGGCCAGCTCCCTCCCCCGGAGCTGGCCAGCAGCATCGAGGTCCTGCGAAAGACTATCTGGGACCGCCTGTCCCAGGCAGACTATGTCCTGACCGCCCCGTTTCCTCAGATGGCACGGGATGCCGGCGTGTCGGACTATCATCTGTACGCAGACTCAGTGGAGAGCTTTGTCAAACAGTACCTTCCCGATTTCAAAGTGCTGAAAAACATCGTTTTGAATGGAATCCGTCTGCCCGGCATCATTGTACCCCAGGATTTCACCGTGTCCAAAGATCAAGAGCCGAAACCGGAAGAAAAATCGGTGGATTTTTCAGAGCTGGACCGGCTGTTCCAAGCCGGGGATTTTGCCGGTTTTTTGTCCTGCAAAACCTTTACCTCCACTCCTTTCAGGGAACTGCCGGAGGATGTCCAGCAGCAGGCGCTTACCTGTGCGGCGCGGATTCTCTACCGCGCTCCCACGATGGAAATCACGATGGAGCCTTTTGAGCGCGCCCTGTTCCAAGCGGAGAAAAGCGAGGATTTCATCAAGAAATGGAAGATCAGGGGCATGTTCGACCAGGAGATTCTCCAGTCCTATGCCCGTTCCTCCTGGGCGCAGTATACCCTGCCGGAGGATTCCGGCCGGGCTGCCGCTGAGCTCAACGACATCGGCCTTATCCACACCCTCAACAACTCTTACAACGGCCTGTCCGAACGGTTTGGCCAGTGCGGGAGCCGTCTGGCCCCCTGCCTGTTTCTCATGCGCATTATGGCCAACCCCACGCCAAAGACAGTCAAGGAAGTGCTCAGCCGGTATTGTCAGATAGTGAAAGCCCTGCGGCCCAAACTTCTCTTTGCCCGGCCTGATGATACCAAAAAGCTCTTCTGTCTGGAGGAACTGGTACGGGCCGTACATACCCTCCTGCCGAAGATTGATTTTCCTTACAACCTGGTCACCAATCTTCTGTCTGTGTTCGTGGACTGCAACTGTGTCCTGCGGGCCCCCAAAACCCTGGAGGCTGTGGACCCCACCCACGCGGCGGCTGAATGGGAATTTTTGGACCTGTACCAGAATACCTTTACCTGGACGGAGGACCGGCTGCGCGCCCTGCTGCGGCGGGGATATTTCAACCGGCAGCTGTTCCAGAAAATTGTCGCCCTGGCCTGGGAGCGCTATGCCGACAAGCCCGACCTGCCCCAGCCGTTTCTCCGGCTGTTGGGCTGGATCTGTATGTGGGATGACTCCTTCTCCGTGGATGAAATTCTTCGCTATCATTTCCTGTCCGGATTCACCAAACGGGAAAAGCAGCTCCAGCTCCTGCGGTCAGACTCCCAGATCTGTGCCCTGGCCGCCAGCCTGGATATGCCGATGTACGCCCTTGCCGCCTACATTGCCAATGTGACGGCTGAAGATCTGAATGAGGATCAGATCCCCCCTGAGGCGGTGGAAAGTCTTTCCCATATGGAATCCCTGCGCCAGCAGGTTTGCCAGTCGGTGCTGCAAAAAACCGGCCCCGTCTCCCAAGAAAACGAGCCGGTTTATGAAACGCTGTTCCATGCCTTCCGGTTTGATTTTCCTGTGCTGAACAAGATCCAGCAGGAATACGCCCAATGGTATATGCAGAAACCGCTGCAGGGCTGCACCGCCCAGGAGCTGGAAGCCCATCTGGACCACCTGAACCAGTGCAGGGCCTTTGAAGCGTATGCCAGGGTCTACGCTCTTTATATGGATCTTTTCCCCTCCACCGACATTTCGCCCAGGACGGTGGAAATGTACATTGGGGCCTTGATGCAGATCCGCCGCTTTTCAGAGGCAGTCCAGTATCTGCGCACCCGGGCGCCGGTTCCTGCGGATACCCGGGAGGTTCTGCAGATCCGGGTGCTGAGTGAGAATTTCCGCCTGAATGCCCTGGACGAGCAGGCCTTTCAGGTGCTGGATCAGGCCATCTCCTGGGAGGAGGCCCATGCCCTTCTGATCTCCCATATGGGCGACAACATCAGCATCGCCACCCAGGCAGTCAACTGCCTCATGGCGCTGTACTGTCACCGCAAATGCTACTGCCGGCTGGCCTATCTGTACAAGATTTACCAGTCCAGGGCGGAAAACGGATTCACCCGGCTGTATTCGGATATCCGCAGTCAGGTTCCCTGGGCAGCCAGCGGAATGTTCAAGAGCCACTACGATGTGATCAGCTGGGCCTTCTCCGCTCTGGGCGCAAAAGAACTGCTGGGCTTCTTCCAGTGGCTGCAGAACATTACCATCCCGGATTTCAAGGAACTGAAGCTGGAAAACAGCCTATCCTTTTTTTACCAGTTTCTTATTGAAAATCCCCTGGACCCCAAAAACTGGAAGACCTTCCTGGCTCACTTGACCAAGCGGGTGGGCCTCAACCTGTGGAAGATCGTGGTCTGTGAGGGCATTTTGGGAACGCTGTCTGCCGAGTTCACTCCCACCAACACCGACCTGGCACTCAGCCATATGCTGGATAACAGCAGCCCTGCCCAGCTTCCCTACAACCTGCTTCCCTACGCCCTGTCCTATCTCATGGAGACAAACAGCCGCAGCACCGAGTTGTACGAAAAGCTCACCGAAGCCCTGTCCGACCCCGACATGATCCAGCATCTGGTCCAAGACAACCCCTGGCATCCCACCTACACAAAAACCATTGAGCAGTTCCAGACCTATGCCCTGCAGCTTTTCCGGCAGACCGGAAGCGCCCACTATTTCAAACTGCTCAACGTATTGCCCCTGGCTCTGAAAAACGAGGACCTTCTGGTCATAAGTCTGCAGGAACACAATATGCAGCGGGCCCTTGTCCAGCTGTGCCAGAACTATCTGGCTGGCGACAGGCAGGAGGAAAGCCGGCAATTTCTCAGCAAAGTCTCCGATCAGGATTTTACCCCCCACGAGCGCAATATGCTGACCTTCCTCCGCCTGCTTTTTGGGGAAGAGGAAGCCCTTCTGCTGAAATACCCCACCCTATTCAAAAACGAAAACGAGGTCATCCGGGTCAAGAGAGACTGCGCCTGGATTCTCACCGATTACCCGGCAAAGAAAAAGCTGCGGCAGTTTGATCAGAACTGTCTCGGCATTTCCCACCGGCTGACCGTCTATGCCTTGATTTTCGGCATCCTGTATGATGAGGACATTTACAATTCCCCGCAATACATCCCGGAGTCCCTTGACCTGGCCGACCGCAGGACAAGGGATGCCTATCTGCTATTTTTGCAAAATACCTATCTGGCACAGCTGGATTTCAACGCCGCTTACGACTTTTTCTATAAAAAATGGCGGTATTTCAAGCTACTGCTTACCACAATCCTGCTGAACTGGGGCGTGGACTGCGACGACGGATTCATCCTGGCCGCCATGCGGCAGTATGACCACTACGACAGCATCTATCGCAGCGACTACCAGCCCTTCCAGCAGGAGGTGCTCACCCTGATTCGCATCGTGCCCCTCACCGACCGGACCAAGCAGGACTTTTTGCTGGCACTGATGGTGGGGCAGATCGGCTGGTTTTTGAAAAACCACGGGGACGAACTGGCCGGACTGCCCATGGACGCCAAGGAGCACACCGTGCAGATCATCCAAAGGCTGGACTATCGCGAGACATCGGCCAGCTTTTTCACCCTGTATGGTCAGGAGATCCTGAAGGGCAGTGCCGGACTGGTCCTGCCGGTGGCGCAGGCCCTCTCCCCCAGGCTTGTGGACGCCTGGGACGCTTTTCGCCAGGCCGCGTCGGAGGGCAAGGACTGTACCGCCATCCTCCGCATCGCACAGACCGACCCGCCCTCCGCCTGCATCAAGGCCCTCCTCAAGCTGAAGGCCGCGGTGTTCACCCAGTATGCCGACGTGATCGCTCCCATTGTGTTTGCACGGCAGTTCCCCTTCCAGTTCTACCGCAAGATCCGGGAGTTCCTCATCCGCAATCACAAAAACAAGGGCTATCTGGATCAGATTCTGGCAAAGTTCGACGTCTGCTGCCGCTATGCCGCCCGCAGTGACCAAACGGTTCCGGCGGTACAGGCCTATCTGACCGGTCTGGGCTTCTGTCTGATGGATCAGCGCGCCAAAGCGCAGGAGTCCCTGGCCGGGCTGGATCTCCGGGCGGACATTCCCCAGGCCTGGCAGGACGAGGCCCAGCGGATGATGGCCTACCTCGACGGCCGGCAGGAAAGCTTCCAGCCGGATTGGTTCGATATGGACATCAGCCAGGGAAGCAATCTCCGGGCAACAGGTCTTTCCTTTGTGTCCAGGCTGCAAAAACAGCTGAATATCCCTGCCAAGGAACTCCGCAAAGAGGAGTGGAATGAGCTACATGCCCGGTATTGCAGCGGCACTCTGTCCCCCAAGGAGCATTTCCAGGCCGGGGTGACACTGCTGTCCAACATGCCTCCTCTCAACCGATGCAGTCCCAAGGAGGCTCCTCTTTGGGAGGACCTGCTGCTTGATGTCGGGCTGGAGGCCCTCCAGCCCGAATCCGGCATCAGCGCCGAACTGCAGCTGACCATCGCTTCCGAGTTGCTGGAGATCACTGCTGGCAGAGGTAAGGCTGTGGCAGAAAAGTTTGAACAGCTGCTGGAAAATTTCCGCCGGATTCCCTACCGCGGCATCTCCCTAGCTGGCTGGGCGCAGCATGGGGACGACATCCAGAAATGTCTCGGCCTTGCAGGAACCGGCAATGTGGAGGATTTTGCCCGGTTGAACCGGCAGATCATCCAGCGCTGCGCTGTACTTCTCGGGACAGATCATACCAACGAAGAGCGCCTAGAGGACTACCAGAAACTGCTGGGCCAGATCAAAGGCTTTGACAAAACAGAGGGATACGCGCAGAAGGTGGGAGAGGCCATCCAGACGGAAATCGACCGCATTGCCTCCGGTATACGCCTTTCCATCTGCCTCGATGATCAGAAGGCCGCCACAGACGGCTACGTCTACTACCAGCTCAGCAACGTGGGCAAAAAGACAGTACAGCTCCACACAAAAGCCTTGCGCATCTGGTTCCAGCAGGACGATTACCTGCGCCAGGAGCTGGAATTCACCGGCCTGAACGAGCTCCGAAGCCAATATGTCACCGGCGGCCGGGCCAGGCTGCGCCTGGACGGTCAGCCCCGGACGGTCTCTGTGGAATTTTGGGTGGAGCGGGCCGAGGACGGGGTGCTTCTTTGCCGGGCAAAGAAGCAGCATCTTCCCATCGCCCACTGCGAACAGGAATTTACCGTGAATGACCAGCATTGGTACGCCACCCATTGCGCCGTGAACGATGCCGATATGCTGTTCGGCCGCGACGGCGACAAGGACAAGCTCCACGCCCAGCTGACCCATTCCGACAAAGTCGGCGGCGGTCTGGCCGTCATCTATGGGCCGTCCCGTATCGGGAAAACTTCCCTTCTGAACTGGGTGGCCAACGACTATGCCCGGGAAAAAGGCAACGTCATCCGGGTGAGCTTTGGCGGTGAGGGCGGCCAGGGCGGTGAAACTGATTACAAGAAAAGCTTTATTCCGTCGGAATACGCCCAAATCCCCTACGAGAACAACCAGGCCATGTCCGAATACCTGCTGTCCTGCACCATTCGGCAGGCGCTTTCCGACGCCATGAGGTCCCGCTGCCGTCTGCCGGAAAGTGCCCCCCTTCCCCAGAATTTAGGGACGTCCATCAAGTCCATCCTTCGCAACACCAGTCAGAGCATACTCGAGCGATACCATGCTGTCAATGAACTGCTCCGCAGCGCCAAGCTGGAACTGTGGCTGCTGCTGGACGAATTCCAGCAGGTGGTGGAGCGATGGAAAACCATCGCCAGGGACTGTGACTTTGTACAGCTTTGCCTGGCCCTCAACTATCCCGGCAGCGGTCTCACCCATATCAAACTGGTGATCTGCGGATCGGATGACCTGCTGCAGCATATGGTTCTGGAAGACAATTCGGTCTGGCGCCATGCCTTCAAGGGGTCCGGCATTACGGTGGATCCCCTGCTCAAACAGCCTTTTTCCCAGATGATCCAGACGGATCACGGAATTGCCGGTGCCAACGTTCAGTATTCTCAGAAGGCGCTGGATGCACTGTACTCCTATACCGGCGGTGTGCCGCTTTACGGCAAGGAGATCTGCAACGTTATTCTGCGGGACATCGACAGTCGGCCGGAAGCCTACAGAGGGCGCAACGAGATTTATGTCCGGGACATTGCATGGGCCACTCAGACATTGCTGAACTTGCAGGATGAGGAACTCAGGGCGGATACTCGTGAGGGTATCCGGGAGATTTACGAAGCGGTGACCAAAAACCTCGATACGAATACGGACAAGCAGTATCTGTGGTACATGGCATGGTGGCTGCACAACAATCCCGACAAGGACAGCTTCCCGGAAAGTGAATTTACCAAGCACGATCTGGTGGAGGGCGAAACTGCCCTGAAAAACTCCCTTGCCATCGCCGTGGCGCGGCAGATTCTCCGTATATCGGACAGTCCGGACGGGATGGGCTCCAAGAGCTATACCTTCCGCACCATCTTCTACTACTGCGCGTTTTTGGGCGGCGTGAACTTGGACAAACTGCATCAGGACAAGATTTTCCTCAATGAATCCCCTGAGGAGGAGGTACCTGCCCAGAGTGGTGAGCCTGTCATAGACCAGCTCTACGCTCTGTTCCAATCTTTGCCGGAGGAAAAACAGCTGTTTGCGGCGGGCGGCGTCATCATGAGCGCCAAATCAGCCAAAGTGCTCCAGAATCTGCGGGATATGGCCGGCGATGTCATCGAGAATCAGTTCCAGGACAAGGTCATCATCAACGTTTCTGTCCATCAGATCAGCAATACCATCAACAACATCCTGACCACCACCAATCCCCGGGAGATCCAGCAGAGTCTCCATTCGCTGCCCCGTCTGGATGCCTACTTTGCCCCTGATGCCTTGCCCGCAGTTGTGGAAAAGCTGCACTCCGATGATCCGGAGTGCCGGGCCGAGGCCGAGGCGGAAATCGGCACCACCATGGATCAGATGAGTGCCAACTACCGCACAGCCCTTGCCATGCAGGAGGAGATCCCGGACAAGAAGCCTCTGTGGGAGCTGCTGAAGATTGATTCCCGCCTGTGCAAGGATTTACAGCGGGAGCTGGACCCCTCCCTCATGGTGGATCTGTATTTTGCCGCCCGGCTGGAAGATGTCTTCTGCCGGGGAATGAACGCCGAAACCGGGAGCGAAGAGGATCCGATCGACTACAGCCCGGTTACCATCATGTACTGCAAGACGCTGGAGAAGGCACTCAAGCTCTATCACGTCGATCTTTATATTCAGCGTCTGCCAAAGTCTCAAACGCAGGTAAAGGAAAATAATCATCCGGTCCTTTTTCGTGACTTGAGCAATGCAGAGCTTCGGAAGAAGGTCCAGAACAAAATTCCCATCGGTGCATTTCTCTATCCCATCAACCCGGAACACAGGACCGAAGAGCAATATGAACGCATTGCCGGCAGCCGCAGCCAGGTGAAATACTGGCAGCGCCACGGATCCATGCTGCTGAAGGTGAGGGGGATCCGCAACGACTCAGCCCATGGCGCAAGCGGAGTCCTGGTAACCCGCCAGGAACTGATGAAGCTCAAGGATTTGCTCTTCACCGATGAGGGCCTGCTGAATCTTGTCTCCCTGGCCAATTAAACGGACAGAGAACCTTCTGCCCGCCTATCCCGGCACATATTGCTGCCGGAGAAACAAATTCATAACACAAAGCGGCCGCCGCACCGGGAGAACCGGAGCGGCGGCCGCCGTTTGCATCTGAACTTGTCAGGCTGCGAGATTACAGCTCAGCAAAGTACTTGATGGTGCGGACCATCTGGCTGGTGTAGCTGTTCTCGTTGTCGTACCAGGACACAACCTGAACCTGATAGGTAGGCCGTTTTTGAAGTGACCCCAAAAAGTTAGACAATATTTGAAAAAGAAAATTGTTTAAGCAACCGAAAGGGCTTGTTGTCTGTGAATTGCAGGCGGCAAGCCCTTTAGCTTTGCTTTTATGCGGTGGTTGTTGTAGTAGTCCAGATAATCCAACAGTTCCAGCTTGAAGTGTTCCATAGATTCAAATTTCTGGAGGTATAGCAGCTCACTCTTGAGTAGACCAAAGAAATTTTCCATCACAGCATTATCCAGACAATTCCCTTTGCGGCTCATGCTTTGCCGGATGCCTTTGCGCTTTAACATCTGCTGGTACTGCTTGTGCTGGTATTGCCACCCCTGGTCTGAGTGGAAAATCAGATCTGTCCCGTCTGGTATGGTTTCAAAAGCCTTCTCCAACATGGTGGTTACCATGTTTAGAACGGGACGTTGAGAAAGCGTATAGCTGACCAGGTAACCATTGTGTAAATCCAGAACCGGAGAAAGGTACAGTTTCTGGCCGAAAAGATTGAACTCCGTCACATCGGTGACCCATTTCTGGTTTGGCTTTTCAGCACAAAAATTCCTGTTCAGCAAATTAGGAGCAATTTTTCCCACTTCTCCCTTGTAAGAACGATATTTCTTGATTCTGACACGGCAGACTAAGCCTAATTCTCTCATAAGCCGCTGGACAGTCTTGTGATTGCAAGAAAATCCGCGGTTATGTAACTCGGTTGTGATGCGGCGGTACCCATACCGTCCTTTGTTCTCATGGTAAATCAGGGTGATTTCTGCTTTAACTTCCTTGTATTTGTCCGGTACCCTCATCTGCTTTAGATGATAGTAGAAGGTAGCGCGAGGAATTTGAGCGATTTCGAGCAGAAGCGACAGCGAGAATTCTTGCCTTAGTTTTTGAACTACCTGCGCTTTTTGTGCTGGCGTCGCTCTTCTTCCAAAACCAAGGCTTGCAAGTTTTTTAAGTAAGCATTTTCCGCACGCAGCCGCTGAACTTCAGCAAGCAAATCCGCTTCCACTTTGCTTGGCAGTTTCTTCGGCCGTCCTGTACTTCTACGCCCTCGACGCTCTACAGCAAGGCCTTCCGGACCTTCTTCCAAATAAATCCGCTCCCAGCTTTGAATTCGGTCATGCCCTTGAATGTCATAAAGCTTTGCAGCTTCCGTGTAGCTGAGACCATCTTGCATGACAGCCTCTACAACCCGCTGCTTAAACTCCGGTGTGTAGCGCTTGTTTGGTATTCCTTTTGTCATAATAAAGCACCCCACTTGTTATCCAGTATATCATACTGTCTAACAAATGGGGTGCAGTTCATTTTAGGGTATACCCGTTTTTACTTTTTATTTCTTCAATCGTAACCGCCCAACAAGCACCCGTGCTGCATAAGCGTCCTGCGAAAAGAGAAAATAGAGCTAAGCCAGCGGGATTTTTAGGAGGCGCAGATACAGGGAGGTGCCGGGATGCAGGCAGAAGTCATGTCGTTGCGAGGTAGCCAATGGCTGCAACTATTCCACGAGCAGGCACAAAGCGGACAAACGGTAGCGCGGTGGTGTAGAGAACACCACGTTGCCAGCTCGATTTACTACCGCCGGAAGAATGCGCTGCGCGAGGAACTTCTTGAGGAGATGGAAACAGAGCAAAGGCAGCCCAACCTGCCGGCAACCGTCACAGATTCCCAAAGTGAGCCGCAGTTTGCCGCGTTGGCCATGCCCGAAGTGGTTCGGGAAAAGGCATCCGCGCGCCGCTCTACCCTCGTGCAGAGCACGCCCGCCATTCGGATCAAAATCGGGGAAACCGAGATCGAGGTCCCGGAAGGGATCGAAAGCAAGCATCTCGAGATGGTGCTAAAGGCGGTGCAGAATGCTCGGTGACATCAGCAAGGTGGAGAACATCTACATCGCCTGCGGGTAACCGACCTGCGGCTGGGGATAGATGGTCTGGCACGGCTGGTGCAGCAGCAGTTCCATCTGGGCCCGTTTTCCAGCAGCCTGTTTGTGTTCTGCGGACGGCGGCGGGACCGGATCAAGGCGCTGCTGCGGGAGGGAGACGGATTCGTGCTGCTGTACAAACGGGTGGAAGAGGGCGGGTACCAGTGGCCACGGGACCGGCAGGAGATGCAAAAATTCAGTTGGAAAGAAACTGTCTCAACGTGCGAAGTACAAGTATAGGCATAGAAGGAAAATGTAAGCGTGGATTATTTGGTACAATCTCTTTAACTTTGGGAAACTCCGTTTTCCCACTTGGATACCGCCTGGCGGGTGACACCGATGGTTTCCGAAACAAACTCCTGGGTCATTTTGCAGCGCACACGGTTCTCCCGCAGGGCTTCGGCCAGGGACTTGCGGGTGGCTTTCTTTTCTTCCCGCATTTCGTGGGAGTTGATGTAAACCCGCAGCGCCTTGATGACCAGCCACAGCAGGTAGATACCGACAATGCCCATAACCAGCATGAGCGCAAGATTGAATACCGTCCAAAGAATGCCAAATACTTGATATTTCATTTTATAATCTCCTATCAACAGCTTGCAGTGGGCGGTGCACCGCCCGGCAAAACCCGGCCGGATGGTCCGGCCCCTTGTGTTTTGCTGGCCTTATTATAGCGAAAGCACCCGGTTGCCGCCACCAACTGGGGCGATACTTTGGATTGCAGCCTGCTATTTTGCCGGTTTTGGGGCCATTTTGCATCAAAAAGCACCCACCCGCCGGAAAAACCTGGCCAGGCGGGTGCAAAACCATGCGATCCGATTTTGGCAGAACCAGCGCAACAAACCGGGCCGCCGGGCGGCGGTTGTCTGCGCGCGCAGTGTTATACAATTTGTATTATTTGTTCAATATATCCAAGTCAAGCATTCTTTTGTTCGATCTCGACCATCACCAGTTCGGTCTTGCCCTCGGTACGAATCTTGTAGCCCCAGGTCCCGGTGCCGCCGCTCACAATGGCGGCGCAGGCGGGGGTGATCTGTTTCATGCCGTAATTCAGTTCATTATAGCGGAACAGCTTTGCCACAAGGCCGGTGGGCCAGATCTGACCGCCGTGGGTATGACCGCTCAAAATCAGGTTTGCACCGGCTGCGGCATCGGCTTTCAGCTCGCGCGGCTCGTGGTCCAGCAGGATGGTATACACATTGTCCGGGCCGTTCGGCATCAGCTGGGCGGGGGTAAAGCGGTTACCCTGGGTGTACAGCCAGTCCTTGCGGCCCACAATGCGCACTGGGGTAGCATTCTTGCCCACATAGGCCAGCTGGGAAACATCCTCCAGAATACGAATGTGCGCCCGCGCAAAAGCGCCCTCCAGGTCCGCGCGGCCATAGCTCGGCTCCCGCCAGTGGTGGAACAGATCATGGTTGCCCAACACGAACCACTTGCCACCGGGCGGGGCCAGCGTGGCAAAGAAGGCATTGAAGGAATCAAAATCCGGGCGTTCCACATGCTCGTCAAAAATATCGCCGGTGAAAAGGATCATATCGGGGTTCAATTCCCGGATGCGGCGGTTCAGCTCCGGGATGCGCTTGCGGTCCACGGCACCTTTGCCGGGGTGCAGGTCGCTGATTTGCAGCACCCGCAGTTTGCCGCCCGGCAGGGGCTTGGTGGTTTGCAGGCGGTAGGTGGTGGTAACCAGGCGCATAGCCTTGAAATAGCTCCAGAGCATCATGGCGGCCGTGCCCACCCAGGCCAGCAGACCGCCCATCCAGATGGTCTGCCAGGCTGCCTGCACCGTTCCGCCGATTGCACGGGCCAGCAACCCCACAACGTCCCCGGCGATATACAGCCCGGTCAGATGGGAGTTGACAATCATGCCGGGGCCGAGCGGGTCCCGCCCGATCCAGGACATAACAGCCAGCAGCAACAGTGGCAGCAGCAGATACACCGCCGGATAAGCACCCGCAAAGCAGGCCACAAACGGCAGTTTGAGAAAATTCAGATACAGCACCACCGCCACAAGGGCCTGGCCAATTTTGGGGATGGTGAACTGGATAAAATGCCCGTACATTGCAGGACCTCCGTTCTTTAGTTAGGAGTTAGGAGGGAGGCGTTAGGAGCTGAGAGAATTAGAAATGAGCAATGAGAAATTATCTCCTAACTCCTAACTCCTAACTCCTAACTCCTAACTGATATTGTATCACTCGTGCCCGGCAAACTCAACAAACACAACAGGCAGGCTGCCTGCGGGGTTGCGGGCAGCCTGCCTGGAAAAAGCAGAGATAAGTCTTTATTCCGTTATGCCTGTTCTTTTGCCTTGATGGCTTCGTCAATGGCCTTGGCGGCTTCCTTACCGGCGCCCATAGCCAGAATGACGGTAGCGGCACCGGTAACCGCATCGCCGCCGGCATAGACGAACGGGCGGCTGGTCAGGCCATCGGGGCCATCGGTGATGATGCAGCCGTGCTTATCGGTATCCAGGCCGGGGGTAGTGGAACGGATCAGCGGGTTGGGGCTGGTGCCCAGAGCCATGATCATGGTATCCACATCCAGCTCAAACTCGCTGCCCTCCTTGACGATGGGGCGGCGGCGGCCGGAAGCATCAGGTTCACCCAGCTCCATCTCCACGCAGGTCATGCCCTTCACGCAGCCGTTTTCATCGCCCAGAACCTCGACCGGGTTGGTCAGTGTCTTGAAGATGATGCCCTCTTCCTCGGCATGCTCGACTTCTTCCTTACGGGCAGGCAGTTCGGCCATGCCGCGGCGGTATACAATGTACACCTGCTCGGCACCCAGGCGCTTGGCGCAGCGGGCTGCGTCCATGGCGACGTTGCCGCCGCCCACAACGGCAACGGCACGGCTCTTCATGATGGGGGTGCGGCTGCCGGGCTGGTATGCTTTCATCAGGTTCACGCGGGTCAGGTACTCGTTAGCAGAGTAAACGCCCTTCAGGCTCTCGCCGGGGATACCCATAAAGCGGGGCAGACCGGCGCCGGAAGCGATATAGATTGCCTCAAAGCCATAGTCGTTCATCAGCTCGTCAACGGTCAGCACCTTGCCGATGACCATGTTGCACTCAATATCAACACCCAGCTCTTTCAGGCCTTCCACTTCGTGCTGCACAATATCCTTGGGCAGACGGAACTCCGGAATGCCGTACATCAGAACGCCGCCTGCAACGTGCAGGGCTTCGTATACGGTAACCTTATAGCCCAGCTTGGCCAGGTCGCCGGCAACGGTCAGGCCGGAAGGACCTGCACCGATAACTGCCACCTTATGGCCGTTCGGCTCCGGCTTAGCAGCCGGGGTGTGGACGTTTTCACGGTGCCAGTCAGCCACAAAGCGCTCCAGGCGGCCAATGCCGACGGGTTCGCCCTTGATGCCGCGCACGCACTTGCCCTCGCACTGGTTCTCCTGCGGGCAGACACGGCCACAGACAGCGGGCAGCGCGCTGGACTTTGCGATGACCTGGTAAGCAGCTTCAAAATCGCCCTTTGCCACTTCGGCAATAAAGGCGGGAATATCGATCTGAACAGGGCAGCCGGTGCGGCAGGCGGGCTTTTTGCACTGCAGGCAGCGCTTGGCTTCGTTCACAGCCATTTCAGCGGTATAGCCCAGGGCAACTTCCTTAAAGTTTTTGTTGCGGACGTTGGGGTCCTGGCTGGGCATGGGGCATTTTTTCGGGTCCATATTCGGCATGTTACTCAACCTCCTTTTTCAGCAGGTTGCATTCCGCTTCCCGCGCGTGGGTTTCAAAGTCGCGGTACATGGTGCCGCGGTGCATGGCTTCATCAAAATCGACTTCAAAACCGTCGAAATCGGGGCCATCCACACAGGCAAACTTGGTTTTGCCGCCCACAGTCAGGCGGCAGCCGCCGCACATGCCGGTGCCGTCCACCATGATGGGATTCATGGAAACAACGGTCTTAACGTTATAAGGCTTGGTGGTCTTGACAACGAACTTCATCATGATCAGCGGTCCGATGGTGATGACCTCGTCAAAGTTGGCGCCAGCCTTGATCTTTTCTTCCAGCGGCATCGTCACAACGCCCTTCTGGCCGTAAGAGCCGTCATCGGACATGATGATCAGCTCGTCACAGCAGGCGCGGAATTCGTCTTCCAGGATGACAAGGTCTTTATTGCGGAAGCCGATGATGCCGGTAACCTTGGTGCCCTGGGCCTTGAGGGCCTGGGCAACGGGCAGGGCAATGGCGCAGCCGACGCCGCCGCCGACTACGCAGACATTTTTGAGCCCTTCAATTTCAGTTGCTTTGCCCAGCGGGCCGACAAAGTCATGCACATACTCGCCCTCTTTGAGGGAGTTCAGCTGCATGGTGCCTGCGCCGACGATCTGGAAAATGATGGCCACAGTGCCTGCTGCGGCATCATAATGGGCAATCGTCAGGGGGATGCGTTCAGAATCCTCCTTGGCGCGGATGATGATGAACTGGCCCGCTTTCGCCTTTTTGGCAATCAGCGGTGCTTCAATGACCATTTCGGTCACTGTGGGGTTCAATTCCCGCTTTTTAACGATCTTGAACACTTGTTCTAACCTCGCTTTTTCTCCGTTTTATCATTCCGTCCCCCGCCTGCCAAATGCGCACAAGCAGGCAAAAGGGTAGATGGTATCATTGTACCATATTTACTTTACCAGCTTTTTTCAGGATTGTAAAGCGGTAAAGTGCGGTGTTTTATCGTCGCAGTGTGTCAAAGAATGCTCTGTCGGGGCGAACATTGTTCGCCTGCAGTCTTTCTCCGTGTATGCTGTTTCCCGGAAAAGCCGCTGCATCATCAGGTTGGTGGGCGCACAATGTGCGTTCCTACGACCTCCACAGAATATTTGGGCATACCAAGTTATGACATGCGGTACCGTCCTGTCTGCGCTGTTCACACCGTCAAAGCGTCAATGGCGGCTTTGCATGCCTGCAGGGTCAGGTAGGTGACTGCACAGTCTGAGCCGATAAACCAGCGTTCTTCGCCGTTACAGACAATTTTGCGGATCAATTTTCCACGGTACTCCGCCTGGATATAAATGCCGTTTGCCATGTTGCTGCCCCCTTTTCCGGCCGGCTAAAAGTAGCCTTACTTTTTATTGTGCCATCTTTTGGAGCAGCTTACAAGGGCAGGCAGTGTAAAATTTCGCCCATGCTGCGTACAGAAAATTCAGCAGTTGCACCAAAACTTTATCCATGCGCGGCAAACTGATAATATTTGACAGCGTTTTCCAGTTTTTTCACTGGAAAACTGTAGCTTTTTATGCTATACTGTACCAAAATATCTGCCGTTTTATTTTTACAAAATTATTGCGTCCTTTTGCAGGGCGTGTATAATATAATAGTAGATAATACGGGTGCAGCTGCACCCGGCTGGAGGAATACGGATATGACAAAGCAAGAGATGCTGCAGTTAAAAATGACTGCGACCCGCGTGCGCATGGGCATTATTGAAGCGACCCATGGCGGCAAAAGCGGGCACCCGGGCGGCAGCCTTTCTGCTGCTGATGTGCTGACTTACTTATACTTTAAGGAAATGCAGATCGATCCGCAGAACCCGCAGGACCCTGACCGTGACCGTTTTGTGCTTTCCAAGGGCCATGCAGCGCCGGGCCTGTACTCGGTGCTGGCAGAGCGCGGGTTCTTCCCCGTGGCTGACCTGCCTACCCTGCGCCGCTCCGGCAGCTACCTGCAGGGCCACCCCAACATGAACACGGTTCCCGGTGTTGATATGAGCACCGGCAGCCTGGGCCAGGGTGTTTCCGCCGCAGCCGGCATGGCACTGGCCGCCAAGATGAAGAACCCCGACATCAACGTGTACACCCTGCTGGGTGACGGCGAGATCGAAGAGGGCGAGTGCTGGGAAGCATTTATGTTTGCCAACCACTATAAGCTGGATAACCTCTGCATCATGATCGATGTGAACGGCCTGCAGATCGACGGCCCCACCGCCAAGGTCATGAACAGCGAACCGCTGGACCAGAAGATGGATGCCTTCGGCTTTAACACCATCATCTGCAACGGCAACAGCCTGGCTGATCTGGAGCAGGCATTCATCTTGTTTGACCGCTCCCATGGTTCCGGCAAGCCGACCTGCTTCCTGCTGCACACCACCAAGGGCCTGGGCGTGAGCTTTATGGAGAACGCTGTGGATTGGCACGGCAAAGCCCCCAACGATGCCGAGTATGACAAGGCGATGGCCGAGCTGCGCGCCAGCTATGAAGTGATGGAAAAGGAGGCTGAACGGATCAATGGCTGATAACAAGAGCATTGCCACGCGCGACAGCTACGGTGCTGCGCTGCTGGAACTGGCCGATGCAGGCCATGACGATATCGTGGTATTTGATGCGGATTTGTCCGCTTCGACCCGTACCTCAGTATTTGCAAAAAAATATTCTGAACGCTTTTTTGACTGCGGCATTGCCGAGTGCAACATGGTCGGTGTAGCCGCCGGCATGTCCACCTTTGGCTATGTGCCTTTTGTTTCCTCGTTTGCCATGTTTGCTGCGGGCCGCGCTTTTGAGCAGATCCGCAACAGCATCGGTTACCCCGAGCTGAACGTCAAGATTGCTGCCACCCACGGCGGCCTGTCCGTCGGCGAGGACGGTGCTTCCCACCAGTGCTGCGAGGACTTTGCGCTGATGCGCACCATCCCCGGCATGGTCGTGATCTGCCCCTCTGACGATCTGGAAGCCCGTGCCGCTGTGCGCGCCGCTTACGCCCACAAGGGCCCCGTTTACCTGCGTTTCAGCCGTCTGGCCACCCCTTCCCTGCATGATGCCAATAACTATACTTTTGAAATCGGCAAGGGCGAGGTTCTGTGCGACGGTTTTGATCTGGCCATCATCTCCACCGGTCTGATGACCAGCGAAGCTCTGAAGGCTGCTGTCACCCTGAAGCGTCAGGATGCCATCAGTGTGCGCGTGATCAACATGCCCACCATCAAGCCGCTGGACGAAGAGATCGTTCTGCGCGCTGCCCGCGAGTGCCACAAAATCATCACGGTGGAAGAGCACAGCGTGATCGGCGGCCTGGGCGAGGCTGTTTGCAGTCTGCTGAGCGAGAAGGCCCCCACGCCCGTGCGCCGCATTGGTGTGCAGGATAAATTCGGCCATTCCGGCCCCGCATGGGAGGTTCTGCGCGATTACGGCCTGACCGCCGACGCCATTGCCGATGCCGTGCGCAGCTTTGTGAAAGAGGACCAGTAAGCTCTTTCCCCCGCCCCATTTGATTTAATAAGCAACACCCCGCCATCCGGTTCAAACGCCGGGCGGCGGGGTGTTTTTGTTTGTTGGAGCTATGTATAATACCCTTTGACCGAGAGCATATTATAACATTTCCCGTAACTGCCTCTAACCAGCAGCATCATTTTTCTTCTTTTTCTGATTCTTCAAAATAGCTTTCTATTTCGGCAGCCGGGATACTGTTCAAAGAGCCTTTCAGGGAATCTGCCCCTGTATACTTCAAAAACTCGTCACGCCAAACTCTGACGATGTGCTTATCTATTATGTATTGTATGCTTTTAACAATACCTGAATATTTATAAATCGTTGTATCGTATACAATAGAATCCCCTGCTGGTTCACTTTTACATTTATACTGTTCGAGTTTGTTTACCGCCGTGAGTTCTATGGCAGTAAGTGGTTCACCCCCTTTTTCCGATAGTCCTAATGCACTAGAACCAAACTGCGGGTTATTTCTAAGTTCCATAAAATTGGTATATACAGATTTATATGTTTTACTAAGCGCAATATAAGGTACGAGACTTCCATCAAGTGGATTAACAAATACATGGTTATAAAAATCAAAATCGATAATACATCCATGAATCTTTCCCGCTCCGCCTGTCTGCTTCACAAGTTCAGCGATTTGTTGTTCATACTGGCAGAACGGCCCAAAAATTTTCATTATGCATTTACAATATCCTTCAAGGTTATCATAATAAAATCTTATATCTTTATGTACAACTCTCGTTTTTGCTCCATCTAGAATGTACAGGTAGCCATTCTTGCGAAGTAGAAACATATACCACAGATTTTTCTTAAGCGCTATAATTTCTCCATTATGACCAAATCTTGGAATCACAATCTTATGTGCCTGGTTATAGTCCAGATACTCAACCTTTGAGATTGTATGAATACCATCTGGAAGCTCAACTAATGGATCATAAGTTTCATGATTTAAGACAAATTTCTTAAGTTTAACATCTTTAGCCTGGTATCCCAGCTGGTTATCTTCCAGCCGAATCGCTCCATTCCAATCAAGCGATCTAAAATTCTGATGGGTATGTCCACTAATATAAATCCATCCCGGATGATATTGTTGTCCTGACCAATCATGCATCGGTGTATGTGTCAATACAATAACTGGAACATCAGCAGCACACTGTTTCATCTTATTATAAATTTTTTCAAAACGAGATGAACGCTCTATGTCCTCTGGCCGTGTTAATGCATAGTTATAAATGCCATTGCTTGCATTGAAAGTCTCATTCTTTCCAGAAAATCCAAGGCCTCCAAGTACAACGACTGAAGCTTTTTTGAAATAAGCTTTCAACTCATCCACACTAGCCTCTATAATTTGTTCTTCTGATAAACGAGTTCCCTTCGTATTCCAACTTGCTCCCCATGCACTGTCTTGAAGTTTCAGATAAAGTGCATTTTCAAGGAGAATTCTTGTATTCGAGAAAAGGCTTTCTTCGAAGCTTTGCTCAATTTGTTTTGCAACCGCCTCTATTGATAGGTGCTCTTCTCTATTTTGCTTTTTGTCCTCATAATTCCAAACATCGTGATTTCCCAAAACACAAATAATAGCGCCTTTCCAATAGTACTGCAACGATTGATAAAACATTTTGTTGAGACTTATAAAACATGAAACGTCACCACCAACTAAAAGAATATCTTCCGGTGTATGTTCACAAACAAACCTTTTCACAAAATCGTCTATTATTGTCTTTATTTCGCTATATGTCTTACCTACCACATCAAGATTGTGTTCGATATGGATATCTGAAATGTAATAAACATTCGTTTCTACTTTCTTTTTAATTTCTGGTGCAAGTTTATTTGTAACTGTTTCTGCAATAAGTTCTTTTGTTTTACTCCTTATCCTCAATTTTCTTTCATTTCCACTATAAACCAGTGGGCTATTATGTGATGGTAACACTTTTATAGTTTCTAATCTTTTTTCATCATTTTGTTGCCCAAATACCAGTTTTTCCCCATAACCATGATCTTTGATTTCTTTCCGAATTGAATTTAGCACACTTTCTTTTAACGCATAGCTCGGAATGTATCGTATAATATCTCCTTTCGCATTTTCGCTTTCCAGGTAGTGCGCAATTAGTCCTGGCGTAATATCTTTTGGGGCGAATCCTTTAATACTTTTACAATTTTGTTGAAGTGATAACAACAAAATTTCCTCTGTTCTAAACTTTTTAGGTACATATGTAATAGGCCATACAGACTCTCCTTCGCTTCCTCTACCTTCTTTCGAAGCCTGAATAGCAGCTTTAATCATCTCTTGTGTCATATACTTATTAGGGACATAGTTAAGTGCTAACCCATTATATTGTACAGCGAGTTCATACCATTTTGGGGCTTTTCTTTTCTTCCGAACCGATTGCGGGATATATGTTACTGCCATTCCCTCCACACTTGTTTTCAGGGCAAGCAAGCACATTTCTTCTGTTTGCAACTCTTCAGGGACAAATCGTATCAAATCTCCATTCTTTTGAACTGCAACATCATACATTTCGCTGTTTCGAAGTTTTTGTGGAACAAATTCCATGTTTCCACTATTTTTTTGAACTGCCACAAGACAAAGTTCTGCTGTCAACAATTTTTTTGATGCCACTTTAAGGATTGGCCTTTTCCCTTCTTCTTCGGCATTGATAGCTTCCTCTATTAGTTCTAGTGTTTGTCCTGTCTTTCCTACGTATTTGAGAAGGTAATAGTAGTGTCCTGGTAAATTCTTATCCTTGAGATATTCCGGCATTGTTACATCGTCAAAAATCGAATAGTTATTTTCGGTCATAATAATTTTCCTCCTTTCGCGTGTTACATTCGTCTTTTTCTTCATTATAATGCATTACATTATCAATTTCAATCGTCTTTGCGTGAAAAAAAGACCTCCTATCGTATCATTCCACAGCTGTAGCTGATACGATAGGAGGTCTTGTAAATTAAATGCTCAAACGGGTCAGAACTGATTGCACGCAAACACGCTGGCTCCGGTGGCGCGGGCGGCGGCAAGGCCGGGGGCGCTGTCCTCAAAGATCATGGTATGGGCGGCGTCCACGCCAAAGTGGGCCATGGCTTTCAGGTAGCCCTCCGGGTCCGGCTTATTGTTGACCACATCTTCCTGGGTCAGGATCAGGTCAAACCAGTCAGTGCAGTGAAAGTGGTCCAGCATTTCCGTTGCGTTCTGGCGGCTTCCTGTGGTAATCACGGCCAGGTAATGGGTGGGGCGCAGGGCTTCCAAGATGACAAACAGTGCCTCGTTTTTGCGGGCTATGTCCATGTTGGCGGCGTAATACTGCTTTTTCAGGTCATGCACCCGCTCCACATCCTCGGCAGAGGGGCTGCCGCCCATCAGCGGCTGCAAAAAGGCGCGGTAATGCCTGCCGTTGCAGTAAGCGGCATAGTAATCATAATCCAACGTAAAGCCGAACGACTCCAGCGCACGGCGGTAGCTTTCAGCGTTGACGGCAACCGTATCAAACAATGTGCCGTCCAGATCAACGGCGATCAGTCCTTGCTTTTTCATCAAACTTTCCCTCGTTTTCCCATGTATTCAGGTCGTTGGCCACCATGACAAGCCCAGCATAGAACATGGGGGCACGCTTTTTATCTTTGTTGAGCTTGTAGGGCATCAGGCGCAGCCAGTGGATGAGCTCGTGCGCCAGGATGCTGTGCAGCCCTGCCGCGCCGCAGCGGGCACGCAGGTCATCGCAGACCGCTTCAAACAGCGTATCATAGGCGGCGGAGCGGGTCAGCTGGAAGTCAATATGGTTTTCCTGCACAGTGCAGCGCGGGGTCATCATCATGAACTCATAGCCGCCGTGCAGGCTTTGCAGCAGTTTGCCGTAATCCAGGTAGGGGCTGTCGTGCAGGTTGCCGGTGTTGGGGTCAATGATGTACCACGCTTTATCGGGGTTCTCCACATCGGTGCGGCAGATGATGTTTTCCACCGTCAGATCGCCGTGGATATCCGCCACGGGGTCTGCGGCAAACAGGGTACGCAGCGCATTGTGGTCAAACAGGCGGCCCAGCTCTTTCAGGTTGCGGTAGCTGCGGCCATTGATCCAGATGCGGTCATAGTTCCACAGTTCTTTCAGGATGCGGGCATCCCGGATCTTTTCCAGATTGGCATCCATCTTTTTGTTCAGGTATTCCTCAATTTTTTCGGGATCCGCCGGGCGGGCTGTGGGGCGGTAGAGCTGTTCATCCAGTGCCCGCAGCACACTGCGCAGGATGGCTGCGCTTTTTCCCGGCGGGTTGGAATGGATATAGCGGAACAGTCCCACCGCGCTGCCGGAATAGGTCATATCATACCAGCAGTAGCCTTCGCCGGTGCCCTCGCGCAGAATTTCGCACAGCGGCAGGCGGGCGGCATTGCGGCGCAGCCAAGCCAGCTGTTCGGCCAGTTTGGCACCGTCCGCGCCAAAGGCGTATTTGCGGTAAAAGGTCGCGGCACCATCGGTACACAGCATGGTAGTTGCGTTGGAACCGGCGGAATAATCCTGCAAAATGGTAATGTTCTGGTTGATCTCAATGAACTTGGCCACATAGGCTTTGTTCTGCAGGCTGAAATACTGGTTGAGGAATGCGCCGCGGTCCCGCGGGTCCACCTGGGGCAGCAGGTTCAGGTAGTTTTCCTGCCCGGCTTCCCGGTTGGCGATCGGCTCCGCTGCACCGTTCAGGGCGGCGCGCAGATGTTCCGGCAAAAGAGGTGCCGCAAACATAACCGCCAGCGGCAGCAGGAACCAGGCGATCACCAGCCCACGGGCAGCATCGCTCAAACCGAGGGAGCCCGCCACGCCAAGGCTGGTCACATCCACGCTCTTGACGCCGAACAGCATGTTGAACACTTCCACCAAGCCAAAGCTGCCGCCAGCGCCGCCGCAGGCAATGATTGCCTGCCCCAGCACCGCGTAAGAAGCAAGGTAGGCCCCCCACATGAGAACTGTATTGAGCAGCAGCCGCCACAGGTTGACGCGGCGCAGATCCTTGAAGGTATTGATGAGACTCCAGCAGAACACAAGGCCGTCCAGCTTGATGGTATCATTGAAAATGCTGCACACGGCCAGGCAACACCGCTTGAGCAGGTCCCGCAGCAGCACCACCAGCACCAGGGCGGCGGCCAGCAGCAGCGCAAAAACCAGATAATACCGCGTTGCGCCCAAAACCGCAGCGCCGCCCAGCCCGGCCAGCCGGAACCCGCCGAACAGCAGCGCCACCACCCACACATCCAGAAAGCGATCCATGATGACAGTGGCAAAAGCAAAGCCTGTTCCGGTTTTCATTTTGCGGCCAGCCAGAGCGGCGCGCAGAAAATCGCCCACATGGAATGGCAGCAAAAAGTTGACAGCATAGCCCCCGGCCATGGCGCGCAGCAGGCTGCGGCGCTGGGGGTATTCATAAATGCGGATAAACTGTTCCCACCGGAGCAGGCGGAACACATGCCCCAGCAGCACCAGTGCCGCGGAGGAAAGCAGCAATAATAAAATGGTTCCGAAAGGTTGCATCGGCGGTCACCTGAATCCGTTAGTTTATTGGGGGGATTTTACATCAGCATTTCAAACGCAGCCTTGTTGGCTTCCTGTTCCGCCTGGGCATACTCCGCCGGGGTGCCAAAGGGCAGGTGCAGATCAGTTGCAAATCCGCGCAGGTCCGCCCCGCGGGCGGCCAGCACGTTGTAAATGCCGGAAACAAAAAATTCTTTATAATCGCAGTGGTGCAGGTACTCTGCACAGGCGGAAGCATAGAGCTGCTTATTTTTGAAGTAATACGCCCCGCAGATGGCATCATGGCTGACGACCTGCTTTTCCACCGTGTGGCACACCCTGCCGTCGGCCCCATATTGCAGGTAGCTGTAGGCCGGGGAGTCGCTGGCAAAGGTCAGCAGTGCGCCGTCCGGGCCGTTGGCAAAATCGCCCGCCTTGCAAAACTCATTGAACGGCTTGCAGAGGAACAGGTGGTCGCAGTCATTAAAGAGCAGCGGCTCATCGTCCGGCAGGCTTTCCGTCCCGCGCAGGGCGGTGATGGCGGCGCCCTCCGTCACTTCGGGCAGGGCCACGATTTTGGCATCGGGGTAATAGGTTTTGATTTCCCGGTCAATGGCATGGTCGCGGATATGCTCCTCCAGCACCACAAAGGTGATATCGGCACAGTCCACAAATTTGGCAATGCTCTGGGTTGCCCAATAGAAAAACGGGCGGTCGTTGATCTCGATCAGGGGCTTGGGCATCACAAAGCCGTTTTCAAAAAAGCGGCTGCCGCGCCCGGCCATCGGCATTACAAGGTGCAGCTTTGCCATATTATTCCCCTTTCGCATCGCGGGCAGCCAGCATGGCGCACTCGTTCTCGATCACGCGGCGCAGGCCTTCGCGGATGTCGATCTTCGGTTCCCAGCCATAGCACTCTTTGGCGTGGGTGTTATCGCACAGGGAATACTTGTTGACCTCGTGGTCCAGAATTTCCGGCTTGATGCCGTAAGCGCCGCCGTACAGCTCCGGGTACTTGGCCCAGTAATGGCTGGACGGGCAGTATTTGGCTTCGATCTGCTTGCCCATCAGCTCGCAGGCCGTGGCGTACAGTTCGCGGACGGAGTAGTTCTTGTTGCTGGAAACGTTGACGGCATCAAAGCCCGGCTGATCCCACACGCGCATGGCCAGGTCGATAAGGTCATCCACATAGATATAATCGCGGCGCTGGTTGCCGTCAGAGTGGAACTCCGGCACGCGGTCATAGTACAGCTCGCGGATCATATAGCCCACAAACGGCGGCTGCTTGCGCAGGCAGTCAATGTGCGGGCCGTAAACGTTGGCAAAGCGCAGGCAGGTGATGTTCATGCCGTAGGTGTCGGCAAAGCTCTGGCAGAACCGCTCGCCGCAGTATTTGGTGTTGGGATAGATCAGCGTGGGCGGGTTGAACTTGGATTCCACGGTCGGGAACTCGGTTTCATTCTCGTACATCGCGTTGGTGGATGCCTGAATGACATGCTTAACGCCGGTGCGGCGGGCGTTTTCCAGCACGTTGACAAGGCCCAGCGTGTTGACGCTGACGGCCTCCACCGGGTCGCTCTGGCAGTCCGGCAGGGGGGCAATGCCCGCAATGTTATAGACGATATCAAACTTTTCCTGCTCAAACAGGGCTTTCATGCCCTCTTTATCGCGGATATCCATCTTGATGACATCGGCGGAAAAATCATGGTCGTCAAAATGCAGGTTATCGGCGCTGCCATAGCTGTAGTTATCCACACCAATGGCGGTATGGCCGTTTTTCCACAATGCATGCATAAGCTGGCCGCCGATAAACCCGGCAGCACCCGTTACCAGAACCTTCATAATCAACATCCCCCTTTACAGATTGGAAGCAATGATGGTGCTTGTATATTCTTCGATTGGTTTTTCCCGCCATTCGCGGGTCACAAACTCGTTTTTGTTTTTCAGGTAGCGCCCGCACAGTTTGAGCAGGCTGACGCCAAAGCTGGTCAGTTTGTTGTTGGATACCTGGTCTTCCTCCCGCCAGCTGATGGGGAAGAAAAGGACTTTCTGCTTGAGGTGGCAGAGGGCCAGGATCATGCAGTCATTAAAATACAACGTATCCGGGAATTTTTTATAATAACCGTTTGCCAGCGGTGGCACTGCGTACAGGTTCAGGCCGCTGCCCAGGTCGGTGATCTTGTGCCCGGCCACCAGGCTGAACAGCCAGTTAAAGCCATAGTTGCCCACCACACGCAGAGTGCTGTAGCCCTTGATGCGGCTTTCCGGCATAAAACGGGAGCCAAGGCAGCAATCATACTTACGGTAGCGGCCGCTGTGTACCAGGGGCAGCACATCGCGGATATCGCCCTGGTCGTCGCCATGCAGCACAATCAGGTAGTCGAAGTTATGCTGAACGGCGTACTGGAATGCCACTTTATGGCTGCCGCCCAGGCCATAGTTCTGGTCGTTGCGCAGCAGGCGGACCGGGGCCTGCGGGTGGGCCTGCATCCAGCTTTGCACGGCGGCCTCGGTGCCGTCGGTGGAGCGGTTATTGACCACGATGCACTCGGTGACCATAGCGGCCACCTGACGGTCCAGCAGCTGGTTCAGCACACGGGGCACCTGTTTTTCACAGTTATAGGCAGGGATAAAAACAAGAAAGCGTTCCGGCATAGGGCAAGCCTCCTGAACAAGATATTTTGATTGATTATAGAATACTATATTTGGGGCGGGGGGTCAAATTGGAAGGAGCGAAGATTGAATTAGGGCGGGCCTGCGGTTTTGCGCTGTGGGGAACGGTCGAGACCGTTCCCTACAAAGCCGTTGGAAATGTGTTCTACACACCCGCAGGTTTTCCACATTTTTTCCTGTGCTTGTGGAAAACTCAATCGACTACCAGCACTTGCAGGTGGGCGGTGCCGTGGGTGACGGGGTAGCGGGCGGTGATGGTAAAGTTTTCTTCGATCCAGGCATGGAACGCGGCCATATCGCGCACTTCGGCTTCATCATACAGAATCACATCGGGACGCTTCTCGGGCAGTTCCTCATAATACTGGATGAACCGCGGGTCGCTGTCGGTACCGGAGATGACGGACGCCTGACCGATAGTCAAGGTTCCTCCCGCCATCATAAAGCCAAGGCCGTGCTGCTCGCCAATAGCCTGCAGCACCTGCTTGCCCGCAAAGGGTTCCAGCGCTTCGTACAGGGCCATCTGCATATCGGCGGCTTTTTCGTCCGCCCAGGTCCCTGCGGCGGGGCCTGCGGTGATCTGCTTCAGGTTGGCTGTTGCCACATTGGCAGGCTTCCAACCCGTTACCAGAACGCACCAGAACCGGCACACCAGCAAAAACACCAGCAGCGCCGCCAGCACACACTGGCCCTGGGGCAGTTTTCCTTGCTCCGGATTCTCCTGCCTGCACGCCAACATGGCAAAGCAGCCGCAGAGCGCGGGCCAGGTCAGATACATAAAGGTAGCCGAAAAGCCCAGCAGCGTAGAGCGCAGAATGAACGCATACGCCGCCATGCCCGGCAGAAAGCCCAGCCAGAACAGCGGCTCCCGCGCTGTGCCGCGCCCCTTGCGGAACGCCCAGGCCGCCGCCAGCACCAGCGCCGGCATAAAGTAGCGCTCATCGGAGCTGGAGTCCGCCACAGCACGCACCGCGCAGAGCAGAGTTGCCAGAATGGCCCAAAGGTTCAGGGCAAGGCCGATCCAATCCCGTTTTTGGCGGGTTTTGGCCCACCACAGCAGACAGAGCACCACGCTGGCGGCCAGCGGCTTTGCCAGGAATTTGGCGGTGTTCAGTGCCTGGCTTGCCAACAGGGCCAGCCGCTGGCTTGTGGTAAAATCATACTGCGGGTCGTTCAGGATCAGGCTGACGCGCTGCAAAAACACGGTAAGCCCCATGCCGGGCAGCACATACGCCAGAAACGCTGCCGCGCAGGCCATACATCCCAGCACAAACAGCACCGCACCGCGGGGGATCTTACAGATCGTCGGCTCCTTGCCGCGGCGGCCCAGCAACACCATGCCGATAAAAATCACCGCCGCCGCCAATGCGCTTTGCGGGAACGCCAGAAAGCTGAAGCAGGCGCACACCGCCCCCAGCACTACCAGCCATGGGCGGCGGAAACCATGGGTGTAATAATGATAAAAGCACAAAAATGCTGCCACGGTGAAGTGGAACTGCTGGCTGATATAATCCGGCCCCAGGAACCACTTGGGGGTGTAGACAAACAGCACCACCGCGCTCAGCAGCGCCCCATGGCGGCCAATGATCTGCTTGAAATCGCGGTAAAATACCGCGCTCATGGCCGCTTTGCAGACCAGCACCACAGCGCGCACAAACAGCAGCGCCCCGGTGGTTGTGCCTGCAATGGCGGTATACAGAGCCAGCACCAGCGCTGCCGGTAAGGCCGAAAGCTGGTGCGGCTCCCACATGGTATAAAACAGCCGGTCCCCCTTTACCAAGCGGAAGCCCAGGGAGAACGCATATTCTTCATCAATTTCCAGCCCCACAAACAGCGTTTTGGCCATGGCGAGAACCGCCAGAACCAGCAGCACCGGGGTTAAAATTTTCCACAGGCGGTCCTGTGCATTTTTTTGCGGCATAGGCCGCCCCTCCTCTATTGTTTGATTTCATGTAAGGCAAAGCGACGGGCGCACAATGTGCGCCCCTACGGGAGTTCTGCAATTTCTAATTGCTAATTAGGTTACAGGTGTTTTTGCAGCAGTTTGTCCCTTGCGCACAGCAAATACGGCAGGTAGTTTTCGCAAAAGGCTTCCCATTTGCATTGCAGCCAGCTGCGGGTGTGCTGAGAATGGTGTTTGACCGCCGCCACATCAAAGTAGCGGGATTTATTGCGCACAATGATTTTTTGCTCAAAGGGCATCTGCCAGCCTTCCGGGTACCAGTAAGTGGGGGGCAACAGGCGGTAGCTGCCGGGGTGTTCGGCGGCATAACGGTTCAGCTGGCTTTCGTCATGCCACAGGGGCACCACGCCGTTGCGGATATCCTGCTCTGTGCGGTGGTCCAGCTCTTTGCACATGGCCAGGAATGCCGCGGAGGTACCGCCGTTCAGCCCGCCGGAAACATAGTCCCGCCCGCAGTTGTACGGGATATAGGCCGTACATCTGGGGTTGCGGTCATAGCTGTAAAACATCGGCTTTTTGTTCCAGAACCCCGGCTGCTGGACCAGCAGCAACTGTTCCCCCTGCTGCGGACGGGGCAAAAATTCTTCCGGGGTAATGACCTCCCGGCAGGTCAGGTTGGCGTTGAAAAAGAAGAGATAATCCAGCTGTTCCAACGCCTTTTCCTGGGTTAGGAAAATCGCAAAGCGCTTCATGGTGCTCAGTGGCCAGTCATAGGCGGGCTGGTCAATGCGGTGCACAGCGGGGTCATCCTCGTGAGCGATGGACGGTGCATCGGTAAAGATAAAGTATTCTTTTTTGCAGCCGGGTAAAAAGTTCCGGCTGAAAGTTTCATAAAATTCCGGCCAGAACACGGTGTATTTGCCGGTGCAGATATACAGCATGCCAATGGTTGCCATGTTGTGTTTCCCCCTTAACGATGGGTAATTTTTTGCCAAAGGCGGCCAGCCTGGGTGCGCAGATAGGCGGCATCGCTGGTCCAGATATAAAACGCAAGGTTCAGCACGTTGGGCAGGATGCAGACCACAACAGCCCGCCCCAGCAGCCCCAGAATACCGCCGGACAACAGGGCGCACACGCGGTAGCTGCCTGCCATAAGTACCACAAGGGTGACAAGATGCACCGCCTGCACCCGCAGGTAGCGCCAGCCGCTGCCGCGCATATACTGGCGGCAAACCACAATGCCGCGCCCCACCCACATGATGCAGTGGGCCACAACGGTAGCCGCCACAATGCCGGTAATGCCAAACGCCGGGAAGAGTGCAAAGCTTAGAATCAGGTTTGTGGCGGCAGAGGCGACCATGAACCACTGGTCCTGCTCAAAGTGGCCCAGCACGGCGCGGTAGGAGCCGAGCATCCGGTGGTTCCAGCCCACATATTCGTTCAGGCTGAACACAATAACAAAGCCCAGCGGCAGCAGGCGGTCGCTGCCCATCCACAGGCTGATAAACGGCTGGAACAGGCAGAGATATGCCGTTGCCACAAAGCTGCCGAAAAAATAGCTGAACAGATCCAGCCCCCAGAACACCTGTTTATCATGGGCGTTGGCCGTGGCGGATTTATCGTACACGATATTGCCGATGGCTGCGGCAAAGCTGTCCATGATTTTATTGCCGATGTTGGTGGCGCTGTCCGACACGGTGGTATAGTTGCCAAGGTTAGCCGTCATAGCGCTGCCCGCCATACGGCTGGTGACGATGGTATCGGATGAGCCGTAAATGGTGTTGGACAGGCGGTGAACCAGGTAATACTTGAGGTCATGGAAGATGCCAAGATCCTTGAAATCCCGCAAAGTAACCTTGACCTCGTGCAGTTCGGGGAAATCCTTTTTATACCGCGCTGCCACCACCAGGTTGGCACCGGTGTTGAACAGGATGCTGACGCCGAAATACAAAATATAGTTTGGCAGCCACAGCGCAATGGCAATGCGGGCCAGATAGTTGGCAACATTAAAGCAGAAGTCGATGCGGGTACACAGGTACCCCTGCTGGGTGCAGGTGTACATCAGCCGCCGGGTGACAAGGAAATAGCCCGACAGCGTGGAGATGGTGTTGAGCAGGTAAACGGTATAGGCCGTCTGGATGCTGGCCACGCCGGGCATGATCCACGGCAGGGCCAGCGCCCCGATGCCCGCCAGCACGCAGATAACCACACCCACGGCGCGGTATGCCCATTTATACATGGACATATATTTGCTGATCTTCTCGGTATCCTTGGCGGCGATCTGTTCATACAAGCGGTAGCTGATGACGCTGCCAACACCGAATTCCGCGATGGAGAAAAAGTTGAACAGCTTATCCACCACCTGGGATGCGGCGGTGATATCGTTGCCAAAGTTAAATACCAGCAGCCGCCGCGTGGCAAAGCCCAGCAACATCAGCAGCAGGCTGGACCCCAGCGCATAGACCAGGTTCAAAATTGTTTTTTGTGTACGCAATCAGGTGTTCTCCTAGGTGATTTGTTTGGGCAGGGTGATGCGGCCAGGTGCGGCGGGGTCGAGTGACCCCACCCTACGGGGCATGGAGCCGAAACCGGCATTTACGGTAGGGGTTCATGGGGCATCGGGGACGCCGCCCCCTACAATGGGTGCAGAGCTTTATTTCCGTTTCAGCAGCCCGGCCGCCCAAAGGGCAAAGCGGGGGCCGAAGTGGTTGAGGAGGAAGGCAAACAGCTTCCAGTCCGGGCGGGTGTTCTCGTTCCCCAGTTTCCAGAGTGCTTTGCAGGCGGTCAGGCCGGGGGCACAGGCGGCGCGTACCTCGGCATCACGGCAGGCAGCGCCGCGGGCCTGCGGCCAGAACACATTGGCGGTGCGCCGCCAGATCTCGGCTTGTTCCGCCGGGGTCCAGGGGCAGTCCGGCGCGGCGAACATTTTTTCAAACCGTTGGATGACCGCCGCGATGCCCGCAAAATGTTTGGCAAGGCCCGCGTTCAACAGGCTGCCCGCCCGGTTGGCGCGGTAGACCACCAGCTCCACATCCAGGTAATACAGCTTGGGGCAGGCACCGGCCAGCACCAGGTCAAAGGGATAATCCTCCGCCCAGCGGACCTCATTCCAGAAAAGCAGGTTATACTTAACCAGAAATTCCCGGTCAATACAAAAGCGCCAGACCGCCCAGTGGCCCGCGGCATACAGCCGCGCCACGCGGGCGGCGTAATCGGGGTCGGCATCCGGGCCGGGGGTGAACCGCTCCACCGGGCCGGGATAAGGCTTGGCATCCATCCCCTGGCTTTCGTCCTGCTCCAGATAGCGGCAGACGTACCAGCGGTAACCCGGCGCGGCAGCCAGGGCGGCGCGCAGCTTTTCCAGCATATGGGGCGGCCAGTAATCGTCGCTGTCCAAAAACAGCAGCCACTTGCCCTTGGCGGCCTTGATGCCGGTATTGCGCGCGGCGGCCAGCCCGCCGTTAGAGCGGTGGATGACCGTAACGCCGGGGCAAAGCTGAGCAAAAGCATCACACATGGCGGGGCAGGCATCCGTGGAGCCATCGTCCACCAGGATGCACTCCCAGTCCGCCGGGCCGGCCTGCTCCACCACGCTTTTGACGCAGGCAGAAAGATAAGCCTGCACATTATACACCGGCACAATGACCGAAAATGTGATGTTTCCTGTGCGTTCCATCGCAGTTGTTTCCTTTACTTTGTCGGGATCAATGTCCAGTCGTGGTCATACAGGGCGGTCTTTTTTCCGTTGGCGTACCAGCGGTCCGGCGCGATCACACAGCGGCCCGGCACACCGGCCAGCCACTGCCCCCACCAGCTGAAGGTGGAGTTGCTCAGCACAAACGCCCGGCAGCGGCGCATCAGGGCAAGGTCCGCCGCGGCACTTTTTGCCCCGGTGCTGTAATGCACCGGCAGGCCCGCAGCGTCCAGATGCTGCCGCACATAGGCGGGGTCGTCTGAAAAGACAAACAGTTCCGCCTGGGGCAGGCTTTGGCACACCGTGCGGCAGGCGGCGGCGTAATACTCCGGCGTGCAGACCTGCAGGGCCGCGTTCTGCGGCAGCAGATAGTCCCCGCAGCGCCAATGCAGGCAGACGGGGAACGGGCTTGCCTCAATTTCCCGCGCAAAGGCGGCGGTCGCAGCGGTAAAGCCGTGTTCCGGGTTCTCAATGGGCAGCAGCTCCGCCCGGATAGTTTCAGCCTGGTCCTTAAAATAATCTGCCCCCTGGAAGTACCCCCAGGCCAGAAAGTTTTTGGCGTGACCGCGCTTGGCAGGGGTAAAGCCTTCAGTCGCAAAATGCAGGCCGATGGCGTTCAGCATAGGGGCCATGCGGGCTTCAAAGGGGTGCCAGTCCCGGTCCATCAGGCCCACACGCTGTTCGTGGCGGATCATCAGGGCCTTGGCGGCGTTCTGCACCGGCAGATGCTGCTTGGCAAAGCCTGCATCGGTGATGAACTGCACCTCTGAGCTGATATGCAGTGCCTGCAATGCCAATGCAGTGTGGGCCGGGGAGCCGGTTTTCCAGTCCTGCCGGTCAATCAAAGTGACAGGCTCCTGGCAGCACAGGCCCATAGCGCGGGCAAAGGCATACACAAACATCTGGTTGCCCAGCCCGCCGGAAAGTTCGGCGTAAATCATCGTGCGCCCTCCCCTGCCACTTTATCATACACCTGCTCCATGCGGTGTGCAGCGGTTTTCAGCTCATAACCGGCAGCGGCCAACGTGGGCCAATAGTCCGCGTGCGGCCCGCCGGGAGCAATGGAATCCGCCGTTTTGGCCCACTCTTCAAACGGGGCACTGAGCGGCAGGAAATGCACCAGCTCGGTCACCGAGCCATCCCCCGGCACATTGGTGGAGGCCAGGCAGGGCACGCCGCAGCCCTGGGCTTCCACCAGGGTAACGGGGCTGCCTTCAAAGTTACTGGGCAGCAAAAACAGGTCAAAGGCATTCATATAGTCGGGCACATTGTTCTGCACCCCGGCAAACAGCACCCGGTCCGCCACGCCAAGCTGGGCGGCAAGTTCCCGCATGGGCTGTTCCTGCTCGCCGCCGCCCACCAACAGCAGCTTCCAGCGGGGGTCCTGCTGAACCATAGCCGCAAACACCCGGATGAGGTAGAGCGGGTTTTTCTGGTGGTTGAGCCGCCCTACAAACCCGGCCAGACGCTCGGTTCCGGTAATGCCGTACTGGGCGCGGATTGCCGTGCGCGCCGCGGCGTTGGGGTAAAAGCGGGTTTGGTCCACCGCATTGCAGGCAACGGAAAAGTTCGGCCTGCGGTCGATATGGTCACCAAACACAAACCGGCCCGCAGCCACGCCGCAGCCCAGAAAGTAATCTGCAAACAGCTGGTACACCAGATGGGCGGCGCGCCAGGTCAGCGTCATGGGCGGGTAAACGATATGGCTGTGCACAATGATCTTGGCATGGGGGCAAAGCACCCGCACCATACCGCAGACGGGCGCGCCGATTTTGCTGGCAGTATGGTAATGGATGATATCGTAATCCTTATGGGTTTTCAGATGCTGGTACAGTGCGCGGATACGGGCTTTTTTATTGTCCGGCACCGCAATGATATGCACCCCGGCTGCTTCCAGTGCCGGCGCGCACGAAGCTTGATCCGGCGGACAAAGGCCGACAAACAGATCCACCTGGTAGCGGGTAAGGTCCAGATTGAGCAGAAGGTTCTGCACATAGCGCTGCACCCCGCTTTGCACGCCAAGGTGGTTGCTGATCATCAGGATCTTCATGGATACGGCTCCTTTGCACATCTGGATTCGGGCGGACGGTTTGTTATAACGTAATTTTAGGGGCGCAGGTTCTACCAGTAGCTGCCACCCTCCACCGCCTGCTTGTTGGCGGGCTGTTCGGCGGGGGCGGGGCGCACCCATGCAGGGTTATACAGCTTGCTGATTTGGGGGTGGGTGTCCCACCGGCGGCCCTTGATGCCAAACAGCAGCTGCGTAGCGCCGCTCATCTGGATGGCAACATGGCCGGTGTCCCGCGCATGGGCGGCCAGCGGCAGGCCGTAAGCACCTGCGCCAATGATGGCAACCTCATAATCGCAGGCATCCATCTGTTTTTCCATTGCGGCAAGGGCATCAAACCAGGTATCATACCCGGTTTTCTGCCCGGCAAGGCCCTGCACTGCCGGGATGACGGTCAGGGAGGCCAGTTCCGGCAGAGTGTTTACCCCGCCGGGGGCGTTGGTGAACAGCTCCCCGCGCTTTTGGTACTGGGCGCGGATGGTATCCGCAAAGGGGTGTACCACCAGCACATGCTTTCCGGCCAGTGCGGCGCTCCAGGGGTTGGCATAATAATATGGTTCCAGCGCGCGCAGCTGGGTAAAGCGGGTGCCGTGGCAGCCATCGATTACCTGCCGCTCGGCCCCCACATCCCACAGCGCCAGCAGGTCCGCCCCCTGAGCGCAGGAAGTATACAGCTTGCAGAAGCGGTTCAGCGCTTTATCATCGGTGGGAAACACACCGGACAGGGTGTTGATCTCACCCCTGGTTTTCTCGGTATATTTCCCGGTCAAATATTCGGCCACGGTGCGCATCTCGGTTGCACCGCAGCGGCCGAACAGAAATGGCTGCCCGGCGCGGATGGCATCGGCAGCAGCCGCATTGCCCTGTTCCGCGGGCAGAATGATCAGGCCGCGGTATTTCCACCGGAAGCGCAGCCCTTTATAGGTATTGCGCAGTACCTCCAGCAAGGCTCCATCATTATCCACGGCGGTTTCCTCCTTGTTTGTCCAGCATGGCCAGGGCGGTTTCGGCGCTGTTTGCCCACAGGAAATGTTCATTCACGCGGCGCTGGGCAGCGTGGCCGCAGGCCGGGTCCGCCGCTGCTTTCTGGATGGCCTCAGCAAACTGGGCAGGGGTATCGGCAAAATAGCCGCTGGTGCCGGGCTCTATGATCAAATCCGGCCCCGGCGCATGGCGGGCAACCGGCGGGCAGCCCGCATACATGGCTTCCAGCAGGCTCATGCCAAAAATTTCGCCGTCATTAAAGTTCACAAACACATCGCAGGCATGGTAATAGGCCTGCACGGTTGCGTTGGGCAGCTGGGGAATGCAGGTACAGCGGTTTTCCAGCTTGTGGGTGCGCAGGGCATCCTGCAGTTCCCCGGTCAGGCTCCCCTGCCCGATGACCACCGCGTTCCAGCTGCGGGGCAGTGCTTCCAGTACCGGCACCAGGTCCAGCGGGCGCTTGTAGGAATCCAGCCGCCCCACAAAAACAAGATAGTTGGCTTTGGGGTCCAGCTTCAAAAATTCCCGCAGTTCATGTTTTTCCCCATTTGCATTGGGGATGATGGCGGTATCCAGCCCAACGGGCATTACCCCGGCGCATGGCACATGCAGCTGTTCCAGCTGGGCGGCCACGGCGGGGGTTTTGGCATAGGTGGGGGTTTTGCGGTAGATAGCCAGGTTGCGGCGGCACAAAAGGTCCATCACAGCCCGCATAACCGGGTTTTCGGACGTACTTTTGATGGCCCCCAGCTGGCTGTAGAAAAAGATATCGTGATCCCGGCAAAAGCGGTACAGCCCCGGCACGCCGAGGGCGTTATCCCCCATCACATGCACGGCGTCCACATGCTCGTTCAGCAGCGGCTGCCAGGTGCGGTAAAAGGCACTGACCCCGGCTTTGCGGGCCGGCACATAATAGATGCGCACATTGGGCTCCAGGTCCTCGCTGGTCACAGCTTCGGGGGCGGCGTCCGGGTCCGGGTACAGTACAACAGCCCGGCAGCCCAGGGCGGCAAACGCCCGTGCAAGGCCAACCTCCTGCCGGTTATAGGCTCCTTTTTTGCCGGATGCCCCGCAGTACAGCTGCGGGATGGCAATGGTTCGCATAAGCTTTGCTACTCCAATTTATTTTTAGGGCAACACCGCATAATTCTAAGTGCCGATACGGCGAGCGAGGTGCGGCAG
>ERZ838118.398-NODE-398-length-60621-cov-5.975696_pt1 | contig 60621 bp, 43 predicted proteins | sample MGYA00519863_ERZ838118 | MGnify/ENA primary metagenome ERZ838118 (study PRJEB31850, sample SAMEA3708827) | human gut metagenome | biome: human gut; feature: human-associated habitat; material: faeces | place: China | collected 2014 ...
ATATCGTCATTTTTTTATCTTTTTTCTTCTTTTTTATTTAAAAAAGTAAAAAAAATTACGAAACAGTGTTTCGTAATCATTCTTTATTAACTATGATAAATCTCTTCATCCAACATATTTTCTTTTTTAGCAACAATCACTGAAGTAGCAGCATCTCCTGTAACATTGAGCGAAGTGACTAACATTTCAATTGGTCTATTGATTGCTAGAATTAATGAATAAGCAAGTAATGCTGCATCATTTGTATAACCCATTCCTGTTAGAATTGTAAAGAGAATAATAGCACCTGCTCCTGGTGCAGCTGGTGTTCCAATAGAAGCAATTAAAGCTAAAATAGCGATAATCGCCATAGACATAAATGTTACTTTATATCCTGAACTTACTGCTACAAACATTGCAGCAATAACTTGCATAATGGCTGTACCATCCATATTTACTGTCATACCTAATGGTAAAACAAAGGATGCTATTTGATCATGAACTCCTAATTCTTCTACTGTTGTTTTTCTATTTAATGGAAGTGAAGCTGCAGATGATGATGTTGAAAATCCAAATAAGGCAACTTTTGCAGCTTTTTTCATAAATGGTTTAGGATTTACTCTAGCCATTGTCATTAAATAAATTGGATAAGCAACAAATAAATAAACAAATAAAGCAATAATAACGGTAACAACATAAGCTAATGCTGGTTTTAATGAATCAATTCCATAAATAGCAAAAGTTCTTGTTAGTAAACAAAAGATTGCAAATGGAGCAAACTTATTAATAACAAATGTTAAAAATAAACTAATAATTTTAGATACTTCTTCAAATACTTTTTTCAATGTTTTAGTTTGTTCTTCTAAAGCATTCATTGATAAACCTGTTACAACTGCTAAAAAGACAATAGCAAGTACATTACCATTTGTTGTAAAAGCACTAATAAAATTATTAGGTATAATTGATACAATAATATTTAATGGATTAGAACCTGTTGTTCCTTGTTGAACAGTAATCTTTCCTGCATCAACAGTGTTAAATAAACCTAAATGATAAATAACAGTACTTACAGCTCCTGCAAAAATTAAAGCACAAACTGTTGTTGTAAAGAAAGTTAAGATTGTCTTAGAAGATATTCTTCCTAATTTCTTTGTATCGGTAATTGTACAAATCGCAAGTGTAATAGAAACAAATACCATTGGTACAATAATTAATTGTAATGCATTTACAAATAACTGACCGATTATATAGAAAATACCAATCGCACTTGTTGCACCTTCTGCTGTAATATCTTGAAATAAGATATTATTAATTGTTTTCCATAATTCTCCTTGACCACTTGAATTTAAATGCTCTCTAAATATAATGCATCCAAATCCAGCAATTAAACCACACACTAATGCAATCAGCATTTTTTTTGCTAATTGCTTTCCACTATTTTGTTTCATAATTGTCCTCCTAAAAATCCCCAAATTGCCAATATTATACATGATTTTTCATAAAAAACAATCCCTTTTATTAAATATATAAAAAAAATACGATTTCTCGTACTTTAATCACCTATTATTTTCTTTATTTCTTCTAGACTAGCATCTTCTATTAACTTCTTAAATATTTGATCATATTGATATTCGGTAAGATCTTCAAGCCATTTTGTTTCTTCATTTAAATATTTGCTTTTGAAAAGTTTTAATACAAATTCAGCTTTAGCTTTTATTTCAGCTTCTACTGCTACTTTTATCTTTGCTTCAGCAAGTTGAGCATCTAACTCTTTTTTCATATCATCATAGCGAGCTAACTCATCTCATCATGCTTTTTCATATGCTCAGGCTTCTTCTCTTAAATTCATGTCTTCCATAAATTTATCATATTTTCTTTTCCTTTTTCTTTAATAATATGATCAATCTCTTTTAAAAATACATAATAGATATGATAAAGACTTCCGTCACTATCATGATATTTTTCATCACAATCACTACGTATTCTAACAAGCTCATGATGCTTTCTATCTTCATCATTAAACAATATAATCATATAAACTGGTTTTATTTTTCGATAATCATCCCCACTATGAACTTGCGTTGCAATATTTTTAAAGACATAGTATTGAAATCTTTTATGAAGACTTTCAAACATTCCTGTCGATTGTACTTCAATATTAACAAATTCTCCTTCATCCGTTTGTACTCTTACATTTAAAATAGCTTTTTTCTCTTTATACCTACTAGGAATCAATTCTGAATTCATTACATATAGTGCTTGACAACGAAGAGGTGTTACTGATTCAATGATTGTTTTTAATAAATACATACTTTCCTTATCATCATTATCACTGATAAAATACTTAAATAATAGGTCATTATAAAATGGTATTGTTATTTCTTCATCTATATCTCTATCCTCCTATTATATATATCGTATTTTTTTTGTCGTTTTTCTTTTTTTTATAAAATTTTCTAAAAAAAAATGATAGCTTATTTCAGGCTATCATTTTACTAATTTATTTATTTCATGTTTTTTTATATCATGACTAGAATAGTTATCTTGTGAAAGAGTAAATTTCATATTAGAAATACCCATTATTTCCATTACACTATAAATATTCATCCCACTTTGAATACATCTTTCTTTAAAGGTATTTCTTAAATCTTTATAAGTCATTTCAAATCCTAAATCATTTTCAACCTTGTTCAATCTTCTTTGTAAAGTTTTCATATCAGGTAATTGTTGATTACCTGATATAATATAATCATTATCATTTATTTTCCTTAAATAATTTTCTAAATAATGAATTAAATAATTAGGTAATATAACTTCTCTTTTAACAGGCCATCTTACATCTACTAATTCATAGACTGTTTTACTCCCTTGATTTCTATTTTTTACTCTTTGTGCTCTTTTATTAATATTAATAATACCTATATTTAAATCAATATCTTTTCTTTTTAAAGCACATATTTCTCCAATCATCATTCCTGTATCAATAGCAAGTAAAATACTTAAATGATTAGAATTATTGTCTTTTAAACAATAATGATGAAGTTGTTTAATTTGTTTAGAATTTAAAATCTTTAATTCTTTTTGATCATCTTCAATTTTAACTAATGAAAAATCAATATGGTTTAAACCATATTGATTTTCATAGTAATTATATATTGCTTTTATAACATTCTTTATTCCTTTTAACATACTAGAAGATAATCCTTGATTCATTAAATCTAAAATATATTTTTTTAAAATACTTTCATTTAATGTATCAAGATGATTCTTATTAAAAAAACTAATTAAATACTTATCTACAATTCTTTCATATTTATCATATGTGGAAGATTTAATATTCTCTTTAATACTCTCTAACCAATTTAAACATAAAGTTTCACTACTAAGCAATATATCACCTTCTTCAATACATTATTTATCTTAAGATTTTCTCCAAACCATCTTATTAACAACACCTGTATAAGATTGAATAATTTTAACAACCTTATCAGATACATTTTCATCTACATAATCAGGTACAGGAATACCTAAATCTTGATTCTTATTCATTTCAACAGCTACATCTACTGCTTGTAATAAAGAATTACCTTCAATTCCTGCTAAAATAAAATCTCCTTTATCTAAGGCTTCAGGTCTTTCTGTACTTGTTCTAATACATACGGCTGGAAATGAATGTCCTACAGAAGTAAAGAAACTACTTTCTTCTGGAAGTGTTCCACTATCACTAACAACCGCATAAGCATTCATTTGTAGACAGTTATAATCATGGAAACCTAATGGTTCATGTTGAATGACTCTTGGATCTAATTTAAAGCCACTGGCTTTAATTCTATTTCTAGAACGTGGATGACATGAATAAAGAATTGGCATATCATATTTTTCTGCCATTTTATTAATTGCTGTAAATAATGATAAGAAATTCTTTTCGGTATCAATATTTTCTTCTCTATGAGCACTTAATAAAATATATTGACCCTTCTTTAATCCTAATTTTTCATGAATATTACTTGCTTCAATTTCTTTTAGATTTTGATGCAATACTTCTGCCATTGGAGAACCTGTGACATATGTTCTTTCCTTAGGAAGACCTGTATCAGCTAAATATCTTCTAGCATGTTCACTATAAGCTAAGTTTACATCTGAAATAATATCAACAATTCTTCTATTTGTTTCTTCTGGTAAACATTCATCTTTACATCTATTTCCTGCTTCCATATGGAAAATAGGTATATGTAATCTCTTAGCACCAATGACAGATAAACAACTATTTGTATCTCCTAATACTAAAACCGCATCAGGTTTAATTTCTGCCATTAATTTATAAGATTCAGCAATAATATTTCCCATTGTTTCACCTAAATCATGTCCAACAGCATTTAAATAAACTTCAGGTGCTTCTAATTTTAAATCATCAAAGAAAACACCATTTAAATTATAATCATAATTTTGACCAGTATGTGCTAATATCACATCAAAATACTTTCTAGTCTTATTGATTACTGCAGCTAAACGAATAATCTCTGGTCTAGTTCCTACAATAATCAATAACTTTAACTTCCCATTTTCTTTCCATTTAATATCCTTATAATTTGTCTTTTCCATATTTCTCTCCTATATAAAAAAGAGCTTACGCTCTTTTTCACTTAAATAAATTTCTATTAACATATCTTTAATATATTTTTAATTAAAACTATTATTTGAATGAATATAATTTTTTAAACTATATTCATCTCCAACAATCGTCACATCAAATTCTTTAACGCAATAACGTAACCATTGAAAGAGTAAAGCCATTTCTAAAATATGTTGAATCACATAATCCATAGTTACAGGTTCTTTAGAAATATAACCAGAATACTGCCTATGATTAAAACCATTATCTAAAAGATATGACTTTATATCACTCCATGCTTTCTTGTAATTATTTGAAGGGTAATATTTTCTTAATCGTACATCACTTAAATCAAAATTAATTGCTTTTTTGCTTTCTAACATAACGGTTTACTTGTGCTTTAACTGTATAATATGTCTTTAAAGCGTCTTCTCTATATTCTGGACTATCTGGTGTATCACCAAAATAACTATATACCATTGATCAATAATTTTTAAAAACCAGTTTGTTTGAGGTAATTGACCTTGAGCAGTTACAAAAGTACCAAAATCTTTTTTTACACCTTGATAAACTCCTGGTGATTTGATTTTTACACCATGTTTCAAAAAATAGTTATCTATTTTTTGATAACATTCTTCTAAATTGATATTGTTTTTCTTTGCTTTTTCTTCACTTAAATAAATTTCCATCAACATTTTATCATCTTCCTTTCTATAATAAATAAAGTAATTATCAATAGTATAACACCCTTCATTATTATATATGATAAAATATTGATTTTTTCTTTTAAAAATTTAAACTTTTTCAAAAAAAGTATCTGGATGATTTGGATCAAATGATTCATTAGCCCACATAACAGTTACTAAATTATCTGTATCAGATAAATTAATAATATTATGTGTATATCCAGGTAACATATGAATAGCTTCTATCTTATCCCCAGATACTTCAAATTCAATCACTTCATCACTTCCTATTTTTCTTTCTTGAATTAAACCATGTCCTGAAACAACAATAAAAAACTCCCATTTGCTGTGATGCCAATGTTGCCCTTTAGTAATCCCTGGCTTAGAAATATTGACAGAAAATTGTCCACAGTTTTCTGTCTTTAATAATTCAGTAAAACTACCTCTATCATCTATATTCATTTTCAAAGGAAAAATAGCTTTTTCCTTTGGTAAATAAGATAAATAAGTACTATATAACTTCTTAGCAAAACTTCCTTCAGGTATCTCAGGCATCACTAAACTGTGAGGTTGATCTTTAAATAAATCCAATAACTCAACAATCTTACCTAAAGTTACCTTATAAGTTGTAGGAACATAACAATACTTACCATCTTTACAACCAATAGCATCAACACCATCAAAAGTACAATGATGCTCCTTACCCTCTAAAATATCTAACATCTCATTAACTAAATCATCAATATACAATAACTCAAGTTCAACACTTGCATCATTTACAGTAATATCTAAATCATGCGCATAATTATAACAGAAAGTTGCTACTGCACTGTTATAATTAGGTCTACACCATTTACCAAATAAATTAGGAAAACGATATACATATACCTGACTACCATTATCTCTAGCATAATCAAAAAATAACTCTTCTCCAGCTAACTTACTCTTACCATAATCACTTCCGGCATATCTCCCAAGTAAAGTTGCTTGAATAGAAGATGATAACATCACACCACACTTATTATCATACTTCTTTAAAGTATCTAATAATGTACTCGCAAAACCAAAGTTACCTTCCATAAATTCACTTTGATCTTTAGGTCTATTAACACCAGCTAAATTAAATACAAAATCACACTCTTTACAATACTCATCTAGCTTATCTTCATCACCTAGATCATATTGATAGATTTCATCTATCACTACATCTCTTGTTCTATCTTTATTCTCTTTTATATTCATTAATGAAGCTACAAGGTTTTGTCCTACAAAACCTTTAGCTCCTGTTACTAATATTTTCATTGGGACCTCCTTTATTGTATATAAAGAAATTGCTTTTCATGTTCTACATATCTATATATAAGTTTCGATAATCTATCACAAATCATTTCCTTTTGTTCAGATGATAATTTATCATATAAATTAAATGACCTCATATACCTGTATTTATTAATTTTTAATTCTTTATATACCATAATTGAACTTTCAAATTTTTCTCTATCAATAGGTATATTATTAAATTTTTTTTCAACAGATAAATATGTTCTCACATAAAAACTTTCTCGATATAATACTCTTAAAGTATATTGTCTATCTAATTCATTATATCTTATACTTTCCTTATCATCTCTATGTATTATAATTTCATCAAAGCATTTTAAAAAAGATAAAAAAGATTCAAACTTTGCATCTTTTTTATAGACCTCATTTACATTATTTATATATTCATCATCTTGTAAAATTACTTTTAAAATCTTATCATCTAAAAATCTTTCCTTTTTATTATTTTTGAAAAATTCCTTATTTTCAACTATATAATTGACATACTCATTTTTAAATTCTATATCATCTATTACTTCCATTCCTAATGTTAGAATATCAAAAGCACTAATTCCATCGATATTATCATTTTGAATTTCATTTTTTGCCTGTACAAATAAATAATCAATTAATTCTTGATACTTGTATTCATCTTTCTGCTTTAATGTTGATAAAATCAATTCAAACACTTCCGAATCAATATCAAATTGTTTCATCGCACTATACATTTCTTCTATTTTATTTAATCTCAAAAAGATATATTGCGAGTAAAAATACTCAAAGAAAGATCTATGAAAAAATCTAAATTTATCCTCACCTGATGCTGGGACAAAGAGCTCCGTTCTTTCTGAACAAAAATCTAAAAACTGCTCAATAGCTCTTTCTGTCTCAACTTCTGAACTATATTTTCTAGAATATATATTACAAAAACTATTAATAATATCATTCTTTTCAATATCTTTATTATTAGGATAACCCATTTGCGCAAGTTCAATAAATGTATTATCTTTCATTAAATACGATATCAAGTTCCAATCATATTTATGCTTACTTTTTTCTTTTTCTCTTTTATATGTAATAATTTCAAAACATTTTTGATATAAATCCAGTTTTGTTTCAGGTAATTCTCTTTCTGCTTTAAATATATTTACAAGTAGTGATAAAATTAAAAAACTATTTAAAAAGTTCTTCATAATCAATTCATTTGCTTGATTCAAAAAAATATTTTTATCATTTTTTTCAAATTTTCCTAATTCAATAATATTATTCACATAACACTCTATTTGATCTCTATTTAGCGGTAATATTTCATAAACAATATGATCATTTTGTTGAATAAATCCTCTACTTCTAGATGTAATACATATTTTATTGTTCGGATTTTTTGTTTCAAAATAATTTACAATTTTTCGATGTAATTTATCTCTCTTATTTTTTTCAACTTCATCAAGCGCATCTAAAAGTATCAAACATCTTCCTGAATCTAAATAATATTTTATCATTTCTTTTGATAAATCCTTTTCATCCATTAATGTTTCATTTATCATACTATTTTGTAAAAAATCAAGAACTGATTCTGGGTTATCATCTTTAAATCGATAAGATTTTAAATCACCACGTATAATAAGATAATCTTCACTATTTAAAAAATTAGCATTTTTACAATCGTTTATAAGTTTTGTTAAAAATAACGACTTTCCATATCCTGGACCACCTATAACATATACAAAACTGCTATAATCAAATATATGTTTCCAATCATCAAAAGAATCATAATTTCTTCTATGTCTTGTATATTGCCTTCTATATTTTGGCGACAACATTTGATTATCCAATAGCTGAATTTTGTCATATAAAATACGTAAATATGGTGGAACATAAAATTTAGAAAAATCCAGTGTATCTAAAAGATATACATGTGACTTTTCTTTATTTTTTCGTAATATTCTATGATATTCATCAACAATATTTTTATAATTATTTTGAACATTATTTTCTATTTGTAAAACAATTAGTTTATCAATGCTTTTCTTTAACTCTTGAATATGAAAAATCATTTCTCCTTCTGATTGATATATCATATTCCTTGTTAAATATAATTGAATTTTACCTTCGTTGCTTAATTGATTTAAAAAATATTCTTCTACATAATTAAAATAATCTTCAAAAAAAGACGAAAAAATTTCTTTATTTGGTATGTTCTTTTTATTCTTAGAAAATTCTTTTTCTAATGATAAATATAAATAATCTATGACTTCATTTTTTGAATTGATTGTTATAGGAAACTTATCTTTTTCTAAAAGAATAATATTACTTGTTGTTAAAGAAACAATATATTTTTCTATTATATCTTTATTGCTTGGTATACTTAGGAAATAATTAAAATCATCATTTTTATACAACATCTCATATTTTTTTTTAAATTTTTTATCAAATTTATTATTTATATTTAATAGTTCTTCTTTCTTATAGGATTTTGTTCGAAAAAGAAACTTACCCACATCATATACTATTGCTGCTAATACATTAATTCCTATACTTTGAGCTATTTCCATGATTACACTCCTCCCAATCATATACTAACTTCATATTTTCCAAATTACTTATAAAAAAATTATTAATTAATAAGCAATATTTACTTTTAAATTATAATAATTATTAATCTAATTTTTGATTAATATCATAGCTTTCTATTTAAAAATAAAACAACTACGTATATCGTAATTGTTTTATTATTTCTATTTAATTGAGTTTATGTAACTATTTTTCTTATAAGAGACTTCGGTATTTCTATAATTAATCGAAGTATTGTAATAAGTTCGACCACTCTTATCAATACTAATTATTTCTTCAATAGTAATAAGTAGTAATTTAACACTTCTTATTATATTTGAATATATAATATTTATTAATTTTTTTTGGTTCATGATTGTATCACCTTTTCTTTAGATTATATTATCATGTTCGTTACAACACAACAAGTGATATCGATTAAAACAGTTAATATTATATTTATATTTAAAATAAAAAACTTTACCTTATTACTCTTTATTTTATTTATATTTTTTTGTTATCTTTTATATACAATGTCATCAAATTAATATATTTTTTTAGTGTACTCATAAAACCATCTTCAATATTATATCTCTTCTTTTATGTTCTATTTACACTTAATCAATGCATATAGTAACAAATAAATATATAATTAATTTCTTAAGCTATCTGCTAGTATTTTTTTTACAAAAAATAATCAACATCGTTACATATACTATGACACCTACTAAAACTTTTATTATTAGAGTAATTATATTACTTCTAATTAATGGAACATAAAAAACAATTATATACATTACTATTGAAATCAATAAAAACGGTACACATTTCTTAATATATAATTTTATATCTAACTCTTTTCTAATCTTATATGTTTGATATGCACAAACACTAAACTCAGCACATATCGTTCCTATAGCTGCACCAATAGACATCAATTTAGGAATCAAAATAAAATTAATAATTACATTTACAAATGCTCCTAAAAAAACAGAAATAATATATATTTTATCTTTTTGATTTGGTATTAAATACTGTGTTCTAATGACATTAGCCCATGATACAAAAATAGAAGATAAAACTAATATAGAAATTACATATTTACACTTTTCAAAACCATTTCCATAAAATATTGGTACAAATTCCTTACTTAATGCACATAAGCCAAATGCCATAGATGTTGATAAAATAACAGATATTATTAATGATTTTTCAATATACTGTATACTCTCTTTTCTTTTACCATTTGAAATCATATTTGATATTCTTGGTAACATAACAGTTCCTAATGAAGAAATTGCCATAACAGGAATTTGTGTTAATTTATTAGAATTTTCATAATAACCAACTTCCGTCATACTACTCATCATTCCTAACATAATTCGATCCATAATTGTATATAGACTAATAGCAACGACAGGAATAAATAATGTTAAATTTGGTTTAATATGTACAAATATATCAGATAAAGAAATTTTCTTAAATGATATATACTTATTTATAAACATCCATAAAATCAATTGACTTAATAATGGTCCACATACCATTATTAAGCCATAAATATATAAATCACTCTTGCTTTTTACAAGTAAAAAAATAAAAAATAAGTTCAATAATTTTATTACTGTATTTCTAGTTACTGTTAATTTAAACTGCTCCATTCCAAAAAAGAACCAATTTATATCCAATGAAACAGATATTAAATAAATTAATTGTATCCATGCCATCAAATGATCAGATGACATAAATAAAATATAAAAAATATAAATCATAATAACAATTAATGACATTATTAATTGCATTGCATAAATACTACAAAAAGTTTTAGACAACTTTTCTTTATCGTCCCTTACACTAGCTATTGTTCTATTACCATAATTATTCAATCCTAATAATATAAATAAACCAAAGTAAGTTGCTATTGAATAAGCATATGAATAGATTCCTATTTTTTCAGCTCCCATTATTCTTGAAATATAAGGAGTAGTAGCTAATGGAAGAATCAATGTCAAAACATTATAAAAAGCATTATATAAAAAATTTTTTTTGATACTATTAATAACTATTCCTCCTATCTATCTTCCTAAAATCCATTTACAATATTTATTTATAAAAGCAACAAAAATATGAAGTATAATCATTGTAAAAATAAATATTATAAATTTAATTAAAAATAAAATATAAAAATTTGTACACATTAAAGATAGCTTATTTGGTACAAGTAAAACTATTTGATTTAAACAAACATATACTATCGAATTTTTCCCTATAAATTTTAATTCACTTTTTAAATATGTATTATTAGTCCATATCTTACAAACACACAATAACCCAATCGTCATTAAAGATGCACACAAGTAATATAAAACTACATTTGAATATTCACCATTTCTGACATTTACATATCCATTAAAAAAACAAATAATACTTGCTAAAATAATAAAGATAAAAGAAAAACTTTTATATTCAATTGTTTTCTTTTCATAAATTATTCTCAATGTATATCCTATTTCAAATAATCCAACTGCCATAAAAGAAATATCTGTCCCAAAAGGCAATCTAAAATATTTTGGAATAATACATCCTAGTATAGAAAATATAAGCACTAATAATCTTCTCCAACTCGAAGAAAAATTTTTGAATATTATAAAATAAATAATTTCAACTAAAAACAATGATGTCAAAAACCATAATGCTCCAGCAATAGGCATACCACTTGTATTAATAAAAAATATATGTTTAAGTGGGTTTAATAAATTCGAAATAGATAAATTATTTTTTAAAAAACATAATATTATCCAAAATAAATAATGAATAAGTGCAAATAAAAAATAAGGGATTAATAGTGGCTTTGACTTTCTTTTAACAAAATTAAATAAACTTACATCTTTAACATGAAAGAGAAAACCAGAAATAATAAAAAACATCGGCATATGAAATGAATGTATCCATTTATCATAAACAGAGCCAAATTCTATATGCCCTGTAACCATCAAAATAATTCCTATTCCTTTTAATATATCTACTTCATCTATTCTTTTAGTCTCTTCCATATAAATCCCTTGTATATACTTTTTCTTCTACATCATCTAAACAACTATCATAGCGATTAGCTATGATTGCTTGGCTTAATGATTTAAATCTATTTAAATCATTAACTACTGAGCTTCCAAAGAATGTACTTCCATCTTCTAATGTTGGTTCATAAACAATTACCTTAGCTCCCTTAGCTTTGATTCTTTTCATAACTCCTTGGATTGATGATTGTCTGAAGTTATCACTGTTTGATTTCATTGTTAATCTAAAAATACCTATGACAGTTTCTTTTTCTTGTTCTATTACTTTCTACGATTGCTTCTATTAAGTTTTGTGGTACATCCGCATAGTTAGCTAATAATTGTTTTGTATCTTTTGGTAGACAATATCCACCATATCCAAATGATGGATTATTGTAATGTGATCCTATTCTTGGATCCAGACATACTCCATTGATGATCTGTTGTGTATCCAATCCTTTTAGTTCTGCATAGGTATCAAGTTCATTAAAGTATGATACTCTTAATGCTAGATAAGTATTCGCAAATAGTTTTACTGCTTCTGCTTCAGTAAATCCCATAAACAATGTATCGATATCTTCCTTGATAGCTCCTTCTTGTAGAAGTGATGCAAATGTATGTGCTGCTTCTACCAGTCTTTCATCTTCCATATCTGTTCCTACAATGATTCTTGAAGGATAAAGATTATCATACAATGCCTTTGATTCTCTTAAGAATTCAGGAGAGAAAATGATATTCTTGCTTCCTGTTTTTTCCCTGATGCTTTGTGTATATCCTACAGGTATTGTACTTTTAATGACCATAATGGCATTTGGATTGATTTCCATTACCTGTTCTATTACATTTTCTACTGCACTTGTATCAAAGGAATTCTTCTTTGAATCATAATTTGTTGGTGCAGCAATGATAACAAAAACAGCATCCTTATATGCATCTTCTGCATTTAAGGTTGCTGTTAGATTTAATTCTTTTTCTTTTAGATATTTTTCTATATATTCATCTTGAATAGGACTGATTCTATGATTGATCTTATTCACCTTATCTTCTATGATATCCACAGCCATCACTTCGTGATGCTGTGCTAATAATGTAGCGATACTCAATCCTACATATCCTGTTCCTGAAACTGCAAGTTTCATTTTCTATTCATCTAGCATACTGTAATTGACTTATCTATGCAATAAGCTACAATATACATTCCTTTCTATCAACCTTTTGATCCGTGATTGATTACGGTTTCATTAATTTGACATATTAAAACATATAAATACGAGTTTCTAAATAAAGTAAACGAACGCGACAAAGCGACGATTCGTTTAACTCTTTATCCTTTGTTTTTTATACCATGTGTTGTATTTTCATCGTAATGGTAAGTATCTACCATATGTTGAACATCTTTTCTAATATCACTATCTTCATCAAAAGCACTTTGACGTAAATCTTCTAATTGATCAAAGAAATCATCAGGTAATTGAATTGGTTGTCCAATATGAATCATCTTATTAGGCGTTGTTTTCATTCCTTCTTCTTTCATCAACATTTCTTCATAAAGTTTTTCACCAGGTCTTAACCCAATGAATTCAATTTTAATATCAACATCTGGTTCTAAACCAGAAAGTTTAATTAAGTTTCTAGCCATATCTAAAATCTTAACCGGTTTTCCCATATCTAAAACAAAGATTTCTCCTCCTTTAGCATAGGCACCTGCTTGTAAGACAAGAGAGACAGCTTCAGGTATTGTCATAAAGTATCTGATGATATCTGGATGTGTAATGGTAATTGGTCCACCTTCTTTAATTTGTTTTTTAAATAAAGGAATAACGGATCCATTAGAACCCAATACGTTTCCAAAACGTACAGCAACAAATTCTGTTTTTGAAATCTTGTTATAAGATTGTACAACCATTTCACATAATCGCTTTGAAGCACCCATAATATTTGTCGGGTTAACTGCTTTATCTGTAGAAATCAAGATAAATTTCTTAACACCATATGTATGACTTGCTTTTACGACATTGTATGTACCAAAAACATTGTTTTTAATTGCTTCATGTGGCGCATCTTCCATTAATGGTACGTGCTTATGAGCTGCTGCATGATAAACAATATCTGGATGGTAATAAGCAAATAAATCATTGATTTTAACAGCATCTCTTACGGAAGCAATCATGGTTTCAAGATTTAAGTTTGGATATTTATGTTGTAATTCTAATTGAATGTTATAAGCATTATTTTCATAAATATCTACAATAATCAATTGTTTTGGATTACTTGCAGCAATTTGTCGACAAAGTTCAGATCCAATAGATCCTCCTCCACCAGTAACCATAACTACTTTATCTTTTACATAACCCATAATTTCTTTTAAGTTTACTTGGACAGGATCTCTTCCAAGTAAATCTTGAACTTCAACATCTTTTAGTTTTTCTAAAGTAATTTCATCGTTCAAGAATTGATACATACCAGGTAATTTTTTTATTTTACATTTGGTTTCTTTACAAATATTTAAAATCTTAGATGTTTCTTTATCATCTATTGATGGTAAAGCTACATAGATTTCATCAATTTTATATTTTTCAACTTGTGTAAGGATTTCATTTCTTCCCCCTACAATAGGAACATTGTGAATGCGTCTATTGTGTTTTGTTGCATCATCATCAATGAAACAAACAACTTTTTTATGAAGTTTTGTCGAAACAAGTGTTTCTCTTAAAATCTTTTCACCTGCTGAACCAGCACCAACAATCATGACTTTGCTTTCATTATCATCACTTCTACCAAATAAGTAATGTCTTGAAGCATAAAGACGAACAAACCGATAACCAAATCGACTTCCACCTACGAAAACAAGTAATAATAATAAATATAAAAATATTGTACTTATCGGCGGATGGACTGGAATGAGTAAACATAAAATACAGTATAAAATTGAACTGCATATTGAAGCAATAATAACATTTAATAATTCATTAATGGAAGCATAGCTCCATAAACTATCATAAAGCTTCATTATAATAAAGAAGAATAGACTTCCTATGAGTAAAATAGGTATAAAAAAATAAGTATATTTTAAAAAGCTTAATTCCATAGAACCGTTATATGCAATAAATGCTGATAAGAAGAAAGATAAAATAATACTTATTATATCTACTACTATCAAACATAGTCTTCTAAATAATAATTGACTCTTATTTTTGTACATATTTGTACCCCCCCCCCTCAATTTTTAAAGTTAATACGACGTATTTTGGAGTTCATCTATAATCAAGCGTATTATACCGTGATTTTTTAAATTATCAATAAATAATTACTGAACGGTCGATTTTTATAACCAAGCGGTCAAATTTATGACTTTTCCTTTTCTTATATAATAATACTTCTATAAAAAAATCTAATTCTGTTGATTTTTAAAGGCTTTTGTTAGATAATGAGCATCGACGTAGTATCTATAATTGTTTATAAAAATATGTATTAAAGGAGATTAAGTAATGGATAATCAAGAAATCCAAAATGAAGAGATTGAAATTAATTTAGCTGAATTGTTTCAAGTATTAAAAGAACATTTATATATCATTATTATTTCAACATTGATTTGTGCTATATTAGTGGGAGCTTTTACTATTTTCTTTATTAGTAAAAAATATGAATCAACGGCTCGTATTTTCCCAAAACCAGAAGTTAATGAAGGAATCGTTGACTATTCACAAATTAACTCAAATAATTCGATGACTAAAAACTATGTAGCTTTACTTGGAGGAAACAATATTCAAAGTAAAGTTGCTAAAGAATTAAACGTTGATACAAATGTTGTTTCTTCTGCTTTATCTATTTCAAATGAAACAGATACCCAAATTATTTCTATTTCAGCAACAACAACTGATCCACAACTCAGTAAAAAAATTGTTGATACAACCGTTGATGTCTTCACAAATGAAGTAAAAGAAACTTTAAATATCAACAATATTACAACAGTTGATGATGCAAAACTTCAAACATCACCTGTTTCACCAAGTGTTCCTAAAAATATAGTTATTGGTGGTTTAGTAGGTGCTATTTTAAGTATTGGTATTATCTTTATTAGATTTATGTTAGATAATCGTTTACATACTAAAGAAGACGTTGAAAAATATTTAGAAATTCCAAATCTTGGCGTTATTCCTTATTTTGAGGATTAGTTATGGCTTTTATTGATATACATGGTCATTATGCATGGGATATAGATGATGGAATGCCATCACTTGAAGATGCTAAAAAGGCTTTAGAAAAAGCTAAAAATAATCGTATTTCTACGATTGTCGCAACACCTCATGTTGTTTCTGGAAAACATACTTTAAAAGATTTAGAAATTATTAAAGATAGAATTCATGATTTAAAAGAGCTTGCTAGAGTTTATAATATTGAAGTTTTAGAAGGGTGTGAACTCTTTTTAAATCATGATTATCTAGAAGCACTTGAACAAAACATCTTTATACCTATTGAAAATACCCATTATTTACTTGTAGAATTTGATGTTAGAAAAGAATTAGGAAATGAAAATGAAGTAGAAGATCGTCTTTATGAAATTCAATATAAAGGATATACTCCCGTTATTGCTCATGTTGAAAGATACTTTAAAGATTCTTTAGATATCGAAAGAATTCAAGATTTTATAGATAATGGTTATCTTATTCAAGTTAATGCAACAAGCTTTTTGGGATATCATGGTAAACATGCTCAAAAGTTTGCTTATCAATTATTAAATCAAGGATTACTTCATGTAATTGCAACGGATACTCATCGTTGTGACGGACATCGTTCTCCTTGTTTACAAGAAGTCTTTGATTTACTTGTAAAGAAATATAGTTATGAAGATATTCATACATTAATGTATGAAAATCCTCTACATATCATCAACAATGAAGAAGTTGATCCTATTGAAGGAAAAACATCCTTCTTTAAAAAAATATTTAAAAGGAGATAATTATGGCAAAAAAAACGAGTAAAAGAAAAACATTAAATATTTTAGATAAAAATAAAAAACATAGCCAATTTGATTATACTGAAATCTTTCGTCATATCCGTACAAACATTGAATTTTCTACAGTAGACAAAGACATTAAATCAATTTGTATTACTTCATCACAAGCTGGTGAAGCAAAAACAACACTATCTATTAACCTTGCTTATATTTTTGCAACAAAATATAATAGAGTTTTATTAATTGATTGTGATTTAAGAAAAAATACTTTACATAAATATATGGGATTATCAAACAAACATGGTTTAACAGATGCTTTACTTGAATATCGTCAAACTAAAAAATTAAATGTTGAATACTTCCAAAGTGTAAATGATCCTTCTTTTGCAGGTACTATGGCTGTTTTAACAAGTGGGATTCATATTCCTAATCCTTCTGAATTATTAGGATCACATGTATTTAAAGATTATATTAATGAATTAAAGAAATCCTTTGATTTCATTATTATTGACTGTGCTCCTGTTGGAATGATATCTGATGCCATTCCTGTAGGAAATGCCGTTGACGGGACTATTTTTGCTATTTCTTCACAAGATACTAATAAAAAAGATGCTGCAAATTGTGTAAAACTACTTCAAAGAAATAATGTAAACGTTTTAGGAAGTGTTTTAACAAAAGCAAAATCTCTATCTGGTAGTCATTACTACTATTACTAATATGAAAAAAGTTACTTTTTCTATTACTGTTGTTGTTTTACTTGCTATGATTGTTGGTTTAATTGGTTATGACCGTTTTTCAACAAGTCAAAACGCTAAAAAATACCAATCAGAAGAAAAAACAACAACTACAACAAAAGAAGAAACAACAAAAACAAAAACAAAAAAGAAAAAAAATAGTCAACGTATTTATTGTATTGGTGATAGCTTTACCTTGGGAAGTGAATTTGCTAGTTACCCACTTAATTTAGAATCACTTACAAATAGTGAAATTATTAAATTCGGTGGAAACCAAGATACAACTTTTGATTTATCTATTCGTGTAGGAAGAACAAAGATTTTCGCTAATAATATCACCATCCCTGGTGATAAAGAAGCTGTAGACCTTACTTTCTATAATGAAAAAGGTGAACAAGTAGAAGCTTTAAAAAATAGTGGATCAAACTTCGATGAAGTTACCATTCAAGGTATTAAAGGAACTTTAGCTTACGATTCATCTCGTAATATTCATACATTTACAAGAGACAAATCTGGAAAAGCTGTTACCCTAACAGCTCCTACACAAATCGAAGCAACACTTCCTGAATTCAACGAAAATGATATCGTTATTATCTTTTCTGGAAACTATGATAAACAAAACAACCAAGATGTTTATCGTACAATCACTTATCAAAGAGCTATTTTAAACCAAATTAAAACACAAAAATATATTGTTGTATCAATGACATCAAAAAGACAAAACAACCTTGTAAGAGACGATAATAACATCTTAAAAGAAGAACATAAAGATCACTTCTTAGACTTTAGAACTTATCTTCTTACAAATGGCTTAAAAGATGCAAATATTACAGCTACTGAACAAGATCAAAAAGATCTTACAAATAGCTATATCCCATCAAGTCTTCTAAAAGAAGACAAATTCGCAGGTAATGATACATTCAATCAATTACTTGCAAACCAAGTCTATCAAAAATTACAAGAACTACACTATATCAAATAGAAAATACCTCCACTGGAGGTATTTTTATATAAAATAAAAGCTCTAGTCTCCCTGAACCCTTATAACGAGAGGTTACTACTAAAGCTTAGTTAACAACTTGTGTACTCATTAAGTACACTTTTATATTATGCTCATTCTTATAGCTCGATATTATCAAAGAAATAATTCTTCATATATTCATCTTTTATTCCAACAAATCTTGGACAATCTGTCCAATGATTTTTAGTTTACAATAATATATAATTTAACTAATTAAAATTATATTAAACATAAGGAAATGAATAATTTATGAAATTAGTGCCTATAGGAATTGAAAACTTTAAAGAAATGATTGATAAAAATGCTTATTATGTAAATAAAACAAATCTTATTGAAAATGTATTAAACGAACAGAGTGCCTTTTTTACAAGACCTCGAAGATTTGGGAAAACATTAAATATGTCAATGCTTTATTATTTCTTTTCTATCAAGGAAAAAGAAAATGCATATCTTTTTAACGGATTAAACATTTCTAAAAATAAAGAAGCTATAAAACATCAAAATAAGTACCCAGTTATATTCATTTTTTTAAAAGATATGAAAAATAGTTCCTATGAAAAACAAATGAATCGCTTTAAAGAAGTTATTTGTTTGTGTGCAAAAAGTCATCTTGAATCACTTAATAGTGAGAGATTATTAGCTTCTGAAAAGAAACTTTTTCAAAAATATGTAAATAATGAATTAGAAAGAGAAATCTTTAATATTTCATATTTTCCTTATAAACATTATCATCAAAAAGTCATCATTCTTATTGATGAATATGATGTACCTTTACAATCTGCTTATCAATATAACTACTATGATGAAATGGTAGAATTTCTAAAAAATGTCTTTTCTTCAGCACTTAAAACCAATGAGTCCTTAGAAAAAGGTATTATGACGGGTTGTCTTCGTATTTCTAAAGAAAGTATCTTTACTGGTTTAAATAATTTTACTTCTTATTCTATTTTAAATAACATCGGTAATGAGTATTTTGGCTTTACAGAAAAAGAAATCTTACAATTATTAAAAGATTATAATCTAACAGATTATGTAGATGAAGTTAAAGAATGGTATGATGGTTATTTATTTGGAAACATCGAAATCTATAATCCTTGGAGTACACTTATGTATGTTGATTGTAAATTAAATAGCTCAGATAACAAACCTATTTCCTTCTGGGCAAATACCAGTGGAAATGATCTTGTTGTCAACTATATTCAAAATGGCAGTGATGAACTTCATGAAGAATTTGAACAACTCATTCAAGGAAAGTCTTTAACGAAATATATCAAACCTGAACTTACTTATCGAGAAATGGATAATATTAATAATATCTATAGTTTTCTTTTACTTACAGGATATTTAAAGATAAAAGAAGATTTAGGAGAAAATAAGTATAAACTGATTATTCCCAATAAAGAAGTCTATGAAATCTATAAACAAACATTCATGTCTTATTTTGAAGACTATACTTTTGTAAGAAAAGAAGATCTTTATCAAAGTCTTGTTAAAGGAGACGTTGATCATGCAAATGAAATACTAGGAGATATCTTATCTAGAAGTATTAATTACTTTGATAATGAAGAATCTTTTTATCATGGTTTTCTATTAGGACTCTTTAGTGGTAAAAAGATCAAATCAAATCGAGAAGCGGTGCATGGAAGATTTGATCTATGTATCTTTCCTAAACAAATCTTTCAGACAGCACTCATCTTAGAATGTAAACATTCTAAGATTGTTAAGGATTTAATTAAGGATTCCAGTGAAGAAGCCCAACAAATCATTGATAATAAATATGAAGAAGAAATCATCAATGAGGGATATCTTCATGTAAAAGGATATGGCATATCCTTTTATAAGAAATATTGTTATATTGTAAAAGTGCAAGCTTAAGCCTGCACTTTTATTTATTATGTAAAGATATTTCATTAATTACCTGCTTATATGTTTTTCCTTGTCGATCAACAAATAAAACAGAACCATCATCTAATAGCTTTTGAAAACAAACTTCTCCATAATCACCATATTCTACCCATTGATCTTTTAAATAAGAAATACTATTAGCGTATTCTAAAACCTTATGAAACTGATTTGTTTGATATAAATTATAATAAATCAACATAAATGTTTTCAGTCCAATAGCAAGTTTAGATATTTTATACTCTTTATGAGTAATTTGTTTCATTGATTGAAAATCTTCATTATTAACATTCAATCCTATTCCTACAATGACTCCTTTTAAATCAGGATCTAAGATCGTTTCTACTAAAATACCACAAATCTTTTTTCCATCGACATAAATGTCATTCGGCCATTTAATCGTTGCTTTAATACGATAACGATCAAGTAAACCAACAACACTACATGTTGCTAATTGTGTCATTTTCCAAGCATCTTCTATTTTATGAAAATCTTTAAATAAAAAACTCATAATCAAATTCTCATTTGCATGACTTTCCCAAACATGACCATTTCTACCTCTACCTTTTGTTTGATATTTAGCAGTGACACATGTTTGCATAGGTAAATTTTGATATTCTCTTTTTAAATAATCATTTGTTGAATCAACTTCTTCTAGCTCTATCAGTTTCATAGTTTCACCTCTTTATCATGATAAAATAAAAAAAATTGCAATTCAAGATTATTGAATTGCAAATGTAAGTTCAGCTTTGCAAACAACTTTACCATTTACTTTTGCAATAGCTTCACCAATTCCTACGGGTCCTTTTTGTTTAGTAAGAACACATTCCATTTCTAAAACATCCCCTGGTGTTACTTGTCCTTTAAAACGACAATTTTTAATACCACCAAAAAAAGCAATTTTTCCTTTATTTTCTTCTTTTGATAAAATAGCAATACATCCTACTTGTGCCAAAGCTTCAACAATCAAAACTCCTGGCATGACATGATGACTTGGAAAATGTCCACAAAAATGCATTTCATTAACACTGACACATTTGATTCCTTTAGCATACTCACCTGGTTTATAATCTGTAATTCGATCTACTAAAGCAAAAGGATAACGATGAGGATTGATTTCTTGTATTTGATTACTATTAAGTTCCATTACTCTTCTCCATATTTCTTAAAAATAATTGAGGCATTATGCCCTCCAAAACCTAATGAATTTGACATTACATAATTTAATACTTGTTTTCTTCCATGATTTGCAACAATATCTAAATCGCATTCTTCATCAAAATTTTGATAATTAATAGTTGCTGGAATAAAGTTATCTTCTAATGCTTTAACACATAAAACAGCTTCAATTCCACCAGCAGCTCCTAAACAATGACCTGTATTTCCTTTTGTTGAAGATACAGCTACTTTATGAGCATGATTTTTAAAAGCTTTTTTGATTGCAGCCGTTTCTAACTTATCATTCATCGGTGTTGATGTTCCATGAGCATTAATATAATCAATTTGATTAGCTTCAAGAGAAGCATCTTGAAGTGCATTGATCATGGCTTTAGCACCTCCAATACCTTCAGGAGCTGGAGCTGTCATATGATAAGCATCACAACTAACACCATAACCTACCATTTCGCAATAAATATGTGCCCCTCTTGCTTTAGCATGTTCAAGTTCTTCTAAAACAAGCATTCCTGCTCCTTCGCCCATGACAAAACCATTTCTTTCTTTATCAAAAGGAATGGAGGCATGTTTGGGATCATGTGATTCACTTAAAGCTTTCATTGATGTAAAGCCACCAATACCAAGAGGTGTAATGCTTGCTTCGCAACCTCCAGCAATGGTTACATCTAAATAACCATCACGAATATTTCTAAAGGCATCACCAATAGCATTTGTTCCTCCCGCACAAGCTGTTACAGGACATGTAGCAAGTCCTTGTGCTTTAAAGGCAATGGCAATTTGACCAGCTGCTAAATTAACAATGGTCATAGGAATAAAGTATGGAGAAACACGATCAAATCCTTTCTTTAAACCACGTTGATGATTTTCTTCAATAGATCCTAATCCTCCAATACCACTTGATACTACTACCCCAAAACGATCATGATTTATAGAATCTATCTCTAATTTAGAATCTTTGATAGCTTCTTTAGCTGCAATCAGTCCATATTGAATAAATTTATCCATTTTACGAACATCTTTTTTATCTAAATATTCAGTAGCTTCAAAGTTCTTTAATTCACCTGCTACTTTTACCTTCATATTTGAAGTATCAAATGATTGAATCAAATCAATCCCACATTGATGATTTAAAATACCCTTCCATGTATCATTTACATTATTTCCAATAGGTGTTAAAGCACCTATTCCTGTTACGACAACTCTTCTTTTCATATGCTTCTCCTTTACATAGCCATGCCACCATCAACATGCAATGTTTGTCCAGTAATGTACTTTGCTTCATCACTTGCTAGAAAAACAACTGCATTTGCAATATCTTGAACACTTCCAAATGTTCCTAAAGGAATTTGACTTTTCATTTGTTCTTTAATTTCATCACTTAAAACATCTGTCATTGCTGTTTGAATAAAACCTGGTGCTACTGCATTAACAGTAATACCACGACTTCCAACTTCTCTAGCAAGAGACATTGTCATTCCAATAATTCCTGATTTACTAGCAGCATAATTGACTTGTCCTGCATTTCCCATAACGCCTACAACAGATGACATGGAAACAATACGTCCATATTTTTGTTTCATCATTAATTTTGTCGCATGTTTCATACAATTCCATGTTCCTTTTAAATTGACATCAATAACTGTATCAAAATCATTTTCTTTCATGCGTAACATTAAGCCATCTTTTGTAATTCCTGCATTATTAATTAAAATATCCAATCTTCCATATTCATTTTTAATTGTTTTAAACATCTCTAATGTTTCATCATAACTTGCTACATTTGCAGGTAAGATTTCACATTTTCCTCCAAGACTTTCAATTTCATTTTTTGTCATTTGAGCAATTTCTTGATTATTCCCTAAATCTATATAATTAATTAAAACAAAAGCACCATTTAAAGCTAATGTTTTAGCAATTTCTTTACCAATACCTTGTCCTCCACCTGTAACAAGAGCAATTTTATTTTCTAATCTCATTTTATTCTCCCTTCAAAGCTTTCACTGTTTTTTTCAATGACTCCATATCTTCTATTTGATAAAGCTGAATACTTCGATCTATCTTTCTAACAAAACCACTTAATACCTTTCCTGGTCCTACTTCAATGATCGTATCAACACCTTGATCTATCATATAGCGAATACTTTTTTCAAAGTAGACTGGTGACATCACTTGTTTTTCTAAAATTTCTGGTATTGATTGATCTTCGATTTCATGACCTAAAGTATTAAAAATAACAGGTATTTTCATTTCATGAAAAGTTTCTTTTTTAAATCTTTCTTTTAAAGCAAGTGACGCTTCTTTTAATAAAGACGTATGAAAAGGTCCACTCGTATTTAAAGAAATCACTCTTCTTGCTTTATTTTCTAAAGCTAATTCTTTGACATTTTCCACAGCCTTCTTTTCACCAGCAACAACAAGTTGACCAGGACAATTATAATTAGAAATAGAAACAACCCCTAACGAACTTGCTTGATGACACAAATCTTGTAAAAGTTCTTCCTTCATTCCTAAAACGGCAATCATTTCACTTTCAATTCCTGATACTGCTTCTTGCATGACTTTTCCTCTAAAGCGTGCAAGATCAATAACTTGTTTCCTTTCAAAAACACCTGCACAATATAATGCTGAATATTCCCCTAAAGAAAGACCAGCTGTATAGTCAGGAACAATCCCTTGTTCCTTTAATAAATCTGTAATGATTGTTGCAACCATCACCATACATGGTTGGGTATATGGTGTATAAGATAGTTTTTCAAGTGGTCCATTAAAACATAATTCCTTTAAATCTTCATTTTGATCAAAGATTTCACGAGGATAAAATGATTTTCCCATTCCCACAACTTGACTTCCTTGACCAGCATAAATAATTCCTAATTTCATTTGTCATCCTCCATTAATTCATGAATCACTTCATCAACATGCATCAAATGATCTTGCCTATAACCATGAGCTCCTGTAAAAATAAGACCATCTTCTAAATTTCCTTTAACAGCTTCTATTAAAGCTCTTGAAATACAATAAGGTGTATTTTTAACATCACAAGGAATTAAACATTGATAACATTTTTTAACAGGTATTTTTTCTTTCTTGGTTTTTTTAACAAAACTATTTTGCATTGCTCTTCCTGGCATTCCAACAGGAGAAGAAACAAAACCAATATCTTCTTGATGAGCTTTTAAGAAGGCTTCTTTATATTTGATAGAAGCATCACATTCATACGTTGTAATAAAACGTGTTGCTACTTGAATACCATCGACACCTAGATCAAAGAAATGCTTAACATCACTTCTTTGACTGATTCCTCCTGCTACAAAAATAGGAATGTTCAATTTATTATTTTCTACAATTTCTTCAACATCTTTAAAAATTTCTTCTAAACTTTGGCATGTTTGATTTTCTAAGTCTTCTTTTTTAAATCCTAAATGTCCTCCTGCTTGACTTCCTTCAATAACAATAAAATCTGGTGTACGTTGATATTTTTTGAGCCAATGTTTTATGATTACCTTACAGGCTTTACCACTTGAAACAATTGGGGCAATTAAAACATCATGATCTTTTACCAATTCTGGTAAACGTAAAGGAAGCCCAGCTCCTGAAATAATAGCATCAACTTTACTCTCTAATGCTGCATTGATCAATTCCTCATAATCTTTTAAAGCAACCATCGCATTGATGGCTACTAAACCTTTTCCTTGAGAAAGCTTTTGTGCTTTTAAAATTTCTTTTTTTAAAGCACGAATATTTGCTTGAAGATGATTACTTTCAAAATCATCTTCCTTGTATCCTGGATGCGCTGTAGAAATAACCCCCATCGCCCCACACTTAGCAACATGTCCTGCCAAATTTCCTAGAGAAACACCAACACCCATTCCTCCTTGAATTAAAGGGACAGTTAAGCTTTTTTGATTGATTTCTAACATTTTAAATCTCCAAATTTGAATAAGTTTCTTGTAACTCACTCATCATTTCTTCTAAAATTTGTTTAACGGGTTTAATTTCATGAATCATTCCTGCAACTTGTCCTGCCATCAAAGAACCTTCATCAACATTTCCCTCAAAAACAGCTTTTTTTAATGAACCTAAAGTATATTTTTCAAGTTCCATCATATCTGCTCCTGCTTTTTCTTTTTGAATATAAGCTTTTGCCATTTTATTTTTTAAGATTCTTACTGGTGTTCCATTAATTCTTCCTGTAACAGTTGTCGAAGTATCTTTCGCTTTTAAAATCGCTTGTTTATAATTTTCATGAATTGGACATTCTTTACTTGCGAGTAAAACTGTTCCAATTTGTACACCACAAGCACCTAAAGCATAAGCCGCTAACATTTGCTTGCCACTGGCAATTCCTCCTGCAGCAATAACAGGAATAGAAACATTACTTACAACTTGAGGAACAAGCGCCATAGTCGTTGCCTCACCAATATGTCCCCCTGCTTCACAACCTTCAACAATTAAACCATCCACGCCTGCACGTTCTAATCTTTTAGCAAGAGCCACACTAGGAACAACAGGTAAAACTTTAATTCCTGCTTCTTTCCACATTTTTATATATACACCTGGATTTCCAGCACCAGTTGTCACAACTGGGACATGTTCATCAATAACGATTTGTGCCATTTCTTTGGCATCTGGATTGAGTAACATAATATTGACACCAAAAGGTTGATTTGTTAATTTTTTACATGCTTGAATTTCTGCTTTTAACATTTCAGCATTCATTCCTCCAGCTCCAATCAAACCCAAACCTCCTGCATTAGAAACACTCGCAGCAAAGGCACCGGTAGCAATATTGGCCATTCCTCCTTGAATAATAGGATATTTAATATTTAATAACTCATTTAATTTCATTTTGTTCTCCTTACCATTCCATTAAAATTGCACCCCAAGTAAGTCCTCCACCAAAGCCAACGAGAATGATTTTCATTCCTTTTTGAAGTAACCCTTGTTCATTCATCTTTGCTAAAGCTAACGGAATACTTGCTGCTGAGGTGTTTCCATATTCTTGTAAGTTCATATAAAACTTTTCACTTGAACATTGATATTTTTTATAAACATGTTTAATAATTCTTTCATTTGCTTGATGACAAATTACATAATCAATATCATTTAATGTCATCTTTGCTTGGTTTAAGACATGATCAATACTTAAAGGAATTGCTTTAATAGCAAATTTAAAAACATCTTGACCTTTCATTTTTAAATAATCATTTCTTTTAGAAAATAGTACTTCTTCATTTCCATCACTATCTAAATAACTAAAAAAAAGCTTTTGACTTTTTTTAATCAACGTAGCGGCTGCACCATCTCCAAATAAAATACACGTATTACGATCTTGATAATCTACAATAGAGCTTAATTGTTCACTTCCAATAACAAGTCCATATTGATTTTCTTCTAACAAGCTTTGAGCAACTTTTAAAGCATAAACATAACCACTACAAGCAACATTAATATCAAAACACATCATTGATTGATGATTTAAACCTAAAGCTTTTTGTACAAGACAGGCATTACTTGGCGTATTATTTTCTGGTGTCATCGTAGCTACAATAATTAAAGCAAGTTGACTTAAATCTTGATTTTGAGTTGCTTTTTTAGCAGCTTCAATAGCTAGAAAAGCACTTGATTTATCTGAAAGATGTCTTTTTAAAATACCAGTTCGTGAAACAATCCATTCATTAGATGTTTCTACCATTTGTTCAAGTTGTTGATTATCTAAAGTCTTTTCAATTTTGGCATAACCTGTAGAAACAATTTCAATTCCATTCATCTTTTTCTCCTTTAAAATACTTGTCCTATCTTTCTATATTTTTCATAACGTTTATTAATCAATTGAGATGTTGATAACTTTTGTAATTCTTTAAGATTTGTATTTAAATATTCTTTTATTTGTCGATAAACTTCATAACTTTCAACAGTAGCCCCTTTTAAATCTTCATCTATGATATGATCAATAATATGACGCTCATAAAGATCCTTAGCTGTTAATTTCATTAAGCTTGCAGCCTCTGCAACGCGCTTTCCTTCTTGATCTTTCCATAAAATAGAAGCAAATCCTTCAGGAGATAAAATCGAATAAACACTATTTTCTAACATGACTAAGCGATCACTCACACTTAAAGCCAAAGCTCCTCCAGAACCTCCCTCACCAATAACAATAGTAATAATAGGAACTTTTAAAAGAGACATTTCTAAAAGATTTCGAGCAATTGCTTCTCCAATTCCATGCATTTCTGCTTCCATTCCTGGATAAGCTCCTGGAGTATCGACAAAAGCAATAATAGGACGTTTAAATTTTTCTGCCTGTTTCATTAAGCGCATTGCCTTTCGATAGCCTTCTGGTGAAGACATTCCAAAATTACATTTTAAATTATCTTCTAAAGATTTTCCTTTTAAATGACCAATAATTGTTACAGGTTGTTGATTAAATAACCCAATGCCTCCAATAATTGAACCATCATCTTTTGCTAAACGATCTCCATGTAATTCAATAAAATCATCAAAGAGATGATTGATATAATCTTTAATATTTGGTCGTGTACTTTTTCTAGCAAGATAAACATGATCATAAGGTGAAAGATGTTGATAATATTCTTCTTGTTTTTTGATTTGACTTTCGATTTCTTTTTTTCTTTCTTGATTGCAATCAAGAAGTTCTTTTTGTAACTTTTCAATTTCTTTTTCTACTTGACTTAAAGACATCTTTATGCCCCCTTACCATGCATTTTTAAAATTCTAATAAGTGTTGAACGCATTTCTTGACGTTTCACAATTAAATCAACAAATCCTTGTTCTTCCATAAATTCCGTTGTTTGAAAGTTTTCCGGTAATTTTTGTTTAAGCGTACTTTCAATGACACGTCTTCCTGCAAATCCAATCAATGCTTGAGGTTCACCAATAATAATATCTCCTAAGCTTGCAAATGAAGCTGTTACTCCTCCTGTTGTTGGATGGGTAATATAGGAAATATAAAGTAAACCTGCTTGATGATGTCTAGCAAGAGCTGCGGAGGTTTTTGTCATTTGCATTAAAGAATAAATTCCTTCTTGCATTCTAGCGCCTCCTGAAGCTGTAAAAATAATGAGTGGATACTTTCTTTTGGTTGCATGTTCAATAGCTTTCGTGATTTTATCACCTACAATAGAAGACATACTACCCATTAAAAAACGTGAATCCATCACACAAGTAATCACCTTTGTCCCATTTATTTTTCCACTTGCTACAACAACAGCTTCATTTAAACCTGTTTTTTGTTGTAGAAATTCTAATTTTTCATCGTATCCGGGAAATTCTAAAGGATTTACTCTTTGTGTACTTTTATAGAGTTCTTTATATTTTCCTTGATCATAAATCATTTCTAATCTTTCATAAGCAGTGATCTTTAAATGATTTCCACAATGAGGACAAACTGACATATTTTTTTTAAGTTTACTTGTAAGAATCAATTCTTTACACTTTGGACATTTTGTATAAAGTCCTTCAGGAACTTCTTTTCTTTCATTTTCTCTTTTTTTTCTTAATGACTTAAATAAATGAAGTTTTTCTTTTCTTTCCTTAAATAACTGTTCCATCATCTTTCATTCACCAACTCATCTAAATGTTTTTCAATAAAACTTGTATCAAAATTTCCTTTGACATAATCACTTTCATGTAAAATCAAATACTGTAATTCTTGATTCGTATCAATACCATCAATCACTAATTCACTTAAGACCCTACGCATTTTACGAATTGCTTCAATACGATTTCTTCCATGAACGATTACCTTAGCAATCATTGAATCATAATGAGAAGACACTTGATAACCTTGATATAAAGTTGTATCAATACGTACCCCAAAACCTCCTGGAATATGTAAACTACTAACAATCCCTGGTGAAGGTCTAAAACCTTCTTGAGGATTTTCAGCATTGATTCGACATTCAAGGGCATGTCCCTTTAATTCAATATCACTTTGTTTATAATTCAATTTTAAATGTGCAGCTATTCTAATTTGTTCACGAACCAAATCAACCCCCGTTACCATCTCTGTTACTGGATGCTCAACTTGAATACGCGTATTCATCTCAATAAAATAATATTTTCCATCCGGTGCTAAAACAAATTCAATCGTTCCTGCATTAACATATCCTACTTTTTTAGCTGCTTTGATAGCATCATTTCCCATCTTTTCTCGAAGCTCTTGACTTAAAGCTTTACTTGGAGATTCTTCCATCATCTTTTGGTTTCTTCTTTGAATTGAACAATCTCTTTCTCCTAAATGAATAACATTACCAAAATAATCAGCTAAAATTTGAAATTCAATATGTTTAGGATTTAAAATCAATTTTTCCATATACATATCATCATCACCAAAACAAGCCTTTGCCTCTGCTTTAGCTGTTAAATAAGCATTTTCAAAATCTTCTTCCTTAAAACATTTTCTCATACCTCTTCCACCACCACCGGCAGAAGCTTTAATTAAAACCGGATAACCAATCTTTCTAGCAATTTCTTTTCCTTGACTGACAGATTCAATACTGCCATCACTTCCAGGAACAACTGGAACTCCTGCTTCGATCATCATTTGTCGAGCAACGCTTTTATTCCCCATTTGATCAATCACATCACCACTTGGACCAATAAAAGTCATACCACATTTTTCAACAAGTCTGGCAAACGTCGAATTTTCAGATAAATAACCAAATCCAGGATGAATTGCATCACACCCTGATAAAGTAGCTACTGATAAAATATTTTCCATATTTAAATAACTCTCACTACTTTTAGCAGGTCCAATACAGTAAGCTTCATCTGCTAATTGAACATGTAAAGAAGTGGCATCTGCTGAAGAATAAACAGCAACGGCTTCAATTCCCATTTCTTTACAACAACGAATAATTCTAACGGCTATTTCACCGCGATTAGCAATCAATATCTTTTTAAACATTTTCTTCAATAACCATTAAAGCTTGATCATATTCTACAAGCGCTTCATTTTCTACAAGAATTGATGTAACCGTTCCATCACATGGTGCCTTAATTTCATTCATCACCTTCATTGCTTCAATAATACAAACAATATCTCCTTTTTTAACTGTCTTTCCAACAGTAACATACGGATCACTTTCAGGTGAACTTGCACCATAGAAAACACCTACAATTGGTGATTTTACAGGCGTACCTGTAGGCTCTTTAGTGTTTACTTCTGCAACCATTTTATTTTCTTTTTCTAATGGTTTTACATATTCAACTTTTTCACTTTCTTTTTCTAATTCTATTTTTAAATCATCTATTTCTACTTTCATTTTAGTGACATTTGATTGATCAAACTCACTCATAATTTGTTTAATAAAATCTAATTTCATAGCATTCTCCTTTATTTGAAGTTCAAAGTATATAGTAAAATAATAAGCTTTGAAATTCAAAGCTTATTATAAAATATATAGTCGCCTAAGCGACACCTCTTTACTATTTGTTTGCTTCAATATAATCTACGATATCTTTAACAGTTTTCATGTTAGAAGCAACTTCATCTGGAATTTCTACTTCAAATTCTTCTTCAATTTGCATAATTAATTCAACAGCATCTAAAGAATCAGCTTCTAAATCATCTTTTAAATTTGCTTCCATTGTAACTTGACTTTCATCACAACTTAATGAATCAACAATGATCTCTTTTACTTTTTCAAAATCCATTTTACTTTCCTCCTTGAATACGATTTGTATTATACACGAAGAACATAAAATGTAAATACTTTGAAATTCAAATTTATTTATTTTTTTAATTTTCTTTGATTTTATCAATGTTTTTTTATTTAAAATATTTTTTTAAAGAGGATAAATCATTGATTTATCCTCTTATTCTTTATGAAATACCCACTTTGTTTGTGCACTGTAACTAAGTAAAAATAACAGTAAATCCCCTACTGGTTTCGCAAGTTTTTCTGACATGATATTAAAAATCGATGCCACATAAACAAATAAAGTAGATAAAATTGTAATAATAACTGTTAGAATCAAAAAACGAATAGCTGTCTGTCTATTGTTTGTTTTTCCTTTAAAAACATATTTTTTATTAACTACATAATTAACAATTGTAGAAATAACCCTAGCGATAAGACTTGCTAGAGCAATACGCCAAAAATCACTTGTCATCCATATTTTTAAAACATCTAATAAAATCCACGCTAATAAAACATCTATTATAGAACTAATAATAGAGGAAGATACAAAGCGAATAAGATGTAAGAAGATAACATAAATAATTTGAGAAGTTTTATTTTTTGGATGAAAAGCTTCTTGTGATAATTTTTTGACCTTGATTTCTTCTATATCATGTTGATTTTGTACTTGATCTATTAAAGCTTGTACTTCATAACAGTTTTCATCAACTTCTAGCATTTCATCTAAATAAGATGTTGAAAAGCCAAACAATTCACTGTCGACATTGATAAATTTTTGATTATAAATAAGTGAAAATAATTGAGATAGAATCTTTTTCCCTTGATGATGCACAAAATAGAATTTAGATGAATCCTCATTAATTGATTGACTCATTTGATCAATTAAATTTAAATCATATTCATTTTCTAAAATAAGAATTCCTTTTTTATCCTTTAAGTGTTCTTTTACATACTGATATCCCTTTTTTAAAGCATAGCCTTTTCCTTTAAAATGTGGATAATTAATGATTTTACAATCATAGACCATCCTTTCAAAAACAGCGTGATAATTTTCATCAGAGCCATCATTAATTACAACAACATCATAATTTTTTTCTTTTAACTTTTTAACATAGTTTATAATCCTCTCCCTAGGATTATAAACTGGTATTAAAATAACCATTTTACTAAACATATTCATCCCTCATCATATCTATGATACATGAATGTGTTTTAAAGTACAAACCTATGAGAAAAAATTATTCTTAATTTTTTTCTTGACATGCTAATTTGTTAGATTTAAAACAGGGTTTGTTACACACATTTAGTCGAACATTATAAATTTGGGATGGAATATTTTATGAATATTTTTTTTCCGGGGGTAATCCTCCTTTTGGCAAGCGGTTTTTTTGCACTCTTTTTTGCCGATAAATTCAAAGTTAAAATTGTTACTTTTCTCAGCGCAATAGCAGCAGTATTATGCTGTATTCCTTCTGTCAAAGTAATAGCAAATTCTTGCACTATGATTGAAACCTTCAACTTCAATCACATTTTTGGACCGGTAAATTTTGTAATAGACCCGCTGAGCGCATTTTTTATTCTCGTTATTTCGGTAATGAGCCTGGCATCAACAGTTTATGCCAACGGGTATCTAAAAGGTTATATAGAAAGCGGAAAACGGGTTGGTGCTCATTTGATATTTTTGAGCACATTAACTGCGTCAATGCTTCTTGTAGTAACATGCCAAAATGCTTTAATGTTTTTGATTTGCTGGGAAATAATGTCATTGAGTTCATTTTTCCTTGTAATATTTGAAAACGAGAAAAAAGAAATTTTAAAAGCAGGCATAAAATACCTTGTATTTATGCATATTTCAGTAATTTTTATAATCCTTGCCTTTGCCCTGCTTTCAATTAAAGCTGGAAGTTTTGATTTCTCTTCGTTTAGATATGTTCTTGAAAACAACCAATATCTTGCAAATATTGTATTTATACTTGCTTTTATCGGGTTTGGAACAAAGTCGGGTTTTGTACCTTTTCATAATTGGTTGCCGGACGCACACCCCGCAGCACCCAGCCATGTGAGTGCTGTTATGTCAGGTGTAATGATAAAAACAGGTATTTACGGAATTTTAAGGATTCTTTCGCTAATCGTAATCCCTTCAAAGCTTATATCTTTCGGGGTGTTAATAATATCACTCGCCACAGCTTTATACGGTGTTTTGTATTCAATAAGCCAGCAGGATGTAAAAAGATTCCTTGCTTATTGCAGTATTGAAAATATTGGTATTATAGGCACTGGCGTTGGTATAGGAATGCTCGGCCTGGCTTATGGCAGCAGTATTGTTACATTGCTCGGTTTTTCCGGTGCAATTCTTCACATATTAAACCACTCTATATTTAAAGAAATACTGTTCTTTGCAGCAGGTAGTGTTTATACAAAAGCTCATACAAGAGATGTTGAGGTGCTCGGAGGCTTGATAAAAGCCATGCCGGCAACCGCAATATTTTTCCTGGCCAGTTCTGTTGCGGTTTGTGCATTGCCGCCTTTTAACGGCTTTATCAGTGAATTTTTAATTTACTTTGGCATGCTGCGAGGTCTGAGTGTAAACAACTTCTTTGTAATACTTACGCTGTTATTTGCAATTGCAGCTCTGGCGTTTGTTGGCACAATGGCTATGCTTGCTTTTACAAAAGCGTTCAGCATAATCTTTCTTGGCAGCCCGAGAAGTGAAAAAGCACAGCATGTAATTGATAAAAAAGAAGATGCCCCATTATCAATGACTATTCCAATGGGATTTTTGTCATTGCTTATGCTTTTAATAGGGCTGTTTCCGCAGTATGTATTTAAGTATTTGCATACGCCTGTAAATGTTTTGCTCTCGTTTAATGCAGTGACTATAAGCTCTGCAACAGCAGAAATATTGCAGCAAATATCCACATTTGCGATTTTATTCCTTGCTTTCATACTTATTCTTGTTTTGATAAAGCTAAAATTTGGAGCAAAAGTACAAATGCACGAAACCTGGGGCTGCGGTTATGACAGGTTGAACAATCATATTCAATACACTGCTTCGTCTTATGCAAGTCCTTTTCTTTCTATGTTAAGACCTTTGTTTAAGAAAGTATTTGATATTGAAAAACCCAAAAAACTTTTCCCGCAAAGTGCGCATTTTAACTTGCAAATAGACGATATTGAAGAGGCTTATGTCATCAATCCGATTGTAAAATTCGATGAATGGTTCCTGTCTAAATTTGAAAAAATGCAAAGCGGAAACATTCAGACGTATATCAAATACGGTTTGATATTCCTTGTGATTATCATTGTCGGATGTTTGTTAATCAAATAGAAAAATAGGATAAATAAAATGTTAATGAAACTTTTAAATTTAATAATTCTTTTATTTGTTCCCTTCCTGATGATGGGAGTGATTAAAAAGACAAAAGCCTTCTGGGCAGGAAGAAAAGGCGTATCATTATTCCAGCCTTTGTACGACTTTATCAGACTTATGAAAAAAGATTTTGTCATAAGCAGAACAACCTCTGTTGTTTTTAAAATAGCACCTGTTGTTGCAATATCATCAGTACTGGCCGCATCACTGTTTGTTCCGATGGCTACAGGCACAGCACTTATCAATATTCAGGCAGGTATAATAATTTTTGCTTATGTATTAGGGCTTGGAAAATTCTTTTCGCTCATATCCGCAATGGACACAGGCAGCAGTTTTGAAGGTATGGGAGCTTCGCGTGAAGCTTGTTTTACAACCATTGTTGAACCCGCATTTTTTATGATTATTGCTTCAATAATGGCATTGACAGGAAACTTTACCTTTACGAGTTTGAAAGGAATACTCGAAAACGCAGGCAGTTACGGAATATTAATTACAATATTTGCCGTAGTAGCACTGTTTTTAATGATATTGATTGAAGGTTCAAGGGTGCCTGTTGATGATCCCACTACTCACCTTGAATTGACAATGATTCACGAAGTAATGATTCTGGACAATTCAGGAAGCGACCTTGCTCTGTTCACGTGGGGCAATTCAATAAAAATGCTTTTAATTTCGTCTTTGATTGCCAATATTTTAATACCGGCACACTTTAGTGAATTGGCATCAACAGCTTTGTACTTATTTATAATTTTTGCAATCTCCGTTATCATCGGTACGGTAGAATCAGGTATGGCAAGAATCAGAATGTCTCACGTATTTGAATTTGTATTCATCATGAGTTCTTTTGCTCTTGTTGTATTGTCACTGGTTGTTGCAAGGATGTTTGGAGGCTAAGGAAAACATAATGGAAAACGGATTTATACTATTATTCGGACTTTCAATGCTGTATCTGGCAGCAACCAGCAGACTTATCTCTCACATAAGACTTTTGATAGCTCAGGGAGTGCTGCTGTTTCTTATCTGCTGTTTTGGACACAGCGAACACACAGGTGTTTTAAACTTTTCATTTTTAACTCTGGAAACTCTCGGGGTAAAAGCAATAATAATCCCCTGGTTTTTATACAAAATATTACACAAAACAAACTCTAACAGAGATTTTGCACCAAATGTACCGCATTTTTACTGTCTTGTTATAGCAAGTGTTATACTGCTTGCCGGTTTCCTTGTTTCTAATTACTGGTTCTCTTCAGTAAAAATGATTTCGCCTATTTACTTTGGTGTATCTGTTGCAACAATTGTAATAAGTCTCTGGCTAATAACAATCAAGCACAAAATTATTTCAAACGTAATCGAGTTTATAACAATGGAAAACGGAATATTTCTGCTTTCTTTATCCGTTGCAAAAGAAATGCCTATACTTGTAAATCTGGGTGTTTTGCTTGACGTATTTATCGCCGTGTATATTCTCGGTTTGTTTGTAAATGTAATCAACAAAGAATTTAAAGACCTTGAAGTGTCTAATTTATCAGATTTAAAGGACTATGAATACAATGATTAACACTATTTTAATTTTTCCGATAATAGCAGGCATACTTATGCTTCTGGTTAGAAAAAGAGCCTTTGATAACCTGCTTTTGAATGTATATGCAATCATGCATTTTATTATCACACTAATGCTCACTTTCACAACAAAAATGAGCGGAGCATCGCATTACTTTGCTGTGGACAACACAAACAAGATATTTTTGCTTGTGCTCTCGTTTGTATTTTTGATGGTGACAATATACAACAACGGATACTCAAAACATCTGCCTTCATTCGGGGTACAGGTTAAAGACACAAAAATATGCCTTTACTGGTTTATGGTACTGACATTTGTATGGGCAATGACTGGTACTATTTTGAGCACAGACCTTGGCATTGCGTGGGTATTTGTTGAAGCAACAACATTATCAAGTGCTTATTTAATTTTCTTTAACAGAACAAAAAATGCAATAGAAGCAGCATGGAAATATGTCTTTATCTGTTCAATAGGTATTGCGTTAGCGTTTGTGGGCATAATTTTCCTGAACATATCAACAGGAAATATAAACACATTAAACTATGCTATTTTGTATAAAAATGCTGCTATGTTTGACCCGATGTGGCTTAAACTTGCATTTGTATTTATGGCATTTGGTTTTGGTGCAAAGATGGGTCTGGCACCAATTCATTTCTGGCTGCCTGATGCTCACTCAGAAGCCCCGTCTCCTATTTCAGCATTGTTGTCAGCTACTTTATTGAACTCTGCTTTTCTCGTGATTGTCAGAGTGTTCAAAATAATGACACTTGCAAACTGTGATTCTTACGCAAGAATGATATTAATGCTTATGGGCTTTTTATCCATCTTTGTCACAGCAGTTTTTGTTTATCACATAAAAAATTACAAAAGAATGCTGGCTTATTCATCAATTGAAAATATGGGTATTCTTGCAATAGGAACAGCTCTTGGCGGGGCCGCATATTATGCTGTTATTCTACATTTAATCGGTCACTCTCTTGCAAAAGCTTCCTTTTTCCTTACATCAGGAAATATATTGGAACTTTTTGACACAAAGAGAATAAAATCCGTTCACGGATTAATGCACGCAGACAACAAAACAGGATGGTTGTGGATAATTTCATTCTTAGCAATTTGCGCATTTCCGACATCAGTATTGTTTATCAGTGAATTTTTGATAATCAAAACAATGATTGTACAAAAGCATTATGTGCTGTGCGTTTTGTTTGCACTGCTATTAACAATAGTACTTTACGGTATTGGCAAGGTTGTTGTTAAAATGGCGTTTGGTCAGGAAAGTAAAGACAAAGAAAAAATAGTGGAAGAAAACAAAAAGAAAGTGACAATTTCTATGTATGTTCCGCAGATGATAATGCTATTGATAGTATTTATTCTGGGTGTATACGTACCGCCGGTATTGAATAGAGTAATAACACTGGCCGCAGCAGGATTTTAAAATCAAAAGGACAATATAATGAACTGGATTAGAACAAAAAATAATACAAAAATAAATTTAAATGAAATCCCCTGTCTTGAGATACAGGAGTTGAGAAAAGAAATAATACAAGAACAAAAACGCCCTGTTGCCTTTTTTGGCAAAGACTGGGGCAATGAAAGAGTAAGATTGTTTGTTGTGCTTGCTGACGACAAACAGGGCGAACTTCTTGTGTCTTCTGCTCTTTTTAGAAGTTTTGAAAAGTCTTATGAATCACTTACACAAGAGATTCCCGCTTTTCATATTTTTGAAAGAGAATTTTATGAAGACTTCGGCATAGAACCGTTACACCATCCCTGGTTAAAGCCTTTGCGCAAAAACCAGAAAGATTATCCCTTCTTTGAAATGCAAGGTGAAGAAGTCCACCAGGTAGGCGTTGGACCGATTCACGCAGGAGTTATAGAGCCGGGACATTTCAGATTTATGTGCAACGGCGAAACTGTTTACCACCTCGAGATTATGCTCGGTTATCAAAATAAAGGTGTGGAAAATCTCATTCTTAAACATCCTTCAAACCAGCTGGCAGAATCCATTGTCGGTGACAGCGTAATTGCCTACAACACAGCTTATTCCAATATTATGGAAACCTTAAAAGATATAAAAATATCAAACAAAGCACAGTTAATAAGAAAGCTCGCACTTGAGATGGAAAGAGCAGCTATTCATATCGGTGATATGGGCGCTGTTGCGGGAGATATCGCATATCTAATGGGTGCTGCGGTATTTGGAGTTACAAGAACTCTTGTTATCAACACAATGCTGGAGTTTTCAGGAAGCAGATTCGGCAGAGGGCTCATCAATGTAGGCGGGGTTAATTTTGACCTTGACCATGAAAAAATTGAAAGAGCCCAAAAAACTCTTGAAAAAGTTGAAAAAGATGTTGAAAGAATGGCAAATACAATGCTCAAAAACTCCTCTGTTATGTCAAGATTGGAAAAAACAGGTACTGTAAGCACAGAACGCGCTCTTGAAATCGGTCTTGTCGGAATGGCGGCTAAGGCTTCAGGGGTTGAGCTTGATACACGTTTTGATTTCCCTGACAAATGGATACATGAATTAAACATTACGAGAAAGCCGTTTAAAGGCGCGGGAGACGTATTATCAAGATTCAAATTGAGATACAAAGAGGTTTTGGAATCTCTTGCAATAGTGAGAAAATGCTTTAAAGAACTGGAAAAATACGCTGACGAACCGGTTATGACATACTCTGACAACAAAAATGCAAAAGACGCTTTTGTCATTTCATTTGTGGAAGGCTGGAGAGGCGAAGTTGTACATATTGCAATGACAGACAACACAGGAGCACTTACACGCTACAAAATAAAAGACCCTTCATTCAACAACTGGTACGGGCTTGCTCTTGCTGTAAGAAACAACGGAATATCAGATTTTCCGCTATGCAACAAAAGCTTTAACCTGTCTTACTCAGGAAATGATTTATAATACACAAGGAAAATATAATTATGCTAGATACATTAAAATCAAGAATTTATCAGGGACAACAGTTTATTAAAGACATCCCGAATGCTCCCATGAGAGAGCAGTTTAGAGGTTTCCCGATATTAAAAAATATTGAAGGCGCTGATCTTCAAAAATGCGTTGACGCTTGCCCTACGGGTGCACTCAAACTCAATCCGCTTTCAATTGACATGGGCAAATGCACTTTTTGCGGAGCTTGCAAAAATGCAGACAAAAGCAATTCAATTAATTTTTTAAACTATTACAAGCTTGCCTCAACAAACCGTGAAAAATTGATAATTACAGAAGGAATGACACCTGAAGAATACGAAAAAACAGCAGTGGAAGTAAGAAAAGAGATTACCTCCGTGTTTTCAAAGTCCTTAAAATTAAGACAGGTGTCAGCAGCAGGCTGCAACGGCTGCGAAATGGAGCTCAATGCTTGCTCTAACTGCAACTTTGATATGGGAAGATTCGGTATAGATTTTGTTGCATCCCCGCGGCACGCTGACGGGATTGTTATAACAGGCCCGATTTCAAAAAACATGGCATACGCTCTTGAAGACTGCTACAAATCTGTTCCCGATCCAAAAATTGTTATCCTTTGCGGAACATGTGCAATTTCCGGCGGAATTTATCAAGACGCAGAAGAAATCAACAGAGAGTTTTTAGAAAAATATTCCATAGATTTATATATACCGGGATGCCCTGTACATCCTTTGACATTTATAAACTCTGTATTGAGCTTTATAAAAGACAAAAAAAGATAAAAATAAGTAAGCAAACATCAATAAACAGAAGCGTTTTAAGTTTTAATAATTAAAGCGCTTCTCTTCTTTTTCTATATTTGAGTAATTTATCAAAGTCAGGTGCCAGTGAAATTTCAAAATGGAATCTGGGGTTTCTGTAATAGCCTTCATGTGAGTTATGCATCAAAGGACTGCCCCAGTACAGTCTTGCAGTAGCATCACCGGGCAGAGTTATTCTCAAACCCAAGCCCATGCTTATCATATAGTCACTTTGATGATAGGTTTGTGCACCGGGTCCCTCACCTTTAAAAGGATAAATACCTGCATGGTCGACAAAAGCAATACCTTTTACGTATTTTCCTACAAAAGGCACCTTTCTTTTTTCAGTTTTCTTTTTAAGAGTAATTGTCTGCGGAGCAAGCGGGAACATTAATTCGGCACTAAGAATATAACCGGAACGGCCAATCAAAAGACCCTCGGAATATCCTCTAACCGTAGCAAGACCACCTGCTTGAAACTGGTCAATATAAGGAATTACATCCTGCGGAGAATATTGATACATACCCCTAAATTGCCCTACAATACCGTGTCCGAAATCATGCAGCCTAATTAAACTTCCTGTGTATTTAAAATATTTTGATACATCGCTAAAAATAGGAAACGCCTGATAAACACCCTGATTAAGATACCAGATACCTTTTTTCGTATCATATCTTGCATTCAATGCTGTTTCAAAACTGGTAATTTTATCAGTATAAATAGTCACATCGCTAAAAGAAGTGGATGCCTGTTTGTAGTTGACTGCAGAATAGCTTGTTAACTCAAAAAACGGTTTTCTTATCAATGGATGCGTATAATACAAAGCATAGTTGTAAGAACGGCTCTTGATATCAAACATTTTGTAAGGGCCTTCTCCAATCTGCGCAAAGCTTGATGAAAAAGTAAAACCGACTTTACCGTCATATTTGTTAACCGGTATATTATAATCAGCAAACGGCGTAACAGAATGTCTGCTTGCATAAGCACCGAGCGACAGCCTGTCTCTGTATCCAAAAAGGCTGTCGGCATACGCCATAAGTCCGCCTCTTAATTCGCCAATTGTTTTTCTACCAGCGTTATCCATAAGGCCTATTACATGAAACGGAAATTTTTCTTCCGCTTTAAGTTTTATATCCGTAGTCCCGATGCTCTCGCCTTTTTCAAGATTGGCCTTGAGCTTGACCCCGTCATTATATTTATTAAACTTTAAAATATCCTGCTCCAGCAAACCTATTTCAAAAATTTCACCTTCTTTTGCAGAAAGTCTTTTTTTAATAAAACTTTCTCTTGTCCATCTGTTATCTTCTACAGTTATATTTCCAACTGTGCCTTCTACAAGATTTATCTTTACAACCCCGTTTTCAATCGTTTGAGGAGGCAAAAATGCACGTGCCGTAACATAACCCTTTGTTGCATACAGGTAGTTAAAATTTTCTATAAGGTCTTGAAGCTCTTTAAATGTAACATTTTTTCCGATGACAGAATCTGTAAGCATTTGTATTTCTTCATCAGAAAGAATTTTTGAATTTGTTACTCCGACAGCTTCAATAAAAACAGTCCCTTCACCGTTTTCCTGTGAGGATTTCTCGGCTGCCGCTTTAATAGTAGTAGTTGTATCCGTCTTTTCTATATTTTTTTTTTGAGATTCGTCCTCTTCGGATAAGTCTTGTTCTTGCTTTTTATTTTTTTTGAAAAAAGATTTAAACTTTGATGACTTTTTCTTTTGATTTTCTTCTATAAGTTTTTCGTGCTGCTCTTTAATTTTTGCAGAGGTTTCAGTGTTGTATATTTTTTCGCCCGAACCTGTATAGTCCTCTATGACAGTTTCTTTTTTATGTTTTTTTTCTTTTCTTTCCTTAAAATTTTCAAAGTCTTCACGTTCTTTTAGCTCACGTTGTTTTTCTTTGAGCATCATCATATCGTGAGTGTTGATAGCTCCGCCAAACCCGCCGGCACCGGGATGAATATCCGCGGCATTGATACCGCCAAGGTCTGCAGATTTAACAGCACCGGAAGAAATACAAAGGCAAACTGCCGTCATAACAATAAAAATCTTCCATCTGTTATTATTTTTCATCAAATCTTTTTCCGAATTTTAATTTCCTAACATTTATTTTTACAGTAATTATTTTTTTTTGTATCAAAAGTTAATTTTCGTAAACAAATCGTGACAAAAATTTATATATCCGTGAAAAGCCAAACGATTTTATTTAGAATGAGGAAATATTTAAGAATGGGATGGAATATATGATTCTAAAATCACTTATAACAAAGCTTTTCAACAAAAAACTGACTGCATCTGTATTGGGTATAATATTTTTGCTTCAACAAACAATGGTTTTACCTGTATTGGCGTCAGATATCACAGGTATTACAAAACCCGGCGGTGAACACGGCTCTTTTGATATCCATCCCGAATTTAACAAAGGTGACATAGGTTTTCGTCATTATTACCAATTCAATTTGGATCAAGGCGACATTGCCAACCTAATTTTTAAAATGCAGCAATCAGGTGTTAATATTGAACAATTTGTAAACCTTGTTGATAAAACTATTAATATTAACGGTATTATCAATACCATGCGCGACAACAATTTTTACGGGGGACGCGCAATTTTTGTTTCTCCTAACGGAATGGTTGTAGGCGCTTCCGGTGTACTCAATGTTGGCTCGTTGACGGCAATTGCACCTGCACCTAATGATTATTTACGTTTTGCCGGTGCAACAATGGGGCAAGGGGTATTAAATGATGCCGCCAACAACCTCGGAGTTAGTTCTGTAATAGATATCCCGGGCGCAGGCTCTTTTGAAGACAATATGACAAGAATTGAAGCTGCAGACCAAAAAGGTGATATTAATATTCAGGGTAAAATCATTGCAAGAAATGATGTAAGCCTCAAAGGTAAAAATATAATCATTGGCCAGGAAGGATCTATAAACAAAGCAGGCATTGTAGCCGGAGTTGGCGCGAACAACATTACCAACAACCATGGTAATGCAGACCAGATTTTAACAACAAATAAACAGGCAGAAAATCTTTTTAATGCACTTGTTAACAATGATGTTGTAAGCGGTAAGGGTTTTGGTAACGAAAACGGGAAAATAACTATCGCGGCTCAATCTTTCAGAGAAAACTCTGTAGTCACTGTAGCAGACAAAATCGGGGACAAGCTTATTGAAACCATTGTACAGGAAGCGAAAGAACAAGGCATAGACGAAGCAGAAGCAATACAAAACGCAATTAATGACTATTTGATAGAAATTGGTGATGTCAACGACCCTGACAGTATTGAAACAAACAAAGCAACTGTCACAATCCACAATGCAACAATAGCTGGCGAAGATGTTGATATTACAGCAACTAGCAAAATTGATTACATCTCATTAAAAGGCAATCCGATGGTTGATTTTATTTCCGGTTCTGCAATAGGAAACAAAATTCAATCTATGATTAGCGGTAACGACTATGACTATGAAGGTGCAAGAGCTAAAGCAACAATTGATATTGGCAGCGGAGCCGAAATAAAAGCAACTGGAGATGTTAATGCAAAATCTCTTGCCGTTGCAAACACAAACGTAAAACTTTCAACAAAAAAGACACCTGTTACAGACACTACAGGAGAATTGTACTATTCTGTGGGCACAAAAACAGTATCAAACGTAAATGTCAAAGATGGTGCAAGCATTAAAGCAGACGGAGATGTCACTCTAAATGCAACATCCAAAAACTCACAGTGGATTAAGATTAAAAACCCTACATCTATTGCAGGCAATATAGCGGCAGAAAACGGACTTTTGCCCACAGTGCAGATTATTGTACTAAATTCTATGACAGAAGCAGATACAAATGTAAATGTTGAAAACGGTGCCGAGATAAAAGCGCAAAACCTTGATGTACAGACCGTTAATACAACAAATGATTTAACAACGCTCAATTCTCTTGCAACAATTGACAAAGAAAACAAACAGGGCATTGGTGCTGCTATTGCAATTGCCATAAAAAATTCAGATATTAATACATCCGCAAAACTTGACACAACAGTTGACACACACAATAAAGGCAACGTGAATGTTACAGCGCAAAGCATGCATGTTTCTTCCACACAGGTGACAGCAAAAGTTGATGGAGAGTTAAAAGGTGTAAAAGCTCAAGCTATCAAAAAACTTGCGGGTTCAGAAGCTGTAAAAACACAGATTAATAATATTATCAGCAAGTTGGGATTGGAGGGTGTAACATCTCTTGGCGAATCACTTCCAAATGTCAGCACAGCACTTGTTGTAAATAACAGCAATATTGATACATCTGCCACTATCGGCAAAAATGCCAATATTCACGCAGATAACGTTAATGTACAGGCCAATGCAATAGACCTGACTGTTAACAGTGCAACTTCTCACGTACAAGATTCTTCCACTGCCGATTATGTGCCAGCCCCGGGTGTGGCAGTAATTGTAAACAATCAGACAAATAATACAAATGCAGCTGTAGAAGATGGTGACAGCAACAATCACGCAGTAATCAAGGCAAACAATGATTTTAAAATCAGCTCTACTCTTGAGCAGCCGATGAATGAAGCTACATTTGAGTTTATCCTTGGTCTTGCACAAACAGCCGGTGATTTAAAACTTGGCCTTGGTGAAACAGCAGATGCTGTTGAAGGAGCACCTGAATATATTGGAAGCGGAGAGTGGGATTATGAGCTTCTTTTGCAGGCTCTGACAAACCCCGCCGGCGAAATCACAGGTGATATTAAGGATATTAAATTTGACTTAAATGCAGCAGGCATAAAGAACACACTTGGATTAAAAGGCTTTTTTAACAATTGGGCAGAGTCAACCTCCACAGTAAAATCAGGCGGTATGGGCACTGCAGCAAGTGTTGTTGTATCAGAGATTCTTAATAACACAAATGCAAAACTCGGAAATTATACAAAGGTTGACGCACAAAATGTAATTGTCAACGCTGCAAATAAAGTTACACAATACAATGCTGTAGGTGATGTAGCTAAATTATGGAAACTCACAGACGGCTCATCAGGAGACAAAGGCGGTATTGGCGGCAGTGTACTTGTGGAGTCTGTTGAAAGCAAAGCAAATGCGCAAATAGGTGATAATGCAGAAATTACAGCAACAGCCGTAACAAAAGACGGCAAGACACAAGGCGGAAATGTAAGTGTAAATGCGGCTAACAACCAGAATTTCTTATCTGTAGTAGTGACAGGAAGCAAGACAAAAAGCGGTCTTGCACTTTCCGGCAGCACCGTTGTGCAGGATGTGACAGGAGAAACCACAGCATCTGTCGGAAAATCAAAAATTAATGCGAGTACATTGACAGTAAATGCAGGAGAAGCACAATCCACAGAATCTGAAAAAACAGCAGAAAACCTGTTTGATGATAAAAACAATCCGTTTTCCGACAAATTTGAAGACCTTGATGATTCTGAAGTTACACTCGAAGCAGACTTGAGCTCTCCTGTTATTAACAAATACAAAGATATTGATGAAAATACAGGACTTTTGTCTTTAAAAGATTCTGTAATAAAAGATGGAATATCTAATATTCTTATATCAGGAGCTATAGCTTCTCAAAAAGGTTCTACAACAGAAGGAGGTAGCAGCTCTTCTTCCGGCGCAGCTATTGGTGCGGCAGTTAATGTAAGTGAGTTTTCAAGAGCAGTAAATGCATTTATTGCAGACGGTGCTGATATTACATTAACAGATTCATTAAATGTAATTGCAGATTCTTATACGCAAAGTCTCAACATTGCAGTAGCCGGTGCTTTTGCCGGAGGCGTTTCAATGAAAGACAAAGGCGACAAAGATAAAAACAAAGCAGACTCCTGGAAAGACAAAGCAAACGGGCTTGTTGAAAAACTTGCAGACAAACTCAATTCCTCTGATAATGCAATTGCAGGAGCCCTGGGTTCTACAATCAAAAACAACTTAAATGACACTGCAGCACAAGAAGCTGCTGACGCAAACAAAGGCGGAGACCTTGCAGGCAAACTGACAGATGGAGGAAAACTTACCAACACAGAAAATGCTTCCACAGCGTCAAACAATATTTCTGCTGCAGCTGCAGGTTCTGTAAACGTTCAAATTAATGACAGCACTGTAGAAGCAAAAGTAGGCAATGCAAATATCACAGTAGGCAAAGATATAAATGTCAAAGCCAACCAGAAAACAAGCAACTTAAATGTCGGCACAGGTTTTGCAAAAGCAAGCACCGTAGGTGCCGGAGCTGCGGTTAATGTTATTGAAAATACAAATAAGACAAACGCCATTATCGGGAACACAGAAACACAGGGCAAAGCCAATATCACTTTCACAGGTGATGCAGAGCACAACCTTAATGTAACAGCAGAAGAAAATAATGATAATATTCAGGTAGCTGTTGGTGTCGGTGTAGCGTCAAACTCTTCTGATGACACAGACACAACTGTTTCAGCAGGCGGTTCTTTTAACACTGACATACTGGAAAACAGTGTCAAAGCGCAAATCAACAATGCTTCTGTCAAAAAGACAGCGGGCAAAGATATAGATGTAAATGTTAATGCTAAAAATTATTCAACAGCATACAAAGGTGCCGGTGGATTATCAATAAACAGCGGAACATCAGATTCCACATCCGTAGGTGCCGGAGTTGCAGGCAACATAAACCTTATAAACAAAAAAACAGAAGCATCAATTAATGCAAACACAACAATTGAAGATGCAAAAAATGTAAAAGTTGCAATCAACAATGACAAAGATACACCCACTGAAAACCTTATATCTGTCGCCGTAGGGGGTGCTGTTATTACAGGTTCAAAATCAGGCTATTCCTTTGAAGGTGCAATTGGTGCAGATGTAATCAATAACAGTTTAACAGCTGCAATTAACAACTCCCAAATAACAGCAAGCGAAAATATTGATGTTATTGCGAACAACTATCTTAAAGACAGTAATCTTACAGGCGCTCTGGCATTCTCCACCACTCCGTCAGGCGTTGGTGCGGGGCTTGGTACTGTTGTAAATGTAATAAATACCGAGTTAAATGCCAATATTACAGACTCTACAATATATAGTGCAGAAGACCTGAATGTAAAAGCCAATGATAAAGAATTGCTCCAATTTTTGGCAATGAATATGGGAATTACCACAAAAGGAGCTTCTACAGCAGGAGTCAATGCAATTGTAAATGTACTCAACAGTACAGTAAAAGCTAATATAACAAATTCTGATATCACAAACTCCGGTGACACAAACGTAATCGCTGATTATGATACAGATATAAAAGGAATCACAGGTGTTGTGGAAGCTGCTGTGAAAAAAGGAGCAGCTCTTGGCGGCAATGCACTTGTTAATGTACTTTCCAGCAAAGTCGAAGCAGAAATCAAAAACAAAAAAGTAGACTCTGACGGAAAGGTAACAGTCAGCGCAAAATCTAACGAAAAAATTGATGTTGTACCAATAGGTGTAGGTATTTCCGGAGGAAAAGCTGCAGCAGCAGGCAACATTGCGGTTAATGTTTTAAACAACAAAACAAATGCAAAAGTTGACTCTACAAATATTCATTCATCAGGTCTTAGTGTAGAAGCAGAAGATACAACAACCTCCTACAACAGAGGCGGTACTCTTGCTATTACAATAGGCAACGAAGGCGCAGCTATCGGTGGTTCTGTAATGGTGGATGTATTAAATAAAAATGTAAACGCATCCATCGAAAATTCACAGGATATTAATACCTCTGACGGCGCAATACTTGTAGAGGCAAAGGCTGAAACCTTGTTCGGCCCCAAAGATACACCGTCTATCTCGCTTGACGGACTAATTGGAGAGCTCGACAGCACTGATTTAAACAATATAGACAGCTTAAAAGACTGGCAAATGACTTATGACCTTGGAGGAGGAGGCAATGCTGCTGTCAGCGGTTCTTTGATTGCTAAATTCTCTGACAATAAGGTAACTGCAGGTATAAAAAATTCCAACATACAAAATGCAGGCAGTGTTGATGTTGCAGCAAAAAATGAAATTTACACAAGAGCAATTGTCGGCAACATAACCGGTTCAAAAGGTGCTGCAATAGGCGGTTCAACATTCATCAATGTAAATACAGGAAAAACAGAAGCGTTAATTGACAATTCAAAAATAACAGCAGCTGACGATGTTACTGTTAATGCAGACTCTATTCAGGATTACAAAACAATAATGGCTGTTGGCGGAGGTGCAGGCAAAGTATCTGTTAACGGTTCTATCAACACAAATACCGCAAAAGATACAACAACAGCCTCCATTAAAAACTCCTCTGTATCAACAGAAGGCAATGTCAACGTCAGTGCACAAGCAAAAGATGATGTTGAAAGCATGAATCTGGCTGTTAGTATTGCAGGCAAAGCATCTGTTGGCGGCATTGTATATAACAACAACTTTAATAATACTGTAAATGCAAGCATTTCAGGCACACACCCTGATTTATCCTCTAATGAAGTGAATATAAAAGCAAATGATATAACACTCGATGCAAAATCTGCTGAATCATTCTCTGCAATGATGGCAATGATAGGCGTTGGCGGAAATGCTGCTGTCAGCGGAGTCATTGTAGTAAACACAATTGCAGCAAACGTAAATTCTTTCATTGAAAATGCGATGGTTAATTCCGACGGCAAAATCAATGTAAATTCTGCTCACAGTTACAATTATGATAAATATGGCGATAAAACAAACTATTTTACAGACACATTAATGGCAAACAGTGCCGGAAAAGATATTACATCAGACGATATAACAACAGGTGAATACACACCTATCGTAATGGTGCTTGGCATTTCCGGCGCAGGTAATGCCGCAATAAATGCAACAGATGTCACAAATGTATTAAATACAAATATAAATGCATATGTACAAGATTCACAAATTGCAAGCGTTGACGGCTTAAGCATCAATGCGGTTGCAAATGAAGTATTTTATGATGCACTTGCAGGTGTAGGTGTTGCCGGCAATGCGGCAGTGGGAGTAACAACAGCACAGCATATACTCTCCAGTAATGTAAATGCAGCACTGAAAAATACACAGGTCACAGAAGGAAATGTTGATGTAACTGCTACTCAAAACACCAATTTAAATACTGTCCTTTTTATGGCAAATATTGCCGGCTCAGGAGCAGGTGTTACAGCAGTAGCCGGTGTGAATACACTTGATAACAATGTAAATGCAAAAATTGAAAACAGCACTGTACATAACGGTAATGCAAACGTTAAAGCAGAAAACAATACAAAAGCCAATACAATGGTGGTTGCAGCAAGCGGAGCAGGTGTAGGAGCAGCAGTAAATGCAGTGACAATAACAGATGTGGCATCCGGCTCTACAATTGCTTCAATTGAAAACTCAACGGTTAAAAAAGGCAAAACAACTGTTGAAGCTATAAACAGAACAGATATGAACAACCTGATTACAGGCGGAGCAGTTGCAGGCCAGGGTGCGGCAATAGGAGCTTATGCACCTGTCAGCACTATGGAAAATACTGTAAAAGCATTTATCAAAGACTCTCATCTTAATGACAATTCTGATATGAGCAGTGTAAGTGCGTTATCAGAAGTATTGCAAAAAACCATTGTTGCAAACATCTCTGCCGCCGGAGTGGGTGCGGGATTAGGCGCAACAGCAATAGTAAATGTTATTGACAACGATGTAGAAGCATACATCCTAAATACAGATATTACTAATGGCAGTATTGCTATTAATGCACAACAACATTCCGAACTTGAAGGAATGGTTGCTTCTGTAGCAGCTACAGGAGTAGGCTTCTCCGGTGGAATAAATACAGCTGTTAACACATTGGAAGACAGGGTTAAAGCATATGCGGATAATGTCATTGCCCAAAATGCTTATCTGGATATAGATGCATCGGAAAACCAGACTCTTAACTTTGAAATTGCAGCACTTACAGGTTCCGGTACAGCAGGAGGAACAGGTGCAGCAATTGTTAATGTAATTAATAATGCACTTGATGCATATTTACAAAACAGTGAATTAACTGGCGGTAAGGCTGATGTAAACGCAACTTTGACCTCTGATATTATAGCAGATATGAGCAGCCTCACAGCAGGAGGGCTTGCCGGTGTAGGCGCAGGTGCGATAGTTAATGTTTTAACAAACAAAACCAATGCATACATTCAAAACTCTTCAGCAAAAGATGTAAAATCACTAACAGCTTCAGCTGTTTCAAAAGAAAATATTTATGGCAATAACAGTGTGATTGGTGCAGGCTGGTTCGGCGCAGCAGTAAGCACACTAGTTAATGTAATCGAAAATGAAACAACTGCAAAAATAGATGCAGGAAATAACAACATAACAACAACAGGAGCATTAACTGTCAACGCCACTGATTCACTTACATTGAATAATGAAGCAGGTTCTATATCTGCTGGTAAAATTGCAGCAGGTGCTTCTGTAAACGTTAATGTCTTAAACAATACAGTAACCTCTGAATTGTTAAGCAGCACAGGAAAAATCATTGCAGATTCCGCAAACGTAACTGCTGACTCTGTAATAGATTTAAATATCAATACAAACTCCACAGCTGGCGGCTTGGCAGGTATTGCAGGTACTGTTGCCGTTACAAATATAGGTGACAGAATTACATCAGATGTAAATGTGGATGACGCAAATGTGCAAGACTCTGTTGCACAGGCTCAAGATACTGTAAACGGACTCGGTCTTGCTGATAATATAAGTCTTACATCCGGCGATGGCACACAAAAACAAGGCACAGCAGCTATTGTTTCTGCGGATATTACAACAAACAAAGACATTAATGTAAAAGCAACAAATACAGTAAATGCGGATATTTATAATAAAAATATTACAGAAGGAATTGTAGCTGCAGGTGCAACAGTACTTGTTACAAATACAAACTACAAAACATCTGCATCAATAGACAAAGATAACGCATCCGTTTCTTCACAAAACGGGGATATATCAGTCATTGCAAAAAACAATATAACTGCCACAACAGAAGCCAAACAAGGCTCTGGCGGTCTTGCATCAATCAACGGAAACATAGCACTGTTTAAAAACAACGCTCAAACTTCTTCCGAAATACTCTCCGGTACAATCAACGCACTTGCAGGAAATGTAAATATTAATGCGGAATCCACAGATAATATTACATCAATTGCTCACGGAGAAATCGGAGGCGGTGCAGTAATAAACGTTATAGTTGCACAAACAGAAACAGACAACAAAACAACTGCACAAATAAAAGGTAAAAACGGTAAAAAAGTAACAATAAATGCTAAAAACCTTGAAATTACAGCTACTAACACAAGTGACTTAAAAGCAGAAATGATGTCAACAGCAGGAGGCGCATTTGTTGCAAATACAGTTATTAATGAAGCTGTTTCAAAATCAGATACAACAGCAGGCATCTTCACCCCTAACGGAGATATAACATTAACAGGAGATTTAACAATAGCAGCACAAACAGACCATATCAGGGTTAATGACAATGTTATTGTTGGCTCTATAGCGGCAGTTGGTGCAGCAGTAACAGATCAAAATGCAACTATTGAATCTAAATTTACGGCAAGCACTGATTCTGCAAATATCAAAACTAAAAACGCAACAATAAAAGCAGGTACAAAGAAAAATTCGAATGAAGCAGGAGAACTCACTGCAAATGTAACTTCCGTAAATCGTTCAGGCCAGCTTGTTGGCGGCAATGGCACAAATATGAATGCTGTTGTAAGCGGAGAAACCAATGTTAAATTAAATAATACAACACTGAAAGCAGATGAAAAGGTCAATCTTCTTTCCAAAATAAAAAGACTTGCTAAAACAGACTCTGAAAGCCTTAGCGCCGGCCTTACAGCCATTGGTGTAACAACAGTAAAAACAGATGTAAAAGGAACAACTTCAATTGACACAAGCTCTTCAACAATCACAGCAAAAGAGCTTACTGCAAATTCAGACAGCAAAAGTGAAGCCAAAACAACACTTATTGCAGGCAACTCAGGCCTTGCAAGCGTAGGCACAACAACTTCCTCTGCTTCAGTGGCAACTGATGTTTCAATAAAAACAGGCAATATAAATGCAGACAAGATAAATATTGATTTAAAAACAGAGAAAAGTGCCACAATTGAAGATACAAACAAAGCTGCCGGTTTTGCAGGTATTGGAGCAAGCTCAATTTCTACAAATGTAAGCGGTAAATCAGGTATTACAACCACCGGTACAATAAGAAACCAGGCAAACGATGGTGCTGCAACAAACCTAAAAATGGCAGTTACTGACAACTCTACAGCCGAAAACAAATCAAAATCAGGCAGTTACGGAGCAGTCGGTGCTTCTGTTATCGACATTAACAGTGTTGTATCGTCTACCGTAAACAATCTCATAGGCGGAGATATATGGGCTGATAATATAAAATTTGAAAGCAATCTTAACAGAACATCCGTAGCCAACGGCCTGTCTGAATCAGCCGGTATTGGCGGTATCAGCAAAATCAACATAACAAGCCGAATTGGAGAAGAATCCGATAAAACAGGCTCCACAACAACAATAAGCGCTAATATCGGGCAGGCAAAAGGTACTGTTGACATTGACTCAAACACAACAAATAACGTAAAAACATATCTTTCTGATAATGTTGAAGGTCTTGTTGCAATAGCAAAAGGTTCTGCAAAAAATATCTTAAACTCTCAGAATAATATCAACATAACAGGAGCGATTATAGATATCGACGGAAATCTTGCAATAGATGCATCAAATCTGAACAACGTTGCTATGACAAGAAGTTCTGACACCAACGGATTTATTGCAATTAAAGGCGGAACGCTTGAAAACACAATCAACTCTGAAGCAAACATAGACATACAAGACTCTACGTTAAAAGCAAATATTGTAGAAATTACCTCCAAAGCTAAATTTGCTTCTTTGGGAACAATCCAATATGACGATAGTGCAGGTGGTTTCATTACCAGCTCAGGTGCAAAAATTGACAACAAAATTACACAAAAAAACAACGTAAACTTTAAAAATTCAACTCTTAATGCAAAAAAAGACTTGAGCATAAAACAGCAGTCCGACTCTGATTTCCATCAGGCCGTAAAATCAACACACAGTGGTTTTGCTGTGTACAACAGGGCTGAATCAAATCTGACTGTGACAAACGAAAACAAACTGGATATTGATAAAAATACAGAAATAACTGCAAATAATATAACTATTGCAATGGATTCCAGCAACAACCTGTCTTCAGAAACTCATACAGAAGCAAGACACTTTGCCGGACAGCCAAAATCATTTGCAAACCTTACTTTGAATGCAAACAACACAATGAATACCTCAGGTAAAATTGTATCTAAAGGAAGCACAAATATTCAATTCCTTTCAAATTCAATCAACACCCTCAAGCAAGACGCATACTTGTATGCCGAAGCAGCTGTGGCAACAGGTGATACAGGAGGAAGCCTCAATTATAATACTGACAACAAACTGAACATTGAAAAAGGTGCAATAATAGCATCTGACAAAGATGTTGTAGTAAATTATGACAAAGGTATAAATAAATTCGACTCAAAAGTACATTACAAAAAGAAAAGCAGACTTCTTTTCGGTATTCCGATAACAAAATCAGACAGCTGGTCAAGCATAAATACTAGTCACAAAGGTTCATTGAAAAATGACGGAGAAGTGTCAGCAGGCATTGGCTCTCAAAAATATATGACTATAGACAAAGACGGCAACATAGTCAAAGACTCCTTAAAAGGTTTTATTGACAGCGATTATCAGGAACAAGAGGCTGTTAACAAAGACTCTGCAACCGTTACACAGGAAACGCTTGACGCTTTAACAAGTGAAAAAGATTATCTTGAAGCAAAAATAGAAGAGCTAAATCAAGACAAAAATAAAAATTCGGAACAAATAAAAATATACAATGACCAGATAGCAGAAATCGACTCTATATTGGATTCTTATGAATCTGCAACAAAATATACAGAAGACCAGGTCAACAATATGATGAACAATGCAATTAAAGACAAAGTGGTCGGGCTTGAAGGTCCTGACGGCTCAAGTCTAAGCAGTTCAGATTATGAGGCCATAAAAAACCTTCAAAGCGAAAAAGTAAGCAAAGCCGAAGAACAATATAAAAAAGACGGAAATCTTCAGAATTATCTTGAAGCTGTAGAGAACGCTCTTGATAAGGCTCTTGCAGAATATCAATATTCTTACGAAAAACAAGTGGAAGTTGATGGAAAAACAGAAACTCAAACAATTACAACAAATTTAACTGACTCTCAAAAATCTTCTATCAAACAGGCTGTTAATGATCAGCAAGCATTATACAAAGAAGATGCTAACGGAGTCTTGAGATATGGTGATGCTGTTGTAATGAATCAGGAAACACAAAACACTCTTAACTCGTTGAATCAGAACAAAGAATCTATTGATTCTATGAAAAACAGCCTGCTTGATGTTAATTCCAAATATGACTCACAAATATCATCAATAAACGGCCAAATTAATGATATCAACACTCAATATGACTATATATCAAAAAATCCGCTTCCGGGAATAAATATTGCGGCTCCTTCAATAGTATTTGACAGTATTATTGCAGAAGTACCCAAAATCAAAATTACCGGTATTACTGAAAGTGATGTAACAGGTGATGGCACATTCAAGCTATATCAACCAAGCCTTGTTATAGAAAATTACTCAAATAAAAATCTTATATTCTCCGACATTAATATCAATAGAGGCGGAGAAGGCGGTCTTACTATAGGAGGAAAAGACTTTAGCGACTACCTTGACACAAACAAAAAAATTAACAACAAAGTTGCTTATGTTACAGACCAAAGCAACGCGGGTTATCAAAATACTGTAACGATTAACAGCTATTTTGACAAATACAACCCTGAAGTATACGGCCAAAAGCCTTCTGACACAATATTCAACAGCACTATCAATGCTGGAAAACACCTCAACATTTTCAATGACGGAGGTGATATAACCTTTGCCAATGCAATTACAGCAGACAAAAAGACAATAACTGCAACTAACGGCAATATTGTGTATGATGCTGCAGGTACAAACTTTGAGCTTAACAGCCAGGATTCTGTTAAAGCTGGCAAAAATGTTACGGTTACAGCCAAAAACATTAAAGTTGACGGAACATTACAGGCTGGAACAGATGAAAGGAACATTGAAATCACCGATGAAATGCTCCTTGCAGATAATCTTGTTGTCGACCCCGCAACAGGTCTGAAAAATATGATTAAAACAAACGGCAATATAAAAGCTCTCTACAAAGACGGAAAAATTTATGTTTTCCATATTGCACAAGAAGGCGGAAATGTTGACTTTAACGGATCAGTGACAGGTTCAGGTAAAGTTACTTATACAAACGGTTATTCAACAATCAACATACAAAATGACACTGAAAAACAGCTGATAGTACAAAACCTTGCAAACAACAGAATGAACGGTTCATTTGACAATCAAGGAACAATAACAAATGTTGTGAAACTTGGCAAAGACAAGGCTGAAACAACTATATCATCTAATGCAGATGTGATTATTAAAGGCGTTGTTGAAAACGGTAAAGGGTTTATTGAAAACGACGATACCAGCGTTTTGACAATAAATGCCAACAAAGCAGGCAGTGTAATTGTAGAAAACCTTGTAAGCCAAACAGGATTGCAACAATCAACTGTAGACTCTTTCGGAATATTGAACATAAACAAAGAAAACAATTCTGACGGAGGCATAGTTGTTAACGGCAAAATTACCCATGAAGGAGATTCTAATTTTGTTAACAACGGAAACAACGGTGTGCTTATAGCAGGTGTTATTGACAACTCAAACGGCACAGCATCCATTGAATCCAACAATGGCAATATTACTGTCTCCGGTACTGTATCAAATAATAACGGTGCAGTTAATATAGAAAACAAAAACACGCAAGATTCTTACATAAATATTACCAGCACAGGTGTTGTTAAAAACACATCAGGCGGCAATATCAGTATAAGAAACAACGGTAAAGCAGGATTATTAGTGGAAGGTATTATCAATTCATTGAAAGATGAAATCATGCTCTACTCTGATAATTCAGACATTATCATCGGGCATGAAGATACTGACAACAATATTCTTGCGGACAACAACAATATAAATATCACAATAAACAACGGAAATTTATTAAATGCGGGTTTTGATAAAACACTTATCAACACAGGCAAAGATCTGAATATCAATATCACTGACGGCGATATTGGAAAATCAACACACGCACTCGCTGGTAAAGAGAACGGATTCTCCATTAATGCCTCAACAAGAGACAACACAGAGGCTGTTAATATAAAAGTTGATGGAAAAATTACAGCCAGTGCAAAAAATAACAACAAAACAAACGATAGATTGATAAACCTGAATGCCAAAAAATCAGGAATGAATGTAAACAAAATAGATTCTGACGGAAATGTAATGCTTACTGCCGCAGAATGGCCGGAAAAGGATGAAAATCCAACACCTGACAGAGAGTCTTACTTCCACGGCTATTCTATAATCAATGCTGCTGATGATAAATCACAACCTAATATAACCGGTAAAAATATTTCTATCATTGCAAGTGACAATGTGGGAAGCAAAGATAATGCTCTTACTTATCTTCAAACACAGGGCGGTTCAATTAGTGTTGAAGCTGAAAATGATCTTTATATTAAAGGAATGGGAAGCAATGACAATATTTGGCAGTTGATTACAAAACGCGGCAATATGGGTCTTGATTTTTCAGGTGATGCTGTAATAAGAGAGCTCACTGCAGGAAAAGACATTTCTATTGTGTCAAAAGGTTCTAACGTAACTATTTATGACCTTGGAAAAGTTTCTCACCTCCTTGACGGAGATGACCTTTTATTCCCTCATGATCAAATTAAATTCTCAGATGTAGTGCCGGAAACAGTTCATATTACAGTTCTGGATGTCAATCCGGAAACAAGAATTGACCCTGATGAGGCAAACGCTACAATCAATATTTATAATGCATATGTTAAAGGCCAAAACAATGGTAAACCAGACGTTGTTTTAAAAGCCGACAAGATAATTGCACACGCATATGATGCTGCTGATTCTATAGTCACTAATACAGAAAGACCTAACGGGTTTGACCCGACGGAAGGCAGATTATATGCAGACGATTACACAGATAAAAATGCTCCGCAAGAGCTCAAGGCAACAGGTTTTAATACTGTAGGCGAAGGCAGCAGTCTTGTATTTGATATTCAAGGAGTGTCTCCTGACGATGTTAAAGCAGCAGGAGCTGACGAGTCTTCAAGAAATTACAAACCTCAAGATGTAATACAAACAGTAGAAATCTTTAACAACCCGTTTGGATTTACAGAAACTGTATACAAAGCAAAAGATGTAACGTTGTCTTTGAATTCTTCAGACACCGCACCTGACACTAACAGGGGTATGGTTCTTGATAAATTCTATGCTGACAATGCTTATGTTGATACAAAAGATTTGAATCTGAAAATAAAAGACGGTTTCATTACTAATTATGCAGAATTTAGAAACGGTGACAGATTTGCTGTTGGCGGAGGAAGACCGGTAGAACCAGGTGAATACAGATGGCTGACAATTGTGGACAATGACTACAACAGAAATATCTCCAGTGAATTTGGTATTCCAGTTACAAGTCAACTGTATACCAAACTCACAGGCTCATTTGCATTGAATATGGGCAACCTTATTGCTCTGGAAACCAAAGCACCTGTTGTAAATTACAACCCGTATGAAGTTGTTAACCTTCCTAGAACAGAAAACAGCTTCTACAGGCTGACATACAAAGATGACAAAATACAAAAAACAACTACAACACCGGAGTTCTCAGATATCGACAAATCTACTTACAAACCTACAAAACGTAACGCAATAAGATTTAATATTGCACAAAAAGATGGCTATGTATTGGTTTCAGACAAAAAGAAAAATAAAGAAAAAAGTCCAATAATTTCAATCATAGATATTTCCAAAACAGGCTTGGCTGTAGAACATGACGGAACATTAAAAGTCGGTGACAGAATGGTCCTTGATCTCAATATCCACAATATAAAGGCAAGCCCTGAAGTTGAAGTTGTAAGAGTTAGCGGTACCAATGCCGGTATGAAATTCATAAACCTTGATAAAGCTACTGCTAACAAGATTCTTTATATGAACATGTATTCCGCTAAAGAAACAGAACCGTCTGTAAGTAAACTTTAAAATAGATTAAATTTTATTTGCAATTACAAAAGCAATGGCCTTGTCTTTGTCATGTGACATAGACAGGGCTATTTCTATATTTTCTTCGCAGCCAATCAAATTAACATACGGAGATCCGTTTTCTTTGCGTAATATCTCTATTTGAGAATATGATAAATTCTTGTTGAGTATATTACTTAAAGCCTTAACAACAGCCTCTTTTGCGCAAAATCTGGCAGCAAGATGCCGTGCCGGCTGTGCATTAGAAAAACAATAATCCAATTCATTTTTTGTGTATATTTTATGCAAAAAATGGGAATCTTTTTCTAATGTTTTGTTCTCAAAACGGGAAATTTCCTCAATATCTACGCCAACCTGCTGCATTTTTGTTTTTCCTAAAACCTTTTTTGTCTTTAAGTTAATTTATAAAACTTTATAATTAATTTTTTTTTATTAGTATTTATATTATAATACAAATGTTCCATATATTTTTTATAAAAAACTGAATAGTAAACGAGCAGATTAAGGGGAGTAGACTTAATGCTGTCTTCAACTGAAGAGAGAATATTTGTAACCAAATCATTCTTGCCTCCTTTAGGCGAATATGAAGCATATATAAAACAAGTTTTTCAAAACGGCCAATTAACAAATCAAGGGCCGTTATTACAAAAACTGCAGGAAAAATTATCCTGTTATTTAGGAGTAAAAAATCTACACTATGTAACAAATGGCACAATAGCTATTCAACTTGCACTAAAAGCCCTTGATATAGAAGATGGAGAAATTATTACAACTCCGTTTTCATATGTTGCAACGGTTTCTTCCATATTATGGGAAAGATGTACTCCTGTATTTGTAGATATAGAAGCTGATAATTTTACTATAGATCCTGATAAAATAGAAAAAGCAATTACTCCAAAAACAAAAGCAATAATTGCTGTACACGTTTTTGGATATGCATGTAATACAGAAAAAATTGAAGCTATTGCACGCAAACACAATATAAAAGTAATATATGATGCAGCTCACGCATTTGGTTCTTTATACAAAAACAAATCGTTGCTTGATTTTGGTGATATTTCAACCTGTAGCTTTCATGCAACAAAGTTATTCCATACAATAGAAGGCGGAGCTTGTATTGTTAAGGACAAAGCTATATCTGACAAGTTGGAGTTGATAAAAAGATTCGGCCATCAGGGAGATGAACATTTTTGTTTGGGTATAAATGCAAAACAGTCTGAAATTAACGCTGCAATGGGATTGGCAAATTTCGAATATCTTAATGAAATCCTTGCAAAAAGAAGACAAGCTGTACAGTTGTATGACAACATCTTGTGCGGACTGTTGCAAAGACCTGCAAAACAAAAAGATTTACAATACAACAACGCTTATTACCCTGTATTATTCAAAAACGAACAACAACTTTTAAGCGTCTTCAAATCATTGAATGAAAAAGGAATTTTTCCAAGAAGATATTTTTACCCCAGTTTGAATAAACTGCCTTATATAAATAAGACACAGGATTGCCCTGTATCAGAAGATATAAGTTCTAGAATCGCTTGTTTACCGTTGTTTAACGATATAACAGAAAAGCAAATAAAAACAATCTGCAACATCATAAGAGGAGAGTTAGCGTGAAGATAGATTTTTCAAAACTCTTTTCTTATACAAAAAATAGTGACTATATAACTGTTAAATTTTTAGGCATAAAACTTTGTGTAAAAAATAAACAAAAGGTGCTTGATGCTATAAAAATACAAAACAGTTATGATTTGTCGAATATAAAAAATACAAAAAAATTGATTGTATTTTTTATTCCACCCAAAAACGATATAAATGGCGGGATTATGTCTATTTTCTCTATTTGCAAATATTCCAGAGAGATTTGTCCTGATGCACAGTGTGTTATAACAACATTCCCATCAAAAGTTACTTATGAGCGTAATACATTTTTTAAAAACGACGAAAAAATTTACCGCTGGGAACAAATAGTTAACAATGCAAAAAATGTTAAGGAGCTAATAATACACATACCGGAATATTTTTCCGATAAATTCAGCACAGCATTAACAAACAAG
>ERZ838118.401-NODE-401-length-60567-cov-40.367514_pt1 | contig 60567 bp, 35 predicted proteins | sample MGYA00519863_ERZ838118 | MGnify/ENA primary metagenome ERZ838118 (study PRJEB31850, sample SAMEA3708827) | human gut metagenome | biome: human gut; feature: human-associated habitat; material: faeces | place: China | collected 2014 ...
AAGAGCCGAAGGTGCAATCCACGGCCATCAGGCAAATGAGGGAGGAAATAAAGAAGCTGACCGGCAAAGAGTAAAGGCTATGTTTTTTCATCCTATTCCCTTTGTCAGACGAGCCATTCGATATTGCTTCTTCACAGCCGTGAAGAACTCATTTTGATTTCGTATCTTTGTCCCAATGAAGCCAAACAATAAAGTTCTACTGGGGATGAGTGGGGGAACGGACAGCTCCGTTGCCGCCTTACTGTTACAGGATGCCGGGTACGAAGTGACCGGTGTCACTTTTCGTTTTTATGAAAAAGAAGGAGATACGGAATATTTGGACGATGCACGGACTTTATGTGAACAACTGAAAATCAAGCATATCACCTACGACGTTCGCAATATATTCCGAAAGACAATCATTGATTATTTTATCCGCGAATACATGGCCGGGCATACCCCTGTGCCTTGCACGCTCTGTAACAATTACCTCAAATGGCCACTTCTACAACAGTTGGCCGACGAATTGGGTATCTATCATTTTGCTACCGGTCACTATGTCCGCAAGCGTTTCATCGACGGATTTTACCACATCACTGCCGGAGCAGACCCTGACAAAGAACAGTCGTTCTTTTTATGGGGGCTTCCACAAGATATCCTGCAACGGATGTTGCTCCCGATGGGGGAACTCACCAAAACCCGTGTCCGCGAAATAGCCGAAGAACGCGGTTTCTTGAAGGCAGCCCGCAAACGTGACAGTCTGGGAGTGTGCTTCTGTCCCATGGACTATCGCACGTTTTTACGCCGCGAGCTGCCGGAAAATAGCATTAAGCCCGGCAAATTTTTCGATGAAACAGGAAACTTCATTGCATGGCACGAAGGTTATCCTTTCTATACCATCGGTCAGCGACGGGGATTGGGGATTGATTTAAACCGTGCCGTCTTCGTAAAAGAGATATTTCCCGAAGAAAACAAAGTGATATTAAGCGATTTGAAAGCGTTGGAAAAAACAGAAATGACATTGAAAGACTGGAATATCACAAATCCTGACGCATTGCTCTGCAAGAACGATGTGATTGTGAAAATACGCTATCGCAAGCAAGCTAATCGGTGCACAGTGACACTGCAAGCGGACAATACGCTCCACGTGCAACTGCACGAGCCGCTTACCGCCATTGCCACCGGACAGGCAGCCGCTTTTTATCGAGAAGACGTGGTGTTGGGAGGAGGAATTATCTTATAGGGACAGACCTGTATGTCTGCTTGAATACATAAAGTCCGATGTTATGTTATCAGGCAGACACTATGGCATTTAATACATTTCTACACTAACCGACTTATTTGGCTGCTTTAGCAAATGTATAGATTACAAATGTGTGGGGAGTAACTTCTACTTCCAGTATATTACCATCTTCCTGCACATACGTATCCAGTTTGGCTATATCTATCTGTTTATCAGACGAATTCTGATACTGGCACACCAATCCGCAGTTCAAAACAGGCAATGGCTCTGCTCCTATATCTTCCGAAAGCTGGAAATATTCAAAGAATCCCAACCCGCAAGTCTGGAAATAATCGGGAAAGAAACGATGCTTGAAAGTATAATGCCAACGATTCTCATTCAGAGGACGGTTTTCTACAGAGCCCACACCGAAAAGCGATATTCTGCCCCCTCTTTCACACCGATACCGAAGAAGCCTTCATTCTCCAGCCCTGTATGCTTGTGACGATATCCCATTTCCCAAACGAACATAATGCGGATTGCGCTCAAACGGCCCGTCATCCATCAGCCTCACATTGCCAAAAACATTCCAACCCATAAAGTGCTGGGGAAATTCAAAAGAACGATTCTTTACCAGTTCGGCATACAAACCGCCGTCCGCCCCATAATTGATATCTTCAAAAAAGAGTCCATACATCGTAGGCTGAATCTCTGATTCGGGCTTGTTGGTCTGTATAACCATGTTGTGTGTACTCTGCGCGTGTAGTACAATGCCTGCTGCCAACGCCACGGCGGTCATTAAACTGCGGTATAATTTCATGATAGTATTTCCTTAAAAATAATATTCTGTGTGACAAAGATAAGAAAGGGCTTTTTCACGCGAGGTACACTTTTGGCTTTTTTTGTAAGCGAAATGGCAGATTGCACGATTAGTATATCCTACGTGACGATTTTTTTGCCATCCGAGTATCTTTTAATTCCGTACTTTTGTCCTATCAATCAATTAAACCCTTAAAGAAATGAAAACACTTGCTTATTTAGTCATTCACTTTCCATCATCCTTACCCTTTCCGCCCAAAGTATATCGATTTCAGGTCCCGACGGCAACTTAAAACTAACCACCCGGACAGAGGCAGGTACTCCGATTTACTCCGTAACCTATAAAGACAAGACCATTTTTGGAGGATTACTGGTGGTTACACCATTTTGTCCTTTTAATTCGGTTAAAACTAATTGTATATCAACTATTTATAAAATCTTATTCTTCTCCAAAATTCTCACGCAGGACAAAAATGGGACAAAACCACAGGAAAATAAATACAAGAACACTCTTGACTGAAAATGCCTTTGCGGTGCATTCCCTCCGTCTTTGCAAAGGTACGAATTTGTCCCGTCAAAAACTAATATCTTATCGTATTTTCACGGTTGCACCATTCCGCGGGGCTGGGAACGCATGTATCCCAACTATGTGGGCAGTGAAGCAGTGCTGGCGTCCGAAAATCTGATATTCCAACAGCATTTTTGCGATGAAGAAGCATTCAACGCCCATCGCCACGGCGACCAATGGTACATTGCAGGTATCAATGTACAAAAGGAGGAACTGAAACTGAATCTGCCCATGCTGAGCAAAGGGGATAAAGTAACGGTTTATAAGGATTCAAATTCTCGTGAGGCTGAAAGTGAGGAAATAACAATCAAGAAACCGCAAGAGATGAAAGTGAGTATTCTGCCGGAAGGAGGAGCGGTTTGGAGAAAATAAAGTGATTCAGGCATATTATCATATTATCGAATAAAAAGAAGAATCTATTGTTTTCTATTTATCTCATTTCATCGTGATTTAACGTCACTAGCTTAAATAGAACATTTCCTTCCAAACATTCAGGACTATCATAAACCATTAAAGATTCAAATAAAGATTCTCATAAAACAAGAATAAGGAGAGGCATGATTCATATAGAATCAAATCCTCTCCTTACAAATTTACTATTCAACAAAAAGGGCAGGGTTTATAACCCTTTTCGTTTATAGCGAGATTACTTAGATGCACTTACAACTACAGATAATGTCTTAGTAACGCCAAATACGTCTACCAATTCAAACTCGATAGTTACAGGTTCTGTCGTTCCAATGCTCGAAGGCAACTGAATCATTACACCACCCGGAATTGCTTCATAGCTAAATGAGTCACCTTTATTAGCTTTTATTGCAGGCAATAAAGTTACAACTACGTTCTCCTCACTAGCTTTACCCGGTATCCAAGATCTTGTTTTGGTCTCATCATCCATCACAAGTTCAGCATTATTAAGCTGGTCTAGGTCACCGACTTCTCCATCAAGCAGAGATAAAGCAGTCTTCACTCCATTCTTGTAATAGTATGCAGTCTTATGAGCATCTTGGAGATTGAATGTAGTAGCGAATCCTTCTGTTCCTTCTTCAAATCCCTGACGATGATTCATTGCAGAACGGTTGTCTATAGTACCATCTTCCTTCACACCATCAAACAGATAGAATGTATCACCCAATGCATCGGTCAAAGTAAAGTCGGCATCAGTCAAGATTACTTCACGAGTCACATTGTTAGAAATATATTCCTTATTAGCCTTTACTTCTTTAGCATCACCCAACAAGCTGGCAAATCTCAAAGTAAAGTCTGAAACTTGTTCGTCTGTTGCAGGATATACTCCATAGAATGAATAAGCTGCACGGATTTCAATATCGCTATTATTAACATCACCCTTATGAATATAAGTATTCCATTCTGCAGCCTTGCTTGAATAATCAATAGCAGTCAACGGAGTATTGAGAGTATTATAATCTTTTCCTAAGAACTTACCATCATAAATATTAAACTTAGGATTACCAACTAAGGTATAATATTCTGCATTTGGTACAAACTCACTATACTGAATTGCATAAGCAGTAGTAAATGCTTCATAGAACGGAACATACATATAATCCTTATTTACCAAGTCGCCATAAATGCTCAATACGTCACCATTCCAAACAGCTTTTTCACCGTTTACACGAGTGATATCCAAAGTCGGTTGAGTAAATTCGAACGGCAAAATGATAGAAGCAACAGGTGTGCCGGTATCTTCATCGTTTACAGTCAATGTCAACTGATAAGCATTGTTCAATGTGAAGTTATACGGATAACCTTTTGATACACAGAACTGGAATGTTATAGCATTATCGGCAATAGCATAACGAACATTGTATCCCTTTTCAAAGTTATCCCAATTTTCATTATTTTCACCTTCACCACCAATCAGAGTCAAATCAACATGACCGGCTTTAATAGCGCTAGCCCATACAGCCTTTTCGGTTGCAGTCATTCCTTCAATCATCTTAGTCAAATCGTATGCTTCGGTATTCAATGCAAACTCTTTTTGACCATTACTAGACCATGCACCATATATTGTATTTAATGCCGGATTTTTCTTGGTAATCAGTTTAGCGTCCAATGCCGTGTACAAGCGTTCCAAAGTGATTTCATGTGCACTTGCCATTTCTTCACGCATAAGAGCAGTGAATTGAGGAGCATTGTTCCCTTCAACCACTGTACCATCCATCAAGATATAGTTGTAAACAAACCGGATGGAGTTATTAACACCTGTTTCTCTTGTATAGCGGAAAGCATGTCCTTCATCAAGAATTTCCACACCATAAAGAGCAGCATTTTTCAGGTTCTTTGCAGACTGTTCCAGTGTAATCCAGTAATCGTATACAGCTGCAGCATCTACAGAAGGAGATACCCAACTAACATCGGGAGTATAGCTTTCGTTTACTGCACAATTGGTCAAAGAGTTGACATAAACGTATACCTTACCTATTTTTTTCAGTTTAGCACCTAAGTCATAAGGAGTCTTGATAGAAGTATTATCCAAAGTTGCAGTCAAAGATAAAGCATGCTTAGCACCATCATTAGCCTTAAACAATAAATAATTCTTTGTTCTTGCATCAGTAATGTCTTCATAACGAGTAAAGTCATGAGGCAGTACCCATACACCATTTTCAGAAGCAGCAGTTCTGGTAGCCAAAACTCCCTTATATGGAATAGCCTCTTTAAACTTCAGTTCTGTATTTACATTAGCAGAGTTCATCAGCTTGTAAGAATATGCAGAAGCATCTGTTCCTTGCGGATTAACTACTACCTGCAAATCACGGTCAAGAGTTGTATACAAACCTTTTTCCAAAGTTTTCTTGTAAGGTCCGTATTCTACTGCCTTTTCATTGATACCATAGAGTGCAAACATTTCGGTAGAACCATTCAGAATATCCATATATCCCATAGTCGAGCTGCTAGGAATAAAAATAGTCTGAGTTTCACCGTTATTGTCTCTGACAGTCAGTTCAAAGCCACCGTTTACTTCAACAGCAGTTACACCACCGGCAATGTATTGAGTCGGAACATAGTCGCCTTTTTCAGCATCCCACACTTCCCAATAGCCATCAGCGCTGATTTTGGCATCATGACCGGCAGCAGCGGCAGAACCGTCCTCACCTTTATCGCCTTTTTCACCTTTAGCAGGGTATTCAGATACAACACCGTCAAATGCCCAATAACCATCTTTGACAGTTACAACTGTACCGGGCTTTCCATCTTTACCATCTGCGCCTTTGATTGTTTCAATAACGCTAGTAGTTTCGTCATTCCAAGTGATTTTAATACCATCACCTTCTTTAGCGATATTGGTAACAAATTTACCACTACCTACTTTTGTCTGTAATTCAGAGATTGCAGCCTTGATATCGGTCAATTCTTTGTTGATTTGATCGATGTCATCGTCATAATCCTTACAAGACACGAATGTTCCCGTCGAAGAAACCATTAGGGCTCCAAACAGGATTGCACTTAAAAACTTTTTGTTCATAATAGAAAAACTTTAAATTTATAAATTTAAAAAACTAAAATTGGTTATACATATTCTATCGGTTCTGAGAGCTGTACCCTCTGTTCATATTTCACATAACGCTTGGGAGATACGCCTGTCACTTTCTTGAAAGAGTTGTAAAAAGCACTTCGAGACAGGAATCCGCACTTTTGAGGTAATTCTTCCAATGTGCATGTGCCGAAGCGAAGCAGCTCTTTGGCATATTCCACCCGATAAGTGTTTATCAAATCTTTCAAGTGGCAACCAAAATAACGGTTCACCACATTAGATAAATAGGTCTGATTCGTTTCAATCATCTCGCTCAGTTTCTTTAAAGAAAGTTTCGGGTCAAGAAATACTTGGCGCACTTCCAAATAGTACAATACATATTTATATAAGTCACAATCGACTTTCCTTCTTTGCACCGCTTCCCCACCACTTGCGAACTTCTGATCCCAATAAAGATGAGCCGCTCGGAAGAGCAGGTTTTTCTGCCTTTCGGAAGTAAAGGTGCGTTTGTCGCGGTGTAGAAACAAGTAGTCCATTGTATCCTCTTTTTACTGTCTCTATATCAGATAAATACACACTTTTCAAACTCTTAAAAAGAGGTTGCGTTCGGTGTATCTCTTAGTAAGAGATACACCGAACGCACATAACCGTCTTATTTCTAATCATTTAAACCGATAAAAAAGTGTCCCGAAACTTAAGGCTAAAGATATTTTTGCACTTGGCTTGTGATTTTTCTTCTCAAAAAGTTTTAATTATCAAAACTTTGTGTAAATTTGCAGCGAAATGCATATCTCTTACTAAGAGATACACATTTTTTCTTCTTTCTCCCAAAATCTTATTCATCACATTCCCAATCGATTAAGCATTATCAAGTAGATAGTTTACCCTCAATCCGTCCATATTAAAATATGTAAACGTTCTATAAAATAAAGACCAAAGTGTTTTTGGAAAAGACCAAAGTGTTTCAAAAAGAGACCTAAGAGTTTTTCAAAAAGACTTAGGTCTTTAAAAAAAACTCTTCCATCTTTATTTCAAAACAAAAAGTGCAAAAAACAACTGCAATTATCACAAGAAAGCATATTTTGCTCTCACCCTCTCACCCACATCATCAAGAAGCCGATGAATAAAATGTTTCAGGGGTGAGAGATAAGGGTGAGAGATGGGGTGAGAGATGAGAGCATTCTCTTATTTTCGGCTAATAATGTATATTTCCGGTATCCCTATGTGCACACTTTTCCACATACGTGTGCACGCACGCTTCCGTCCGCATGAAGTGTTTCAGCCTGCAGAACAGAGTGTTTTATCCTATCAAACAAAGTGTTTCAGGCTGTTGAAACACTTTGTTTGAAAGAGTGAAACAACCGACGCGAAAGCAGTCATTGTGCAACAGCGACATACGCAACAGAAAGAAGCAACGCCCATGTGTGGCAACTTGTATAAGAAAGAATGCACAAAATACGTTTTTTGCCCAAAATGAGAGAACTGCTCTCACCTTTTTATCCATCTCTCACCCTCATCTCTCATCCCTGAAACCCTCTATTCATCAGGGATAAGGAGATGTGGGTGAGAGGGTGAGAGAACACCCAACGCATATTTGATACCGGCATCGAATGACCACGGATTGATGTAATGGGCAGACATATTAAACTTACGCAAGAGTGTTTAAAGTGGGAACTGATTAATCGCTACTATTTCGTTGGATTTACAGTATATTGCCTCAAGTTGCTTTGTGGGGTAAGGAGAAATTATATTTATAGTCAAACAGAATTAATTTGCGAAAAATTACAGATGTAGTACGGCTGATATTCAGTAGATTATACAGATTGTTTTTGCAATATATTTCTATTTGACTATAACAGGGAGTTTATCATGAAGTGGGTAAGAACCATGAAAAAGAACGAACTGAGTACCACCACTATTGCCATTGCGCTTCGTAGCCTGAGAACCATTATCAATATGTGCTCAATGAGAAGCCCAAGGAGGCTACTCCGGTTGTAGATAAGAAAGCCCTGCTTAAAATGCTGAAAGGTTTGAGTGAAGAGGAGCGGATGGAACTGATAGCTAATCTATCTGACTAATCATAGCCGCTTATCACAAGAATACCAAATGAATTACCGCAAAAACGCGGAATAAACTACCGCAAAAATACCAAATAAAACACCACAAAAACACCAAATAGATAGTTGTATTTCAAATAAAATCAGTATCTTTGCACTAAAACAAAGCAATCGTTATGAAATATTTATCAAGAGTAGCAGACAAAATGCTTCAAGAACGCCTGGAAACATTTGGAGCAGTGTTGATAGAAGGTCCGAAATGGACAGGTAAAACAACTACTGCAGAACAGCAAGCCAAAAGCGTAATTAAGCTACAAGACCCAGATAAAGCAGAAGAATATCTTACTACGGCAGCCACAAAGCCATCTTTATTGTTGAAAGGAGAGCAGCCGAAGTTGATTGATGAATGGCAAGATGCCCCGATGATTTGGGACGCTGTACGTACAGCTGTCGATAATGCAGGAGGCAAGCCTGGACAATTTATCCTGACGGGAAGCAACACCGTAGACAAAACGAAGATTCGACATACGGGGACAGGGCGCATTACACGCATGAAGATTTACCCGATGAGTTTATGGGAATCTCTGGAATCATCAGGAGAAGTTTCTATTCAGGAACTTTTCAACAACCCTGATTACGATATTGATGGTGCTTCAAGCAAACTAGATATTCCGGGATTGATTCTGGCAGCCTGCCGGGGAGGTTGGCCTGCCACGTTGCAGATGCCTGCAAAAGCAAGTATGTTCATCGCCAAGGATTATGTAAATAGTGTCTGCGAGAATGATATTTCGGCAGTAGATAACAGACAGCGAAATCCAAAAATTGCTCGACAAATCATGAAATCGTATGCTCGGAATATTAGTACACTGGCCAAGAAAAGCAATATCCTTGCAGATGTCACAGCATCGGAAGACATTAGTTTGTCCATGAATACCTTTGATGATTATATTGCAGCCTTGGAAAAATTGTTCGTTATCCAAGACATTGATGCGTGGTGTCCCGCTATCCGTAGCAAGACTGCCATCCGCAGTTCTTCCAAGCGTTGCTTCGTTGACCCATCTATTGCAGTGGCTGCTATGAATGTCAATGCTGAAGCTTTAGAGACTCAACTCAAGACATTTGGCTTTATCTTTGAGCAAATGTGTATAAGAGATTTAAAGATTTATACAGCAGATTTCAATAGCCATATTTCCTATTATAGAGACAGATATGGTCTGGAAGCGGATTTAGTGTTACATCTGGAAGATGGACGGTATGCACTAATCGAGTGCAAACTTGGTAGTAGCGAAATTGATGAAGGAGCTAAACACTTACTTGAACTCAAAAGGCTCATACAGGAGCACAACAAAACGGAAAAACAAGTACCTCTTCGAGAACCCGATTTGCTTATTGTTATGACTGGTGGAAGCATGGCTTACACTCGTCTTGATGGAGTGAAGGTTATTCCGTTGGCGTGTCTTAAGGATTAACCAATCAGCACATTATTTATATGGACGATGATATGAAGAAAACAGGAACCGTTCTAATGGCCAAACCGAAAGTTGTTATATTTCACTGTTTATAGTCAAAAAGAAATACGAGAGTTGCATTTACTTGCGGAAATTAGGGTGATTTGTTTGAACTAACAAAAGCCAATCCGGGGAAAATATCAATCTGATTCAGATAAAGTTTATCACACTCTTACGATTTACGCAAGAACTTTTGCACAATCGCATATACTTTCCCTCATATATTGTGATACTGAATCCGTTTTTTTTGTTAATTGTTTGCCTATTCCACACATTAATTTATACCTTTGCATTTCTAATTGGATGAATTATGGAAAATAAACTAACCATTTACAATACATTAAGTCGCAGAAAGGAACCTTTTGTTCCCCTCCATGCACCCCATGTAGGTATGTATGTGTGCGGCCCTACAGTATACGGTGATGCCCATTTGGGACATGCCCGCCCGGCTATCACATTCGATATCCTGTTCCGTTATCTCACCCATCTGGGATATAAAGTGCGCTATGTGCGTAACATTACTGACGTGGGCCATTTGGAACATGATGCCGATGAAGGTGAAGACAAGATTGCAAAAAAAGCACGTCTTGAACAACTGGAACCGATGGAAGTGGTGCAGTATTACCTGAACCGTTACCACAAAGCAATGGAAGCCCTCAACGTGCTTCCGCCCAGCATTGAGCCACATGCTTCAGGACATATCATCGAACAAATCCGTTTGGTGGAAGAAATTATGAAAAACGGATATGCTTACGAAAGTGAAGGCTCTGTCTACTTCGATGTAGCGAAATACAACAAAGACCATCACTACGGCAAGCTGTCGGGACGTAATCTGGACGATGTGCTGAACACAACCCGAGAATTGGACGGACAAAGTGAAAAGCATAATCCTGCCGACTTCGCCCTGTGGAAAGCAGCCCAACCGGAACATATCATGCGCTGGCCCAGCCCATGGAGCAACGGTTTCCCCGGATGGCATTGCGAATGTACTGCTATGGGTAAGAAATATCTGGGTGAACATTTCGACATCCACGGTGGGGGCATGGACCTGATTTTCCCGCACCACGAATGTGAAATTGCACAAAGTGTGGCTTCGCAGGGAGACGATATGGTTCACTATTGGATGCACAATAACATGATTACCATCAACGGGCAGAAGATGGGTAAATCTTACCATAACTTTATTAACCTGGATGAATTCTTCAACGGGTCGCATGAACTGCTCACCCAAGCATATAGCCCGATGACCATCCGCTTCTTCATCCTTCAGGCACACTATCGCAGCACGGTAGACTTCAGCAATGAGGCCTTGCAAGCTGCAGAAAAAGGATTGCAACGCCTGCAAGAGGCTGTGAAAGGATTGGACCGCATCACTCCGGGTAAACAAACTACCGGCATCGATGGCGTGAAAGAGCTTCGTGCCAAATGCTATGAAGCGATGAATGATGACCTCAACTCACCGATTGTCATCGCTCATCTGTTTGACGGAGCACGAATGATTAATACGGTTCTCGACAAAAAAGCGACTATTTCGGAAGAAGACTTGGAAGAACTGAAAAGCTTATTCCCTCTTTTCATGTACGAAATTCTCGGTTTGAAAGAAGAAACGGCCAACAACGAGGCTCGTGAAGAGGCTTACGGAAAAGTGGTGGATATGCTGCTGGAACAACGTATGCAGGCGAAAGCCAATAAAGACTGGGCTACCAGCGACAAGATTCGCGACGAACTGGCCGCTTTGGGCTTTGAAGTGAAAGATACAAAAGACGGATTTACTTGGAAATTGAACAAGTAAGTTGATGTCTCTATCCTTATTTCAGCTGAGGGTGTTAAAATGTCGTTTTCATTTTGACACCCTCCATATATAATATACAGACAACTTATTTTTCTTGCCCTTTGGGAATGACAATCCAGAAACAGGAGCCCTCCCCTTCTATAGAATCCACTCCGATATTTCCTCCCATCTGCTCCACTATGCTCTTACAGATGGAAAGTCCGAGCCCTGTTCCGTGAACAAAACTGTTTAACTTGACAAATCGTTCAAAAACAGAATCCACCTTGTCTGCAGGAATACCCACTCCTGTATCGCGTACGTAAAACTTCAAACGATTTTTCCCCACTTCATGGTATCCCAAAGAAATACTGCCCTGAACCGTAAACTTTAATGCATTATTAATAAAATTGGACAGCACCTGTGTGAGTCTGGTCTTATCAACATAAAGTGTACATTGCGGCAAATGGTCTTCAAAACGAAGTTCCACCCCTGCCGGTGTCTTCATCCGCAGTGAGTAGACTATCTCACTACAGAGCGCATTTACATCGACAGTGCTTCCTACAAAATCGAAAGTGCCTGATTCAATCTTCGACAAATCCAGAATATCAGAGATTAACTGCAACAAAAGCTCCGTATTTTCGTGCACAATAGACATATATTGTGAACGCTCTTCTTTGTCCTCTGCCTGAATGAGCAAGTCGGAGAAACCAACAATGGCATTCAGGGGAGTACGAATCTCATGACTCATATTGGCAAGAAAAGCCGATTTTAAACGGTCCAGGTTCTCTGCCTTTTCTTTCGCCTTTATCAGCATCATTTCCGTTTCCTTCAGTTCTGTGATATCATAATTGATACATACCATATCAATAATACCGTCTTCGGGACGGAAATCACGCACCATGACATTAATCCGTGTCCACGTATAATTCCCGCCTTCCCGCAAGATACGGACATCGTGGCGCAAATGGGTGGCTGTACGGTCCAATACTTGCTCAAAGAAAGCGAGTATCACCCGACGGTCGTCAGGATGGAAGTGGGAATGTATCCTGATAATTTGGGAAAGAGGGGTCCCCTCTTTCTCACCGACATTCCTATACCAACTGCTGACAGCATAACCGTCACGCGTCAAGGCATTGAAATGAGCATATCCCACCTTGGCATAATCACCCACCAGCGTAAAGAACTCTTCAAATTCCTGTATCTTATGATGCGCATTATTCGTCTCCGTGTTGTCTATATTAGTAATCAGAATATTCACCAGATTGCCCGACGAGTCCAGGATAGGAATGGCTTTTGAAATCAGTTCTATCCGCCCCTGCTTTAGTGTTTTATAGTAGTCGCCTATCCGGTCAAAATCATATTCAAAGCCAAAGTTGAAAGACTTTCCTTCTTTCAGCATATCCTCCCAGTTGTCACACAGCATCGGGTTGGCAAACAAATTGATTCCCAGTACATCTTCTTTACAGGTCATTCCAAAGATTTCAAGGTCCTTATCATTGATATCCACCAATGTACCCTCCCGGTCGTATAGTTCGATACCTACAGGAATATTTTTATAAATATCGCGGAAATACTGTTGTTCAAACGAGGCCTCGGATTCTGCCTTATACAATCCCACACAAATACTGATGATATTCGCCAGTGAAGCAAACCACTGATAATCTTCGTTTCTCCATTCACGAAACTCCTTCATAATCTCAATTCCCATATACCCCCACACTCCGTCTTTGGAGTTCAGGGGAACTGCCATGACGGATTTTACTCCTGCGGCAGCCAGACGCATCCTCTCTTCCACCGCATCGGCGGGAATGGAATCTGAGGTAAAGAGGATGACAGGAATACCCGAAAACAGTTGCGTGTCCCACCAACTGCCGTATGCTATGGGTTCAATGGACTGAAAACGCTTTTCGTGCGCAACTCCTTCGGCCACAATCTCATGGACACAACTTTGCAGATGACTGATTTTATCATATTCGACAATATAAGTCCGGTCTCCTTTAAACTGGAAAAGCACGTCACGCAAAATTTTATCAATGACTCCCGTCACATCGTCCGAATGAAGAAAATCCAACAAAGAACGGGAAATGCCGTTCAACCGATACAGCAAATCATTCAGCCGGACAACCGTATCTTCCTGCATACTCATACGCTGGCGCGAAACACATTGCAGCATGCCCATTATACGAACGTGCCCATCATCAGTAATCCGCTTGTCACCGACTTTAGTGCTTACCCACATGACACCATACTTAGTATGAATAGGAAAGACTTGCTCATAGATGTCCATCATCTTAAACGAACGGAACTCTGCAAGCACCCGTTCCCTGTAATCTGCACAGATTAAATTTCCAAAATCCGAAAATGAAATCTTGCCCCCTTCGATACCTAACAAATCTGCCACAAAATCTGAGCAATAATAAACTCCTTCATTAAAGTCGGCCTCCCACCACCCCATCCGGGCTATTGAGACCAGTTGCTGTAACCTAATATTATCTTCTTCAGCCTTATTCATACTTTATTTCCTGCTTTTAAAGATGCAAGATAAACATTATATCAGTCACTCAATCATTTTATTCGGAAAATAACTCCCTTAATGGGTATTTTTAACCCTATTCATTTGCAAATGAGCAACAATATCTTTAATTTCGTGAAACAACTGCATTACAAACCCTACAAATCCATAACGCAATGAAAGACAAAGTCCTATTAATCTGCCTGTTACTACTGGTATCCCTAGGGATATCCGCACAGAAATACACGATTTATATAGATGATTTCAATAGTGAAATCAAAGTTCCCAATAAAGTGCTCAATGCCATTCGGAGTGTTGTATTGGACGGCATACAGCAAACAAATCGTGTAAATATTGTTGATGCGATGGCTGTAGGCGCCGACCTCAATCTGAGTCCATTGGAAGACGCACGCCGTTTCCGGGCCGAGTATCTGCTACGCGGAAATTTAGTATCACGCGAGGCTACTGACGATGGAAGTTCGCATCGCCGCTATCACAGCCGCGAGAACAGTTTCAAAGAAAAGTTCAAGCTACAGTTGGACTTGATTCGCACCAGTGACGGAACCACTATCGGTACAAGGGTTTATGAAGAAACCGGTTCGTCTTCGGGCAAAGATGCGAGCCAGTTTGCAGCGTTGGAACATTCACTGTTGGGTATGCCGTATGAAATGAGAAACTTTGTGGAGAATTACTTTAAGGTTTATGGCAGCATCTTGAAACTTGCCGGAGATAATGGGAAAAAAGCTAAAACAGTTTATATCAATCTGGGATATGATGATCCGATAAAGGAAGGCCAGCGGTTTGATGTAATGGAAGACGGGATGATTGACGGTAATTATATGGAAGATAAAGTAGGAGAAGTACGCATTGATAAAATCATGGGACCGAAGATTTCTCTATGCAAGGTTAATAAAGGTGGAGAAGACATCTTAAGGATAATCAATGAAGGAAAAATCACCTTGAGACTGGTTTCCAGAAAAGCCAAACTCTTTGATGAATAAGACAAGGGGGCTTTACTCTGTATACATTCGGGAGTGTGTCAAAACTAAACCGACCTATCCCATCGTCAGCTGTAGGGGCAGGGTTTGCCTGCCCGAAGACACAAAGTAAACTGTTTTCGGGCGCAAGCCTCGCCCCTACGAACGAAACGACAGCATTATCCACGTTTTGACACAACCCACCTCCGACCACATGGCAGTCACCTTCACTTCTCGACAATAGATGTCAGCGGATGCCTGTTTCCTTTTATTTCTTTCAGAAATGCCTTTGCAGAGCCAAAGTTCAGATAAAGGTCCAAGCGCACGGGCAAATGGTTTTTATCATCAGTGATATAAAAGGTAATCACCTCTTTCTCTTTTCCCTTTTTATACTCTACCAACGAAAAGACAAGGCAACGGTATTTCACTCCGCCTTCCGCCTTAAATACCTTCTTCCCACGATAAATCAACGTCTGATCTTCTATCTTGGTTCCGGTGGCCATCGGGAAAATAATCTTCTGTCCCACCGTGTAATCATCGACATCGAAAGAACGCGCCTGCATCAGAATGCTCAGCATATCAAATATACATCCTTCGCTTTCGTCACGCGTCTTCACCGTGTCACGACCCCGACGCATCCTGCGCTGGTCGGCAATACATTTATCACCTTTATAGCTGAACCATACTTCGTCCACTGTATAGCGGCTACCTTCCTCTGCTCCTTTACGGAAATAAAGAGGCTCCAACCGATTGGTCGTGATACAAGTCAGTGTATCACGCATCTTGAAAACGAAATCAACCATACCATTCGTGACGGCCACCAAATTGGTGCGGAAACAAGGCTTGCCCTGATAAGTCACTGCCTGCATATCCATCCGGGCGACACCGGCATCTTTCCAGATGAATTTCCAGTTGAACTTAAGGTCATAAGTCAACAGTTCGCCCGCTTGTATAGCTTCATTCTTTGCAGCACACTGCGCTCCCGCGGTACACATAATGAACCAAGAGCACAATAGTATGGATATTATTTTTTTCATCGGCCTAGTTTTCTAGCTCTTTCTTTGTTTCTGTCCTGTATCTTCTTCGTCTCTTCCGGCTTCTGCTTCTTTATTTCATCCAATTTCTGTTTTTCAACCGGGACCGCATTGATATCCCAATTTTCCTCAAACTCAAAGTTTGCCTTCATCTCCCATACCTTCGGGAAATAATAGACTTCTTCAGGCTGCGAGTGCTCCGAATATTTTCCGGTATCCCAGACTCCGTTACCGTTCCGGTCATTAAACAGACGGATATAGAATTTCGTACCGGGATTAAGATAATAGAAATCCGCCGTATTCTGAGGAGTTATCCGTTGCCGGCGCAACACTTTGCCGCTTCCATCCAGCAACTCTACCACTGCTGTGGAATCGGCACCGGTAATATTCAGCAAGATGGTTCCATATTCATCCAGTTTTTTCACCTTCATGGTCTGCTTCACCTTATTGGTATGCAAGCCATACATTCCCCTAAAGGCCATCGAGTCTATCGACAGCTGATATTCCTTTTCGGGTTCCCACTCCGCCAATATTTCATACTTGCGGGGCACCACGGAGTCCGCCACAAACATAAATGGAATTTCTTCCCACAGGCTGTCTTTCTTTATTTCCATGTGAATGGCCGCCGTATCAATGCTTGCCACAGGCTCATCGAACGACAGATATACATTTCTATCAAGGTCGAAAGCAGAAGGGGCATCCACATTCAGTGTAAGGAACTTGGTAGGTTCCGGCTCAATCGTTTCTCCTTTCTTTTCCTTCTTCTTACGTTCCTTTTCCTTCTCTTCGGCTGCTTTGGCTTCCAGTTTCTCCCGCTCCGCACGAGTCAACTTATTTGCCAGAAAGAGTGTATCAGTCTGCGGCACAAGACGGTCCAATGTATCCGTTGCCAAGTAATCCATCTGAATTTCGAGCGTGTCCATCTGATATATCAACGAGTCTTTAATCCAATAGCAGATAGAGTCGTTGCGGTCGGTCTTCTCGATGATAAAAGCATCCCGTTCATCAAAGTTCAATCCCTTCAGCGTGGGAAGCGTATCTGCCCGCGCACTGAAAGTAAGAACAAAATGATTCTCTTTATCACGTTCGCTGCGAGTAAGGTATTGGCGGTCATTTTCTTCCTTAAACGCTCTCAGTATAATATCATCCGGCAGGAAACGGGTGTATCCCACACTCTTAATGGTATCGATGGTCAGTGAATCCTTCCAAATCGTATCTTGGCGCATGGCATCCTCCATGGCAGGTATGATAATGGAATCGCTGAAAGCAATCATCTCGGTCTTGGAATCGAATAAATAATTCTGATTACCATCCATTAAGGCATAAATACGATATTTGCCGGGAGCGATGCCACGAATGGAGAAGTGTCCGCGACTGTCTGTACGGGATACGCGGTCGAATGGTTTCTTCATAAAGGCACTGTCACTCAAGTCAGAGTGCAGACCTACCTGGATATTCTTCACCGGCTCCAAATCTGAAGCGCCGAGCACTGTCCCCGATACTTCCATTGTATCGATAGTCGTACCGGTGGAAAAGGTAAAGGCATAATTACCCAACGGATTACCCTCGTTGTTATCGACAATAGCATCCGCGAAATCGATAGTATAAGTAGTATTCGGCTTTAACGAATCCACCAATCCTACCACTACTTTCCTTCCACTGGCTTTGATTTCGGGCTGTTCCAACTGGGGAGGAGATACTACCACCTTCTCCGCAGCCTTTTCCAGCTTGATAAATTCATCAAATTCAATGGTTACTTTTTTCTCTTTACTATTGATGGCAAATGGTTTGGGGGTACTCCTGACAAACTTTGGCGGCTCTTCATCATACGGACCACCGTCGGGGTTTCCCATGCTGGCGCATGAGTACACCACAATCATCAACATCAGCAAAGCAGGTAATTTATGTCTATTCCAATTCATTTCTTTACTTGTTCAAGCTTAGCATTTCTTCTATATATTCACGCGTATTGCTCAGCCTAGGTACTTTGTGTTGTCCTCCCAACTTGCCTTTCTCTTTCAACCAGTCATGGAACAGGTTGGGACGGGCTACAATAATTTCCAAGGGCTGCAAGGTAAGGTTTTTATGTCGTTTTGCTTCGTAATCGGAGTTAATTTCTTGTAAAGAGGCATCGAGTACCTTGCTAAATTTCTCTAAAGAGTCTGGCATGACTGCAAATTCTATCAACCACTGATGACGGCATTTGGCATTGGCATCCATGAAAACAGGAGCAGCGGAGTAATCTGTGATTTGTGCACCGGTAGCGGCACATGCCTTTGCCAACCCCTGTTCGGCATTGTCCACCATCAGCTCTTCACCAAAAGCATTGATAAAATGCTTGGTGCGGCCCGTGATGACAAATTTATAAGGATGCTTACTCGTAAACTTCACCGTATCACCAATCATATAACGCCACAATCCGCAAGATGTACTGATGACCATCGCATAATTCCTGTTCAGTTCCACATCTGCCAAAGGAATGATATGGGGGTTTTCGTTTTCTATCTCTTCCATCGGAATAAATTCATAGAATACCCCATAGTCAATCATCAACATCATGGCAGGATCATCGAAATCATTTTGTAATCCGAAGAAACCTTCACTGGCATTATAAGTCTCCATGTAGTGCATTTTATCACTGCGAATAATCTGCTTGTACTGTTCGCGGTAAGGGGTAAATGCCACTCCTCCATGAAAAAACACTTCCAGATTAGGCCATACTTCCGCCAGATTATCTGTCCCCTTGATTTCCATGATATGTCTGACAACAGCCAACATCCACGAAGGCACTCCCGACAAGTTGGTCACATTCTTGTTCATCGTGCTGCGGGCAATCTTCTCCACTTTTTCCTCAAAGTCGCTTAACAGTGCGATTTTCTTTTCGGGCACACGAATAAGGTTAACCAATGGATTGACGTTCTCAATCAAAATGGCAGACAAGTCACCCACCAAGCTCCGCTTCAGATTATAATTGGAAGCATGGCTACCTCCCAAAATCAGCCCTTTTCCCGAGAAGAAACGGCTATTGGGATTTTGCTGTAAATAAAGCGCGACGGCATCCATACCGCCGGCATAATGGATATCATGCAATCCTTCTTTGCTGACAGGAATAAATTTACTCTTATCATTGGTCGTGCCCGAAGACTTTGCAAACCAGATGACTTCACCCGGCCACAATACATTTTTTTCTCCCCGGCGCATACGCTCCACATAGGGCTTTATTTCCTCGTAAGTCTGTAAAGGAACACGTTGATAATCCTGATAACTCTTTATGTCTTTATAGCTATACTCCAATCCCCATTTCGTATTGGCAGCGTCTTTGATAAGACGGTCAAAAACCTTTGCCTGAATAGCTTCAGCTTGAGTGGCATACAATGCCGTAGCTGTCTGTCGGGGTTTGAATAGTGTACTAATTAGTCTGGTCGAATTCATTTCCGTTAATATACAATTCGTTATATCCTGCAAAATTAACCTTTTCTGTATTAATAAGCCTTATAACATTATTTTTTTTATAGTTTTCTGCATTACTTTTATTTTTTCTTATCTTTACGCACGTTTACAACTTAACATCAACGGCTATGAAGATAGGAATTTTGACATCAGGAGGAGACTGTCCCGGAATAAACGCCACTATCAGAGGAGTTTGTAAAACAGCCATAAATCACTACGGCATGGAAGTTTTTGGAATCCGGAGCGGATTTCGAGGCTTATTGGACAACGATATAGAACCTTTGACAGAAAAATCGTTATCAGGTTTGCTCAATTTAGGAGGAACCATTCTTGGAACTTCACGTGAGAAACCATTTAAAAAACGTCTATCTGCCGCTTCCGAAGACAAACCGGCATTAATGTTGAAGAATATCCATGACCTGGGATTGGACTGCATTGTCTGCATCGGTGGGAACGGTACACAAAAAACAGCCGCCAAGCTAGCACAAGCGGGCGTCAATGTGGTGTCTGTCCCCAAAACCATCGACAATGACGTATGGGGAACCGACGTGTCTTTCGGGTTTGATTCTGCTGTAACGATTGCAACCGACGCTATCGACCGTTTACATTCGACTGCCAGTTCGCACCAGCGTGTCATGGTTATCGAAGTGATGGGACATAAGGCCGGATGGATTGCCCTTTACTCAGGCATGGCAGGCGGTGGTGATGTCATTCTCATCCCGGAACTACCTTATAATATCCATAACATCGGCAACACAATTATCGAAAGGTTGAAAAAGGGAAAGCCTTACTCCATTGTCGTTGTGGCAGAAGGCATCCAGACCATCAACGGTAAAAAGGCCGCCGAATACATAGCCGAAGAGATAGAATATGAAACCGGATTCGAAACACGCGAAACGGTTTTGGGGTATATCCAGCGCGGAGGCTCACCCACCCCATACGACCGTAATCTAGCCACCCGGATGGGAGGCCATGCTACGGAACTGATTGCCACCGGACAATTCGGAAGAATGGTTTCCCTGCAAGGAGCTCAGATAGGCTCTGTCCCCTTGGATGAAGTAGCCGGCAAATTAAAATTGGTGGACGAAGACCATGACCTGATTGTCCAAGGAAAACGAATGGGAATCTGCTTCGGCTAGCTCCCTTGCATTTCAGGTTTATCTATATACTTGGATGGCGACACTCCGAATTGCTCAGTGAAATGTTTTCGGAGGGTACGAGTGTCGCTATAACCTACCATTTCTGCTATTTCCTGAATGGAGTATCTGTTCTCCATGATTAGAGAGGCAGCTTTGCTCATACGGATACTGCGGATGATATCTATCGCTGCCAGTTCACTACGCTGTTTTATCTTTCTATATAAAGTAGGCTGGCTCATATTCAATTGTTCCGCCAATATCTTCACATTAAAGTTTTCATCTGCCAGATTAGCCTCAATAACCTGAATAACCCCTTTCATGAAATCATCCGCCACTTCTTCTGCCTCGCCCTGTTTCGTTTCCTTCTGCTTCAGCATCAAAGCTTTGGTATAGATACGTTTCAGGCGTTCGCGCTGCAAGATAAGATTCTCTACCCTCGATTTCAGTATTTCCGGATTAAACGGTTTCAGTATATAATCGTCCGCCCCCACTTTAGACCCATACAGGATATCCGCATCTTCTGCCTTGGCAGTCAACATCAAAATAGGAATATGCGCAGTGCACGGCCGCTCCCGAATCTCACGACAACAGACAAATCCATCCTTGACGGGCATCATGATGTCCGATATAATAAGATTCGGAATCTTCTCCGTAGCTATCCGGACACCTTCTTCTCCATTGGCAGCCTCATACAACGTATAATTCTTGCAAAACAAACTGCATATATAGGCACGTACCTCCTCGTTGTCTTCGATAATAAGAAGGCTTTTCTTGTTTCCAGCCTCTTTTTTCTGCTCGGCAACAGAGGAACTTACAGGTACAGGAATATCCGTCTCCTCATTCACCGGTGTTTCCACCAGTTCATACTTATCTTCCGAAAAATGAGCATTTCCCTCAGGAATAGCCAATACAAACGTACTTCCTTCTTGCGGACTACTCTTCAAAGAGATAGAGCCATGATGCAAATCCATGGTATTCTTTACAATACGCAGCCCGATACCGACTTTGGTAGAGAGCATCGGAACTTGGTCACCCGTGATGAAAGAGTCAAAAACCCGTTCCTGCAACTCTTCGGGTATTCCCTTACCTGTATCAGAAACAGTCAGTTTGCAAAATGCCTGTCCATCTATTTGTACCCGCTCCATGCGTAAAATGACACGGCCCCGGGGAGAAGTGTATTTAAAGGCGTTCGACAATAAATTACGGATGGCCGATGATATTTTCTCCACATCTATCCATAACACCAACGGCTCTGCAGGGAGTTGAATATCGAAGTCAAACCCTTTTGTCTCAGCAATCTGACGAAAAGAGTCCACTACTTCCTCCACAACAGTCACTATATCGGTTTGAGACAGGCGAAGCTTTACCATGCCCGCCTCTATCTTCTGCACATAAAGTAAATGGTCTACCAATGTATGCAATGAAGCGGCATTACGATAAACCACAATCAGTTTCTTATAAATTACATCAGCCGAACTTAATGTCTGCAACAATTCTTGCAAAGGCGAAAGTATTAAAGTCAGCGGCGTACGCAACTCATGTGAGGCATTGGTAAAGAAGTTCTCCCGCTCCAGCCGTATCTGCTTCTCCTTGTCTCGTTCTACGTTGGCCGTAAAAACTTCATGTTCCAATTGCAGCTCATGCTCCAATCTCTTTTGACGAATCCGGAACCGATTGATAGTCCATAATACAATCATGAGAGCCAATCCCAACAGCGATAATTTAAACCATACCGTTTCACTCCAATGTGGAAGAATAACTACCTTCAAAGAAGTCATTTTACCCATTCTCTCATCCGGAAACAAATTCTGCACTTCAAACATATACTCGCCTGCACGCAAATTGGCATACGATATCTTTTCACCTCTGTTGCCTATCATCCAGTCCGTTTGATAAGGAAACAGCCGATACCGAAGCTTCTGCTGCTCATCGGAATAAGACAGATTATTAAAGGTGAGCGAGAAATCACGATTTCTGTCATTCAATTCTATTTCCTTGGTATAAAACAAATTATTATTCAGTATCACCTGCCCGTTTATCTCTTCCCCGATATTTACCGTCTTGCTTCCAACTTCCAAGGTAGAAACAGCAACAACCTCCGAGAAAGGAAAAGCATTGATATTCTCCGGATTGAAATAAGTAAGACTCTTATTATTACCAAAGAACAAATTATCACCATGTAAGAACGCAGTGCGGTTACTACCTGAGATATAATAATGGTAGAACAATCTCTGATGACGGCTATAACGCGAAATCCCCGAATTGGAGCCAAGCCATATTTGGCCCTTGGCATCCTCGGTGATACACCCTATAAAGTTATTGCACAGACCGGAACCGGTAGTATAAAAGTTTTCCATTTTTTCCTTTTCCGGTTGTATCACAGCAAAACCGTTTTCATAGCCAACATACAACAGTCCATCGGAAGAAGCAAGCAATGACCGGGCAGATGCATCTTGTAATCCAAACAATTCATTATATTCTACATTCACCGACTCATTATTAACTACTCTCCCTAACCCTTTCAACTCCAAGCCAAGCCATACTTTACCGTCTTTTGTCTCTGCAATAGCACGGACATCCATATCCGAGGCATCCAAAGATGTATTCTGAACTTTCATACGACGACACTCTCCGGTTGCAGGATTAAACTTCAACAAACCTGTTTTCGTACCAATCCAGAAATTTTTCTTCGTATCTATATAAAGAGACCAAATAGGAGATTTGTTTATTAATCCATTCCAATATAAAGTATAAACCCTAAATGTACCGGATTTATCATATACCGACAATGTGCCATCCTGATTACCGAACCAAATGTTCCCATCCTCATCCTTTAATAAGCACAACACAGTTTCACGACTTTTGACTTCCCGACTACCCACAGTGTCAAAATCAAGCATCTCCAATGGGTTAAAGGGTTCACGGCTTTTCATTATGCCTTTATGAAAAGTAGCCAGCCATATATATCCTTTATCATCTGCCGTGATACCGCAAATTTCGTTATGCCTGTCCTGATGAAATTGATTAAAATACTGCAATCTCAAGTCTGAATACATCACTCCGCCACCATTCGTCCCTATCCACAAAATTCCTTGTGAATCATAATATACCGAAATCATGCGTATCTCAAGATTCCGGTTAACAAGCGAAACATTATTATAGATACTCGTGGTCAATCCTTCAGAAGAGTCCCTGCCGGGAGTTATGATAGTATATCCATTCCACGTCACAGCCAACAACCGACCATTATTGATTGGAACTAGTCCATATACATCGGTATGTGATAATAAATTATTCTCCCCTTCTCCAGTATAAGAAATACGATATATATGTCCGGTATGTTTATAATAACGAATTATTCCGTATATCCTCGTAGTAATCCATATTTTATCTCCTTCATCAAAAATAGAAGTAATATTTACACTACTATTTTCAGGCAAACACTCCGATAATAAATATCGCCCCCCGGTAACAGCTCGTTTCTTCAAATCATAAATAACAAGATTAGCATGATTGTCAGTCAGATAGAGTTCTTTATTATCATAAGACAACGTAAAACGAGTTAGATAGTTCCCCTCCTTAACCAAATGTCTTACTGTCTCTTTTGTTTTTAAGACAAGTCCTATGAGACTGCCCTCTTTATCCCTCTTCTCACCTATTTCAAATAAATACAGATGATGATAACTTATTCCCCAACACAACTTATTCTGAGTAATGACAATCTGTATTAACGAAGACGTTCCGCCTGCTATTTCAACCGGGATAAACCTCTCTGTTAATCTATCAAATCCCCAAAGAGTATTCCTAATTAAGATTCCTAAACAATGCTCTGACAATTCATATATTTCCGTCACATCCGTATATGGAACTGAGTCCATTTTAAAGCTTTTAACAGAGGCCCCATCATAACGGCTCAGTCCGTTATTGGTACCAAACCACATAAACCCGTCTACATCTTTATATATACAAGTTACATTATTATCAGATAGTCCATCCTGCATAGTCAATAAATGGACATCACGGTTTAAGAAAGCATAGCAATCCACACACCGTAAAAGACCTATTAAGACAAATGCCAAAACCAATATTAAAGGATGTTTCATTAACATTAGATTATTTAATAAAAGAACAATATCGAATCTAAATACAAAGATAAGATTTCAGTTTAACAAACTTCATTATTAACCATTATATATTAACCAACAACGAAGAAAAAAATATCAAATACGTTATTTGGTCGATAAAAACAGATACTTGCATTAAATATGCCTACGAAATGAAATGAACATGCATGCTATAAATTATTCCACTCCGGTATATTTGCAACAACGTTAACCTAATGTCTAATTTAAAATAGAGAAAACATGAAAAGAATCTCTTTTATTTTCCTAATGCTACTCTGTTGTTATACATTTTTGTATGCCCAGCAGTTTAGTATAACAGGCGTTGTTGTAGATCAAAACGCCAATGAACCCATTATCGGTGCTAGTGTAGTGGCAAAAGGAACTACAAATGGTACAGTAACAGATGTAGAGGGTAAATTCTCTCTTCAAGTCACTACAGGAGATGTTTTGGTTATATCCTTTATAGGATATACAACTCAAGAGATAACTGTGCGTAATACCCAAACTTCATATCAGATTACTTTATCGGAAGACACCCAGACCCTTGATGAAGTAGTAGTAGTGGGGTTCGGTACCCAAAAAAAGGTGAACCTGACAGGTGCTGTAGCCACAGTAGATAAAAAAGCATTGGAATCACGTCCCGTAACATCCGTAGCCCAAGCATTGCAAGGAGTTGTTCCGGGACTGAATGTAGATGTTCCCAATGCCGGTGGTAAGTTGGATGCCAATCCCAGTATCAACATTCGTGGAAAAGGTAATTTAGGAACAGGCTCCAGTTCTTCTCCTTTAATATTGATTGATGGTATAGAGGGTGATATAAACAGCTTGAACCCACAAGACATAGCCAATATTTCTGTTTTAAAAGACGCAGCTTCTGCAGCTGTTTACGGTTCTCGTGCACCATTCGGAGTAATATTGATCACTACGAAATCAGGTGAAAAAGGAAAGGTTTCGATACAATATTCAGGAAACTTCCGTTTTTCTCGCCCTACCAATATCCCCGATATGCTTGACTCCTATACATTCGCTCAATATTTTAATAGAGCAAAAGCAAACAATTATGATGGTGGAGCCCCTATCTTCTCGGATGCAACCATAGAACGTATTCAACAATATATGCGCGGTGAAATCACAGAGACAGCCGATCCTTCACTCAGTCAAGGTGGCAACTTCTTTGTTTTCAATATTCGCTCGAATGACAACCAAAATTGGCCAAGAAACTTTATTGATAAAACCGCTTTCGGACAAGAGCATAATGTCAGTATATCCGGTGGTAGTGAAAAAGTCAGATACTATATGTCAGGAGCATATCTGGAGCAAGAAGGACAGATGAATTTTGCCGATGACAAGAAAAAGCGCTTCAATGCCAGTGTAAAAGTAAGTGCAGATATCACTAAATGGATGAAAGTGGAATTCAACTCACGTTTTATCCGTGAAGAAATCGGTATGCCTACATTCTTAAAGCTTTATGGGGACCGCTTTTTTGCCGAGACAACAAAGTTACACCCCAATATGCCATTATATGACAACAACGGGCACTACACACGTAACCCAAAATTGATGCAACTTACTTCAGGGGGACGTTCCAACTCGATGAAAGACAGTTATTTTACACAAGCCAACATCATTCTTACTCCATTAAAAGGGCTAACCATTAATGGTGATATTGCACTGCGTACCAACAATTATCAGCATCGATATAATGTAGCAAAGGTCTTTTTATATGATAAAGAGAACAATCCAGTACCGGAACAATGGCTGGGAGGTGACTCCGATTTAGCAGCCGGAAAAACTCAGGCGTATAGTGAGGCCAATCTAAACTATCTGCTCACAACTTCTATTTATGCAGATTACACATTCACCCTGCTTAAGGATCATAACTTCAAAGTAATGGTGGGTATGAATACTGAAAAATACTTCATAAATAAGCTTTGGGGAAAACGTTTTGATGTAATTGACGATAATGTACCAAGTATCCATACTTCAAACGGTGTCAGCAGTAATGACGGAACTATGAATGAATGGAGTACAATGGGATATTTCGGCCGCTTTAATTATGACTACAAAGGTCGTTATCTATTAGAGTTCAATATTCGTCGCGACGGTACTTCTCGTTTCCGTGGGAACCAGCGTTGGGCTACTTTTCCATCGGTTTCAATTGGGTGGAATATTGCACGTGAAAACTTCTGGCAACCTTTAGAAAAATACATCAATCTTTTAAAGCCGCGATTCTCTTACGGAAGTTTGGGTAATCAGAACACTGACAATTGGTATCCTACTTATTCCATCCAAAATATCACAGTAGGCTCACCTGATGCAGGAGGCAGATGGTTGATTGATACAACAAACAAATCCAATATCGCAACATCCCCCGGACTGGTCAGTTCTGACTTGACTTGGGAACGTATCTATAATTATAACTATGGTTTGGATTTTGGTTTACTGAACAATCGCTTGACCGGCTATTTTGAGTACTTCATCCGCGATACTAAAGACATGGTAGGACCGGCAGAAGTTATTTCACCCATCGTAGGAGCAGCCGCACCGAAACGAAATAATACCTCATTGCAAACCAAAGGTTGGGAACTTCAATTGAACTGGCAAGACCGCATCGGGCAGGTCAATTATTATGTAGGATTCAATCTTTCCGATTCACAGACAGAAGTAACCAGCTATCCTAACGAAAACAAACAATTTGTAGACGGTAATGGATATGAATTATATTGGGATGGCAAAATGCTAGGCGAAATATGGGGATTAAAGACCGTAGGCATGGCAAAGACCGACCAGGAAATAACTGACTATGTAGCAGCTCACGACCAAAGCAAATTGGCAGGAGGTAGTAAAATATGGAAAGCCGGTGATATGATGTACGCCGACTTAGACAATAATGGTGAGATTACAAAAGGGACTACAGCAAATGATCCGGGCGATTTATGTATCATAGGCAACAATACTCCTCGTTACCGTTTTGGCATCAACTTGGGAGCTGAATACAAAGGCTTCGATATCAGTATGATGTTTCAGGGTGTAATGAAGCGCGACTATTGGCTGGATGGCATGATTTTCTGGGGAGTTAACGGCAATGAGTGGGGCTCTACCGGCTACAAAGAACACATGGACTTCTTCCGTCCCGAAGGTGATGAACTGGGAGCTAATGTAAACGGATATTTCCCACGCCCGATTATGAATAGCGGACAAAACCGTCAGAAACAATCCGGCTATTTGCAAAATGCCGCCTACATTCGTCTGAAAAACCTACAAATAGGCTATACACTACCTAAAAGTTGGACAAACAAAGCTTCTTTGGAAAAGGTACGTATTTTCTTCTCGGCAGACAACCTTTGGACCGGAACAAAAATCAATGATAACTTCGATCCTGAAGCATTGTATCAAAATGGTATGACCTATCCACTAAGCCGTACCTTATCATGCGGTATCAATGTAGTATTATAAACCTATAAAAAAGAATACGTTATGAAAATCAATACATTACATATTATTTTTGCAACATTCACACTCATGTGTGCATCTTGTAGCGATTTCTTAGATAAAGAACCCATTTCCGACAATGTAGATGAAGGTTTCTTTACACAGGAAAACCAATTACAACCTTATTGCAACAAGAAATACGATTTACTTCCCGACCATGGACAGTCCATCAACTTAGGCCGTTTCCAAGCGGATGACAATAGTGATGATATGGCTCCGGTGAATGCAAATAATAATTTCATCCCCCAACAAATAAAAGTTGCAGCTTCGGGAAGTTACGGTCAGCACGGCAACTTGCGTGATTGCAACCGTTTTTTATATTACACCGAAGAGAATATAAAGAATGGAACTCTGGCAAATACTCCGACCGTACAACAGTACATAGGTGAAATGCTCTTCTTCAGAGCCTATATTTACTTCAATTATCTAAAGTCTTATGGTGATTTCCCCATCCTTACTACCGCTTTGAATGATGGTGACTACAGCGCCAATGTAGAGGCCAATAAAAGACGTCCTCGTAACGAAGTGGCACGATTCATTCTAGAAGATTTGGATAAAGCTATTGAGAAGCTATTACCAAAATCCAATGCTATAACCAATCACCGCCTCAATCGTGAATGTGCTTTACTATTCAAATCACGAGTAGCATTATATGAAGGAACTTGGGAAACCTACCACAAAGGAACTGCACGTGTTCCGGGTGGTCCAGGATGGCCAGGCAGTTCATTTAACGGTAATCTAGATACCGAAATTGCTTTCTTTTTAGATGAAGCAATGGAAGCAGCACAACAGATTGCCGATGTTGTACCTCTGGAAGAGAATTATGAAACCATGTTCAACCAAACAGATCTTTCTGACAAAAAGGAAGTACTATTATGGCGTATGTATAGCGAAGACGCTAAAGTTATGAACAGTGTAATGGGTGCCTTGCATGGAATAAATGAAGAAGGAGTATCCGGAGGAAATACCGGTTATACGCGTTCTTTAGTACAAAGTTATTTAATGGATAACGGTATGCCTATCTATGCAGCCGGTGAATATTATAAAGGAGATAAAAACCTAGCCGATGAAACCACCAACCGCGATAACAGGTTATTGCTTTCAATGTCTAAACCGGGAGATAAAATATTCAAGACTAAAGATTTTGAGTACTTCAATTTCCCTGCATTAAGCCACAACAGTAGTCGTTCAACTACAGGATATTTAATAAGAAAAGGTTGGGCAGACAATGATGTTCCTTTCAACTCTCCCTATCCATTGGCTTTAACTATTTTCCGTGGAGCTGAAGCATATCTCAATTACATAGAAGCAAACTATGTAAAAGACCACAGTTTGAATGAAAATAGTCGCAAATATTGGAAGGCACTCCGTCGTAGAGCAGGAGTAAATGAAGACTTTGAGGCAACCATTAAAAATACTGATTTGTCAAAAGAAGGAGATTTAGCTAAATACTCAGGCTCTACACTTGTAGATGCAACTTTATATAATATTCGCCGTGAACGCCGTTGTGAGTTCATTGCTGAAGGAATGAGAAAAGATGACTTATATCGCTGGAGAGCATTGGATATGATGCAAAACTATCAAGTCGAAGGCTTTAATTATTGGGACGAAAACTATAAAGATTATATAAATACCGAATTCAAACCGGTAGATAAGAATATAAGCAAATACCTGCGTCCTTATTATCAACACAGTCTAGCCAAAGATGGATATACTTTTGAACAGGCAAATTATCTCAGTCCATTATCCATCGATGTATTTATCACATCTACCCCTGAAAAGGGTGGCGATATCAGCACCTCGGTTGTTTACCAAAATCCAGGTTGGCCGATACAAGTAGATGGATATGCCATCAAATAAAAAACCAACTGTTATTCTGCAACATAGGTATTAAAAAGTATATATCAAGAAGGAGTGTGCTCAAAATTATATAAATTATAGTTGTTTTTGAGCACATTTCCTTTTTTAAATGCTTCCTTTGCAATATTCAATGGTCATTATCCATAACCAATAAATACAGAATCACATAAAGTCCGGTCAATGCTATGAACAAAACCAGATTTTAATTATCATATTATGAAAAAAAAATTAGACCTCTTATTACTTATGTCTCCTTTGCTATTGCCAGGACTGCATATACAAGCCCAAGAAAAGCACAACTTGGTTTTCATTATGGCAGACCAGTGGAGAGGTAATGCAATAGGATGCCTTGAAAAAGAACCTGTGAAAACTCCCTGTTTGGATAAACTGGCAAGTGAAGGTGTGAACTTCACAAATGCAATCAGTAGCTATCCAGTTTCCTCACCGGCACGTGCCATGTTAATGACCGGAATGTATCCACATAAAAATAAGGTTATCGGTAATTGCAATTCAGAAAATGCACCTTATGGAGTAGAACTACCGCAAAACGCACGCTGCTGGAGTGATGTATTGAAAGATAATGATTATCAAACCGGATATATAGGCAAATGGCATTTAGATTCTCCCTATAAGCCTTATGTAAATACATATAACAATCAGGGAACAATAGCCTGGAACGAATGGTGTCCCAAAGAACGTCGTCATGGGTTTGACTATTGGACTGCATACGGCACTTACGACTATCATTTGAAGCCCATGTACTGGGATACCGATGCCCCTAGAGACAGCTTTTATTATGTCAACCAATGGGGACCGGAATATGAAGCAGACAAAGCGATTGAATACTTAAACAATTACATAAATCCCAGAAAGCCTTTTGCATTGGTTGTATCCATGAACCCTCCTCATACCGGTTATGAGTTAGTACCGGATAAATATAAAGAAATTTATAAAGAACTGGATATAGAAACATTATGCGCCAAGCGCCCCGATATACCAGCCAAAGGTACTAAAATGGGGGATTATTTTCGTAACAACATCCGTAACTATTATGCCTGTATGACCGGAGTAGATGAAAACGTAGGCAGAATAATAAATGAGCTGAAGCGTTTAAATTTATTCGAGAATACAATTGTTGTGTTTACCTCCGACCATGGTATCTGTATGGGTGCTCATGGACAAGCTGGAAAAGATATTTTCTACGAAGAGTCCATGCGTATCCCTATGATTATCTCATGGCCCCAAAAAATAAAGCCTAAAGTTGATTATATTACCATGATGGCATTTGCCGACCTATATCCCACTTTACTTTCATTAATGGGACTAGGGAAACAAATACCTAAAGAAGTACAAACTTTTGACCTTTCTTCTGTGCTCCTCACCGGAAAAGAAAATAATGAGATTGTGCAGCCTTATTATTATATTCAACCTTCTAGCACAAGCAGCGGATATAGAGGAATACGCAGTTCAACCTATACGTTCGTTGTCCATGCAACAGAAGGAAAAATAGATGATATTATTATTTTTAACAGAGAATCTGATCCTTATGAAATGAATAATATTGCTTCCCGGCAACCGATACTCGTCAGTCAGTTCAAGAAACAACTGAAGATATGGCTCAAAAAAACAGATGATCCATTTTTTAATTATTTATAAGCAATGAAAAAACTCTATCTATACATAATGCTCGTTATGAGCTCTGTCTTGTGTTATGCACAACAAGAAATTATTGTTCCCAAACCTCATCAGCTGAAATGGCACGAAGCGGAAATGGGAGCCGTTTTTCACTATGACCTTCATGTGTTTGATGGAATACGTTACGGACAAGGCAATAACCGTATCAATCCCATTGAAGATTATAATATATTTAATCCTACCCAACTGGATACTGACCAATGGATTCAGGCAGCCAAAGCAGCAGGATGTAAATTTGCCGTACTGACAGCCACGCACGAAACCGGGTTCGGTCTATGGCAAAGCGACGTAAATCCATATTGCCTGAAAGCCGTAAAATGGAGAGATGGAAAGGGAGACATCGTCCGGGATTTTGTCAACTCTTGCCGGAAATATGGTATTCAGCCGGGCATTTATGTAGGAATCAGATGGAACTCATTACTGGGTATACATAATTTTAAAGTAGCCGGTGACGGGGAGTTTGCAGCCAACAGACAAGCATGGTATAAACGATATTGCGAGAAAATGGTGGAAGAGCTATGCACACGCTACGGAGAATTATTCATGATTTGGTTTGATGGCGGAGCCGACGACCCTCATGGAGACGGACCGGACGTGGAACCCATCGTCAACAAGTATCAACCCAATTGCCTATTTTATCACAATGTAGACAGAGCGGATTTGCGCTGGGGCGGTTCTGAGTCGGGCACTGTCGGTTATCCTTGCTGGAGCACCTTTCCTTATCCCTACAGCCATAGCAATGCCACCGAGCCCAATCGCGACCACGGAAAACTGCTGAAGCATGGTGACCCTAACGGCAGATACTGGGTACCGTCAATGGCAGACAGTCCACTACGAGGCGCCAATGGCCGCCACGAATGGTTTTGGGAGCCGGACGATGAAAACAATATCTACTCTGTGGATGAATTGATGAATATGTATGAAAAGTCTGTGGGACGTAATGCCACCCTAATGATGGGACTGACACCGAATCCTGACGGATTAATTCCCGATGGAGACCGCCAGCGCCTTATGGAATGGGGACAGGAAATAAACCGTCGTTTCAGTACTCCACTTGCCCAGACAGCCGGACAAAAGAAAAGTCTGGTACTGAAATTAGATAAAAAGCAAACCGTCAACTATTGTATCCTTCAAGAAGATATAGCCAAGGGAGAAAGAATCCGTCAATATAAGGTGGAAGCAAAAGTGGATGGTAAATGGAAAACTGTATGTACAGGACAGTCTGTCGGCCACAAACGCATAGAAAGATTTGAGCCGGTAGAGACCGCAGTTCTTCGCCTGACAATTACAGAAGCAATAGCGCAACCCGAAATTATCAACTTTAGTGCTTACCATATAACTCCTCTTGAACAGACAGACTACACGTACGAAAAAGGAAAATCATTCAAGGATATGCCGGCTTTGTTCATGCAAGACAGTATTGACCTGACTCATATTTCAACCACTGTCTCTTATGCCAGAACTATTCCCGAACGTACCCAAACTGTTGCTTATCCCGTAAAGTTACCGGATTATGTCCGTGGCATCTTTTTCAGCCGCGACTCAAGACCGGGAGATTACGAATGGCCCAACAATACCAACCGGCTCCTTCCTTGGACTTTCAATCATTTAGCCGAGCTGACAGATTCCCAATACCCGGGAATTCCTTCCAATGCCGCCCCTTCCACTGTGGGGGATGCTTTATTGCTTGAGCTTAAAAATGGAGAGTTTGTATTTGCCAAAGCTGTTGCAGGAAAGAATAGCCTAAGCTGGCTGCAAGTCAATAAAAACGGTTCGATAACCCTTTATGTTTCAACTTTAGGAAAAGATGCCCTTGCCCCTACCGTTCCTCTTTTATTAACCGGACAGGCTAAATCTGTATATGAAACTGTACGCAAGGCTTATCAAGCCCTGATTGCAGACAAAGAAGTTTCCAGTTTGAAGAGCCGGACAGAGAAAGATTATTTCGAAGCTTTCCGCTATCTGGGCTGGTGCACTTGGGAACATTATCATTACGATATAGATGAAAACAAAATAACAAACGACATCGAAGCGATTGAAGCCTCCAAGATTCCCATCAGATATGTTTTAATAGACGACGGACATCTTGCCAACAAGAACCGACAACTGACCGGTTTTATGCCTGATAAAAAGCGTTTCCCCTCAGGATGGAGAAATATCATCTCACATAAGAAGGACGATAAAATCAAATGGATGGGGCTATGGTACAGTTTATCAGGATATTGGATGGGATTATCACCCGAGAACGACTTCCCGACCGACATTCAGCACATATTATACAGACAGAACCAATGCCTGTTGCCGGGTAAAGACAGTGCCAACATCCGCACTTTCTACCATTATTATGTCAGCTCATTGAAAGAACATGGATTTGACTTTCTGAAAGTCGACAATCAAGCATTCACACTTCCTCTTTATATGGGAGGAATAGAAAGTATCAGACAGGCGGCTGACTGCAACCGGAGTCTGGAAGAGGAAATGCATAGACAGAAGATGGGGTTGATGAACTGTATGGCACAAAATGTTATCAATACAGACCATGTGCTTTACAGCAACAGCACCCGCGTCAGCATTGACTATAAGAAGTACAATGAGAATATGGCGAAATCACATCTGTTCCAATCCTATACCAATACTTTATTATTGGGACAAACAGTATGGCCCGACCATGATATGTTCCACTCCAGCGATACTGTTTGTGGTGCTTTGATGGCGCGTTCCAAGGCAATTTCGGGAGGGCCGGTCTATTTGTCGGACTCCCCTAAAGATTTTATCAAAGAGCATATACTGCCATTAATTGATGAACAAGGAAAGCTGTTCCGTCCCAACGAGCCGGCTGTGCCTATGCCTGAATCCGTTCTTACCAACCCATTATGGAGTGGAAAAGCCTACCGTGTCATGGCACCGGTTGGCAATGGTGCATTAGCGGTTATCTGTTATAACCTTAATGTTTCTCCCGAATTCCAGCAAGTAGAGACAACCTTATGCAAAGATGACTATTATTTACGCGGAGAATTTGCAGGAATCCCGACAACTCAAGCTTCGCGCATATTACTTTATGATTGGGAGAAACAAGCAGCCGAAGAACTATCCGAAAAGACCTCTATCCAATTAACCGGGTTTACGGACAAGCTCTTCCATCTCTGCCCGATAGAAAAAGGCTGGGCAGTAATCGGCATTCAAGAAAAGTATTTGTCCCCCGCCACTGTTGAGATTGTCTCACTAACAGATAATCAACTGACACTAAACGTCTTATGTCCGGGTACACTGAAAGTATGGATAGAGAAAGCCGGAAAAGCGGAGTTGAGAAGTATATCCATCAATCAACCGAAACAAATTGTAATCTATAAATAACCCATAAAACAAACCTATATGAATAAAAGCTTACTATTATCCTTAGCCTTGGCTTCTGTAGCAGGAACCAATGCACAAGCACGGGAGAAAGTTACACAGCCCTCTGCAGAGCAGAGACCCAATATCATCTTATTTATGGTGGACGATATGGGATGGCAAGACACTTCATTACCTTTCTGGACACAGAAAACACATTATAATGAAGCCTACGAAACTCCCAATATGGAACGTTTGGCCCAAAAAGGAATGATGTTTACACAGGCCTATGCCTGCAACATCAGTTCAGCTACCCGATGCAGCCTTATCACAGGCGTCAACAACGCACGCCACAGGGTAACCAATTGGACACTTGAAAGAGACAAAACCACCGACCGCCAAAGTGAAACGGTTCAATTACCGAATTGGAATTATAATGGGGTCAGTCAGGTAGAAGGTACTCCAAACACCTTTGTCGGAACCTCTTTTGTCGATTTATTAAGACAAAGCGGCTACCACACTATCCACTGCGGTAAGGCTCATTTCGGGTCCATCGACACCCCGGGCGAAAACCCTAACCATTGGGGATTCGAAGTCAACATTGCCGGACACGCTGCCGGAGGACTCGCCACTTATCTGAGTGAAAAGAACTATGGTCATAAACGAGACGGCCAACCTTACTCACTTATGGCCATTCCCGGACTGGAGAACTACTGGGGAACAGGTGTATTTGCAACAGAAGCCTTGACTCGTGAAGCTATCAAAGCACTGGATAAAGCTAAAAAATATAATCAGCCTTTCTACCTGTATATGTCACATTATGCCATTCATATACCCGTAGACAAAGACATGCGCTTCTATCCCAAATACCTCAAGAAAGGATTGACCGAAAAGGAAGCCGCCTATGCCTCACTCATCGAAGGAATGGATAAAAGTCTGGGAGACTTGATGGATTGGCTGGACAAAAATGATGAGGCAGATAATACGATTATTATCTTTATGAGCGACAATGGCGGACTCGCTTCTGAACCTGCATGGCGTGACGGTGAACTCCATACTCAAAACTATCCGTTAAATAGTGGAAAAGGCTCTTTATACGAAGGCGGTATCCGGGAGCCCATGATTGTCAGATGGCCCGGTGTAGTCACTCCCGGTACCCGCTGTGACAAATATCTGATGATTGAAGACTTCTATCCTACCATCCTCGAAATGGCAGGAGTCCAAAATTATAAAACCGTACAACCGCTTGACGGAACCAGTTTCATACCGTTGCTGAAAGGAACCGGAGACCCATCCAAAGGACGTGCAATCGTATGGAATTTCCCGAATATATGGGGAAATGACGGCCCCGGCATCAATCTGGACTGCTCCATCCGAAAAGATGAATGGAAACTGGTCTATTATTATGAGACCGGCAAAAAAGAACTGTTTAATATCCCCGAAGATATCGGAGAAAAACATGATGTAGCCGCACAACACCCTGATATTGTAAAACGCTTATCCAACGAACTAGGTAGCTACTTACGTAAGGTAGGAGGGCAACGCCCCAGCTTTAAAGCCACAAACAAACCCTGTCCATGGCCGGACGAAGTGTAAAGGCTTGACTCAAAACTCTATATGAAAGTCGGGATTATTTCATTTCAAAAGAAAAACAGGAAAGGAAATAATTCCGATTTTTGTGTATACGAAGACAGATAATTATTTCGCTTCCTTAAAAGCCATCTCCTCAGCTTCACTGATAATCTTTTCGTCGAGTTCAGAAATACCGATTTCTTCGGATACAGTACTGATTACAGTCTCCACCACTTCTTCTTGAGGAACCATAACTTCCTCTTGGGGAGCTTCACGCACCGATTTAGCCGCCAAGACACTTTCCATAAAAGCACTGTTTTTTATCTTGCCCATGGCCTCATGAGCCGCCCTTTGTTGTGATTCCTTCTTTGAATAGCCGCTTCCTCTTCCGGCCGGAATACCCTCAATCAGCACTTCACTTTCAAATGTCGGGCTGAAACATTGGTCATGCGACTGGGTAATCAGTTCGAATACTATCTCAACACGGTTCTTTTGGCTCCACTCAATCAGTTTAGATTTGAAATTGACCTCTTTTCGTGAAATCTTTTCCAAATCAATATAAGGTCCGATAATACGGTGCTCCATAAAATACTTACAGGCACGGTAGCCCCTGTCCAGATAAATGGCACCGACCAATGCTTCAAACGCATTGCCACACATATAACTGTTGTGAGAAGACTGACGTGCAGAATATTTAATCAGTTTATCCAGACCAATTTCAGTAGCCAACCGATTCAAAGTCTCACGTTGGACAATCTTAGAACGAGTATTGGTAAGAAAGCCTTCACGTTTTCCTTCAAACTTCTTATAAACAATATCCGCCACTACTGCGTCTAAAATAGCATCTCCTAAAAATTCCAGACGTTCATTATTAAGCAGACGTCCCTGTTCAGACTTCACAGACGAAGATTTGTGAAGTAAAGCCTGTTCATAAATGCTGATATTCTTAGGATAAAAGCCCAGCATCTTATAAAAACGAAAATAAGACTCCTTATCCTTACGAAAAAGAAGTCTTATCCTATCTGTTATATTGCCAAACACGATTATTCAGCGTATTTTTTCACGATTACACATGCATTGTGACCACCAAAACCGAAAGTATTGCTCAACGCAGCATTTACAGTACGTTTCTGAGCCTTATTGAACGTAAAGTTCAACTCATAATCGATGTTTTCATCGTTATCACCTTCTTCGTGGTTAATTGTCGGCGGAACAATGTCATTTTTTACAGCCAACACGCTTGCAATAGCTTCTACAGCTCCGGCAGCACCCAGCAGGTGACCTGTCATTGACTTGGTAGAGCTGATATTCAGCTTATAAGCATGTTCTCCAAATACATCCTTGATAGCTTTTGCTTCCGAAACGTCGCCTACAGGAGTAGAAGTTCCGTGAACATTGATATAATCAATATCTTCCGGTTTCATTTCTGCATCTTCCAAAGCATTCAGCATCACTAATTTTGCTCCCAATCCTTCAGGATGAGAAGCAGTGAGGTGATGAGCGTCAGCAGAAGCACCTACACCGGCCAGCTCTGCATAAATCTTAGCACCACGTGCTTTGGCATGTTCCAATTCTTCCAAAATCAAACATCCTGCACCTTCACCCATGATGAAACCATCACGACTTGCGCTAAATGGACGAGAAGCATGCAGAGGATTGTCATTGCGGGTAGAAAGAGCATGCATAGCATTGAAACCACCTACACCGGCCGGGAAGATGGCAGCTTCAGCACCACCGGCTACAATCACATTCGCTTTACCCAAACGGATATAGTTGAATGCGTCAGCGATAGCATTTGATGAAGATGCACATGCAGAAGTCGTTGTAAAGTTAGGTCCATGGAAACCATACATGATAGAAATCTGTCCGGATGCGATGTCAGCAATCATTTTCGGAATGAAGAACGGGCTGAATTTCGGTCCGATAGTATCTTTTGTCTGAGCATAGCCCAAGACTTCTTCCTCAAAAGTATGAATACCACCGATACCTACACCATATATTACTCCGATTTTGTTCAGATCTTCTTTTTCGAGGTCCATTTCCGAGTCTGCAATCGCCTCTTTAGCGGCAACAATGGCATATTGTGTATACAAGTCCATCTTGCGCACTTCTTTGCGGTCGATAAAATCGGCTCCGTTGAACCCTTTTACCTCACAAGCAAACTGTGTTTTGAATTTAGACGCATCGAAATGAGTAATAGGCCCTGCTCCGCTTACACCATTCACAAGATTCTCCCATGTTTCGGCAACAGTGTTACCAACCGGAGTAAGCGCACCAAGACCTGTTACTACAACTCTTTTTAATTCCATATTATAAAATAAGGATAATTACTTAGCGTTAGCTTCAATATAAGAAACAGCGTCACCAACAGTAGCAATCTTTTCAGCCTGATCATCAGGAATAGAGATACCGAATTCTTTTTCGAATTCCATAATCAATTCTACAGTATCCAATGAGTCTGCACCCAGATCATTAGTGAAGCTAGCTTCTGTAGTAACTTCTGATGCTTCTACACCCAATTTATCAACGATGATGTTTTTTACTCTTTCTGCAATTTCAGACATAACTTTCAAATTTTAGTTAATTAATCGAATAATTTTATTTTCTTTGCGGTTGCAAAGGAATAAATATTTCTTGGGCTGCGCAAATATTCAGGCAAATAAATGCGAATTTTTGCACATTTTTTTGTTTTATGTGCACCAAAACCAGTAAAGTCATGAAGAGAATCGCAATTTTAGCATCGGGAGAAGGAACGAATGCCGAGCATATTATCCGGTATTTTTCAGAAAGAAAAACGGCAAAAGTGGTGGTTGTCATTACCAACAAGCCACAAGCCGGTGTATTGAATCGAGCTGATAGACTGGGAATTCCTACCGAATTTATTCCGGCTCAGGGTTTTACAGAAGGTAGAGCCTTGGAAGTGCTGCACCGTTATCAAACAGATTTTATCGTCTTGGCAGGTTTCCTGCTAAAGGTACCCGATGATATTTTGCATGATTATCCGAATAAAATAGTAAATATTCATCCGGCTCTTCTTCCTAAATTCGGTGGAAAAGGAATGTATGGCAATCGTGTGCACGAAGCGGTCATCGCTGCAGCAGAAAAAGAGAGTGGAATCACCATTCATTTTATCAATGAGCATTACGACGAGGGAGATACAATCTTCCAAGCTACATGCCCGGTCATGCCCGATGACACTCCGGAAACTTTGGCTGCACGAGTACATGCATTGGAGTATGAGCACTTTCCACAAGTGATTGAAAGAATACTCATGTAATCCGTGCCTATGCCAATCAATGGGGATGTGTCAAAACATTGCTAATGTTATCATTTTGCTAGTAGGGGCGAGGTTCGCTCGCCCGAAAGCAGCTTGCTTTGTGTATTACTCCCAAGGTCGTACCCATTGGTTCGGGCAGGCAAACCCTGCCCCTACAGTTGACGATAGGGCGTTTTAGTTTTGACACACTCCCATGACAGGTTATTTTTTATCTTTCAACTTCTTTCCAAAGCAGTGAATGGAAGTGTTCTGAATAGGACGAATAATCAAATCAGGTGAAGTACCTTCAGGATAGACCAACATTTCCTCGCCTTTCTGTAAATCGACCTGATAAGTATGCTCACCCAACTGCTTTACTTCCAGATGGCGCTTGCCTTTAAAGAAAGGCCGTGCGATATCCGTTACAAGGATACAAGGTTCTCCGGCCAGACTCTTAACCTGTATAAATTCTGTTTTTCCGGCTTTCCGATTGGCAGACACCTTGAAAGCCCCTTCTGTCCGCAACCCCTCAAAAGCCACATCTTGCCATGCATCCGGAACAGCAGGGAAAACTCTGATTTTATCTCCCCAACTCTGCAACAACATATCGTGGATGGACTGCGCACCCGACAGCGGTGTCTCAATGACCGGCCCCGATTCTCTATACAATGTATTCACACTCAAGAAGCGGCCAAACAACTTGTTCAAATAAGCCAATGCATCATTTCCTTTTCCCAATGCAGACGAGATAGAAGAGGCTCCGGTCAATGAATAACCCTGGTGGGCTCCGGTCTTCGACTGCCAGAAATGAAGAGACCTCTCAATAAGATCCACATCCTCAGGATGTTCTTTGTTTAACGTATACAATGGATAGGCTGCCAGCAGATGCGAATAATGCCGGTGCGAAAACGCATAAGGCGTATTTCGTCCGATAAACAATCCATTTTCATCCTGCGGATAGGGAGTTAACTCTTCCAACACGGTTTTCCATTTAGGAAGCAGAGGGTCGTCAATATTCAGTCTCTCTGCCGATTGTATCAAAGTCAGACAGCCCCAACGAAGTAAAGAAAGGTCAAAATTACAATCCTCAGCACTTCCATATTCAGGAGAATAAGTAGCAGGAAGATGCAGTTTTCCATCCTCTTCCTTCTGCAAGAAATGCAGGTAATAATTTACCGCCCCTTTCAGCAAAGGAAACAACTTATCGCGCAAAAGCGCATCATCCATCTTATGACGATAAATCAACCAAAGATTATGACAAGCCCAAGTGAGCAGACCCACTTCAGCCGTTTTACTCACTCCGGGAATGCCGACCGGCTCTGTAGCGCAATAGAAGTTACTGGTACGTCCCATTCCCAAAGCGTCATGCCGATACGCCTCCGGAATGTTTTTCCGCAACTGTTCCACATTATTATAAAGAGCATTCTCCAAAGAAGCAGCCAAATCCAATCTGTCGGAAGCATTCAACGGCCAGTAAGTCAACTGCACGTTCAGATTCCACCAGGCATTCGGCCACGGAGTTTTGGTGAGCCACGGCCCGGTACAATCTATCAATGCCCTGTCAGCACGCGTTGCCGAAGCCAATTTATACATTTGTATCCAATAGAAATTCTCTTTCACGCCTTCGGGCAATGTCAGGAAACTGGCAGGGTAATAAGCGTTCCACCATTGACGGTGAGTCTTCTGCAATTTTTTATACCCACACTGCAATGCATCCTCCAGTTCGCTCCGGCTGATTTCACGGGCATTGGATTCCGGGTAAGAATGGGCCAGATTCACCCACAGCACACGCTCTCCTTTTTTCACCGTTTCCTTCCAGGTAACTGCAGTTTCACCTCCTGCCTGAAGTTTTTGGTAAGACATACCTTCCTTTTCCGTCCCGGTTACTTCGGGAGCCGGATTAAGCGGATAATCTTCGGGCACTTTAATCCAATTGCCCTCTCCTTTGGCAAACAGATATCTCGGACTCTCCGAAGGAGCCGGTACCCATTCCCAACGGAAATCCTTTTCCCCGCCTTCGGTAGTGGCCTTAGTGATAATAATCATCTTCTCACTATGCACAAAACTATGTAAATGGATTTTTCCTTTTGTGGTCACAATATCAGCAGTAGTCTCGGCATTCCATAAATCCACCCGCATCTTGCCATTCAGGATTTCACCTTGCGGATGCAAAGCAAAATGTCCGGTCAGTAAGCGTCCGATACTGAAGAGATCGTTCTTGCCCTTACGATGATCATGTACTGCACAGTTTCCTGTTTCCAACCGAATATAGTTTTGTCCCGGTTCTTTATAAATCATCAGCCCCAACATACCGTTGCCCATATAAGCTGATTCATACCAATACTCAGGGAGTGTTTCCCACACCATGTCCTGTTTACTCATAAACTGTGGCCAATCCACATCCAGCTTGACCGACGAAGCGGCAGCACCTGTCATCGTATACAAAGACACTACACACACGGCAAGTATATGCCGCAAATAACACTTAATGATAGAATACATTGCTCTAATAGTTTATAAATGACGTATTTTATTTTTCTCAATAGACTTCTCTTTGCCAAAGTTACAGACTTTTTTTATAAAGTCCAAACAAAGGGAAGAGTAAGCCGTTTCTTAGGGTTAGCCAAGCCTTTTTAGACGGAAGATTATTACAGTCTCCGACAGCAGACCGTACAGTCCGTTACGGTGGACTGTACGGTCTACTACAACGGACTATACAGTCCATTGCCGAAGACTGTAGTAATTCGACTGACAGACAGGCATAATCGAAAGGACGAAAAGGCTTAGCCCGGCTAATGAAACGACTTAGGGTGTTCAAAACGCATGCAGAAGTTGAAAATCGGAGGAGAAAACATCCGGGGACAGGTGTTTGATATGCTAAATCACCCAATAATAACTGACCCTGGAAAAAGGGATAAAAAAAGGGGATGTATCAAAACTTCCCTTTTATCGAAATCACCCTCGCTACAACTACCTGTGGCGAGGGTGATTTTTAGTTTATGAGAGTTTCGACACACCCTCAAGGTAATAAGAGAATACTATTCGGTAATCTTGGCATACACCTCTTTGGCGACAGCTATCACATCGCCTTCGGCCTGCGAAGAATAAGGATTAGTTTGTTTGGTCCATGGTTCCTCGATGGCATAGAAATCTATTGCTTTCACCGGTGCACCATCCAGCTGTGCCTTTTGGCAGTCAATCCATACCTTCCAACGGTTATAATAGAAATCACGCAACAAGCCGTTCCATTCTTTGTGCGCATAGTCACGCAATCCGCCTTTGTCGGCTGCCACACGATTTCCCCACGTAGTGACCTGCACGCGTGCGTTCCACTCATACAAATCTTTTTCCTCAGGAGTCGTGCCCAAGTTACGCGCTTTCTCAATCCATGTGCCTACCTTAAACTCAGGGCGGGAAGCCAATAATTTATCCTGCAACAGAATCAGCTCGAGGAAACGTTGTGAAGCAGCCGCAAACAGTTCCTTTTCTCCTGCCTTATATGCATCTATCATAATAGGATATACCAAACGCCCTTTTTCCGCCACTGCCTGACGGACAATATCTATCAAATCATATTCAAAATTATTATTTCCCTTAAAGGCATCGGCTGCCGAAAGCATCATGCCTGCCGCACGGATTATATCTTCCGGTTTATAATAAGGCTCCATCTCGCTCCAACTGGATACCTGATAAACATCATAATCCGGCCGGCCGCAGAAGACAGATTCATGTGTTCCTTGCTGTGTGTTCTTTGCCGGACAGTTATAAATGGTATTACTCAACAGCAACCATGCATCCTGAACAGCTTTGTCGGCCTTGCCATAACGCGCCACAGTATAGTTTTTCAGCCATTCGTCTTTGTCAAACAGAACAGGACGCCAAGGCAGTTCACACAACAGTTCGAACATCACCGGATTATTTTCCGAACCTTCCATAGTCATACCCACTCCTTTCATTGTCTTTCCGAAAGAAGACGTTTTTGCCTTATAGAACTCATCGATGACATGCTTCATCTTTCCATGCAGCCCTACATTGCCTCCATAGTTCAACAACATACAGTAGAGCCAGTCATGCTTGCCGAAACCTTCTTTACGATACCAAGTCGATTCAGGGTCACCCCATTGAGGACGACTCTCGGCAAAAAGGTCGAGCACTATCAAATCTCCGGCAGGAAGATTCTCAATCATCTTTTGACGAGGATTCGCCTGCCATGCCTGAGCCACCCAGACCGCTTTCGGATTCGCCTTTTTCATTGCCCCCCAGATAGCCTGGCCTGCAGCATTCAAATCGACACCTGCCACACTGCCTCCTTCATGGAAGGGGTCCATACTGTAAAAATCGGCTTTGCCATACAGACGACTCATCTCCTTATAATAAAGGTCGGCTATTTCATTGAAACGAGGATCTGTAGGCTGCAAGAAAGCAGGACGTCGATAACCGCACCATAAACCCGGATCGGAAACATTCAGCCCCAAACGCTCTTTGGCATTGTGAGGAACCATGCCCGAGTAGCCCGGCAATACCGGCTGGATGCCATATTCACGCATACGCTTCAAGATTTGTTTCTGTAAAGTTTCACGCTGTTTATACCAGCTGTCCGGGTTAGGACCGCCCCAACCCTCCAGGTTATTCATCAACCACCATCCCTGAAAAGCAGGACCGGCAATAAATTCATTGATTTCGTCTTTGGTATAGCCCAGTTTGGTTAATACATTATACCACACCACATCTGCACCTACCACTGCCAAAGGAAGGTTGATGCCATGCAATGCCATCCAGTCTATTTCCTTCTCCCAACGATTCCAATCCCAAAAGGCCATGGTATAGGAATAGGTACAATAATTGAAGTCATAACGATACTTCAAATCTGTTTCATGACGTTCTTTCTGAGGCACGGCAGGAAGTACGGCAGGAAGTTGTGCCGTCATACCGTTCCACGAAAGTTGGACACCCGCATAGTACTTCAAGTACCAGTTCAGTCCTGTGGCAATGCTCACATAATTATTGCCGCGAATCACTACTTTATCACCTTTTTGGTCTAATTCAAAGAAATCAGTGGGCGACTTCACCTGCTCAATGACAAACTTGCGTGAGGCCCCCTTATCAATACGTTCCAACAAACCTTGTATGGGAGAAGCCGCTTTAACAACCACTGCCAGACAGAGCATGCAAATAAGACAAATCGTTCTCATGTTCATTTTATGATTTAAAAGTTAATATTCTGTTTATAAAGGCAACTTGCAAACGTGTATACCGGGAGAAGAGAAAGAGATTTCTTTTTCCACACCATTGTTTGCAAACATAAATTTAACGGTATCGGGGCCGGTGGTCTGAACCCGTACCGTCCATCCGTCAACTTCCTTCACAATAGAAAGCACATCGGTGGTATTGCTTGACGGAGCTACCGCCAGCTGAGCCGCACAATGAATCGTACCGAGTTGATAACGGGCTATGGACAGGCGGAATTTGCCATTTCCATAGACAAAAGTATAAGGATGCATTTCCTTATCACTCTGCCAGTCTGTATTCAATACATAAAGTGTACGGCGCCCGCCATCCTGCCATGCTGCAAACCCTACTGACGGAGCAGCATCTATCCAGCCATTCTCTGCCTCGGGCTTAACAGTCGACGCAGCAACATCCTGCATGACTTTTATATAGTCCGCCTTCAACGGTTCTTCTGCCGGATACAAAGGTGTCGGGAAATAAATCACCTTTCCTTTGCCATAGCCCAATACCGTTTGTTGTGTCAGGTTTCGGTAGTCTTCTCCCAACATCTCGCGAACAGGGGCATCATCTTGCGGGAAGACAGGTTGTTCATCCGGCTGCAAGCCGGCATTGATATGGGCAGCAGACAGAATCAGTGTTCCTCCATTGAAGACATAATCGCGTATACGTTCAAAATCTCCCTTATCATAGGTATTCCATCCCAAGAAAATCATCGCTTTATATCGGTTCATCACATCCTGCGGAGCCTCAACCGGCAACAAGTCAACCGGTCCGTAAGGCGTAGAAGTAAACCATCCTTCGGGACCGCATCCGTCAATGATATGATTGGGATAAAACACTTTCAGCAAATCAAAGCTTTCGCAAGCCTTGTTGAACTTCCACTTTTCGCCGTCTTGTGACCACAAGCTGCCGCGTCCAAAAGATTTCCATGCATCATTCCGCCCCTGAATCACAGCTATATTGCTATGAAACTCTCCACGACGGTTGTGAGTCTCAATAAAATCAAGCATGCGGTGCTGTGCCGCAATGTGTTCTTTACCCGATGGAGAATAGCGGTCGTTCATAAATTCGTCTGTCCACAGAGCCTCTTCCGTGTTCATGTGTGACGAACCGTGCATATAGGCCGCAGCCAATGAAAGATAGAGACGCAACGAATGTTTAGGGTCAGTGAAAGGGCCGCTTCCCCATTGCATTGCATGCAACGAACCATATACCGGACGGCTGTATGCCAAAGATGCACCACGCAGGGCAGAAAGTATCGTCTCTTCAGGGCCATACATCTGTTCGGCTCCCGCCCATTCATAACCTGCCTGATAAAAATAACGGAATAAGGAAGAAGGGCCTGTATGACGCACACTTTCTCCTTTAGAGTAACGCAAGTTGGATACCAGTTTCTGGGCTCCGTCTGCCATATCGGTCACACCCTCCGTATCATAATGGATAAATGTGCCATGGTCTGTGTAAATAGGACGATGCTTCGCAAAGATACCACCCCAGGGACGATTGCGGGCAGCCATGTCCGAATGCAGTCCCTGATATTTGAAATGTTGCCAATAATAGTAACCACCATCATTCTCATGGGCTTGTTTTCCACGGAACATGGGTGAGGCAAGTTCTTCATTTGTCGGATTCAAGCGATTACCTGCCAAGGTTCTACCTTCCACCTGCCATGCATAAGGTATCTTCAGACGATTCAGTAAACGGGTATAATATCCTATTGTTTCCGGATTGGTTATGCGGCATCCACTCCATTGGTAAGAAGGACGGAACTGATACCAGTTACCTATGCGTTGTGATATATACCATTTAAAGAAATAACTGTATGGAGTATATTGCTTGTCGATATAGATTTCATCTCCCGAAGAAATATATATATTCTCGGGAGCCCGTTCCACAATCTGTTCTATCACAGCAGCCTCGCTACGGCTACCGTCACTAAACTCTATTTTCACACCGGCCAGACAAGAATCCGCCCTGAACTCTACAACGTGCAGTCCGGGTTCTTTAAACTGAACATCTTGTGCCACAGGCTGCAAAGCAACATCACCCCTCACCTGCAATTTCACGTCCGGACGGTTCGTCTCAATCAAAACACCGAAAGAGGCAGACTTGGATACATACTTAGGAACTGAAATAATCTCAAAGTCACGGGCCGTCTCTTCAATCAACTCCAATGTCCGCACCTCATAAGGAAAAGCAGCCCGGTGAGGCTCTTTCAACAAAGAGAGTTTAAAATGACCTGTTCCCTGCAAATCTTCGGGCAACAGAATATAAAAATCAGCTACATTGGAAGCACGGTCAAAGATATTACCCTCGAATACCTCCTTGCCGTTGAACTCCAATCTCCAACGCGGCCAACTGCGAGTAGCCAAATTACAACCTACCCAATAGTTCACTTGATCCGCTTTTTGTGCAAACTTTGTAAAAGGGACATGCCACACTGTTTTGCCATTCTGCTCCAAACGAGGTGCTTCCAACCAACATTCGCCACTGAAGCCGCTTCCCCCCACACACAGCAGAGCGCAAGCCACATGGTCGGGTAATGTAAAAGTACGGCTGACATCCTGATACTTTCCCGTACCGACAGGAACAGGCACAAACAACACACTGTCGGGGGCATCAAAAATATCCTGTGCCGCCCGTCCCGGTTTCTTATAATAAAGTTCCAGCTCCAATCCAAACCGTCCCTTAGCGTCCACAGTCAACTGCTGACGGCGGACCACCGGGATATGCACAGTCAGTTTTCCCGGTTTGAGTGCCTCTCCCATGACACGGAAGTAGGCATAACGCTCAAAAGCATCATTCTCTCCCTTGAAATAAAGAGAATACCGATCTTTACGAGTAACGACAGAGTCCAGATTATCATCAATAAAGAACTCACTTCGGCGGAACATCTCTTCACCACGTTCCTGAAAGGGAGCAGGCATCTTGATACCACCGGTTACACGCAGAAACTTGCGAGTGGGATACGTACGTTGGGGAAATGAAACAGCTTGTTCCAGACTATGTCCGGGTTGCAAGAGATAAGGATTTTCCGGCGTTTCCGAGGAATAGATAACCCGGCGTTCCTCCTTGTAAGGTGTTTCCCCAAAAAGCGGAAACACCTGTACAAAAGACAGAAGCAATAATAGCAAAGAGTGTTTTTTCATATCATAGAATCAATTATAGATAAATGTCCTTTCCAAAAGCCCAACCCAAATATGACTGTTTCAGGTCTTGAGTTTTACCGTTGAATGATACGGTATAGGCTTTTCTCAAATTACAGTGGAGATTGACTATCTGCTTTTCATTTGCTTTTACAGTCAGCCTGTTTCCCTGACGGGTTACCCGACAATTATAGCCTATCACCTCGCCATTGGGCTGTTCTACAACAAACGCATTGGTCAACATTGCCTCACCGATACATTTAAAGAGCTCGTGCACATCATTATCCTGTGTATTGACTGTCTGCCAGTCACTAATCATATTTACATATTGTTCACCAATCACAAACTCACGAGTGTCATATAATTCGGGATGCGGATTGCCAAAACTCAATGAATCTTCCGTCACATGAGTATCGGCACTGCAAGCCTGCTTCACTTTCAGATACGGATCGACCACAAAAGCCCAACGTAAATCACCGGAACGGAAATCAATCAAATTAGAGAAAGCACCCATGGCATTAAATGTCTCTTTCAACCAACGCTCTTCACCGGTCAGCAAATAAGCATAGTAGGTGGCATAAGCACGCCAGCCACTCCAACCGTGAGGCGAGTTGAACATATTAGGCAGCATCTGCACGTCATATTGAGCCTCCCAATAGCGCATGGTTCCCCCACGACGTCGAGCATCGGGAACACGCAACTGAGTCAGGCAATCATGGCTGTTCAATATCTGCAACATGGCATCCGTATAATGTTTGCGTTCCTTTTCATCCTGCTGCATCAATGCAAGCATACCGATTTGAAGCGCCGAACAGGAAATCATCCCATCCTCAAAAGTCAACTCACCTTCAGTCTCAAAATCACCTTGTGAGGCCACCAACTGGTCGATGGCACGTTTGGCAGAAGCATAGTGACGGTCGGCAGCCTCTTTCCACATACTCTCCGTCTTGCCCAGTTCACGTTCGACCAAAGTAAGTTCCAACATACTTTTCGCTACATAAATAACGCTGGTATACACCGTATTATGGTTTACATAAGCTCCGTCTTTACGCTGCCAGGTATTCATCAGCCAGTCCGCCAAACGAAACGCCTTCTTCAAATCCTCCACATCGCCATAGGCTTCATATTTATCAACCAACAATCCTATTGTTCCCGATGTATTCTGAATACGTGAAGCATGATATAACGGCACCATCTTTGTCTGGTCGTGCAGCAGCCCGAACAAATAATCAAAACGACTGCGCAAAGCCTCATCCAATTGCTTTTCCGGGAAATACCTGGCTGCAATAAAAGAAGAATGGAAACCATACCAGCTCTCGATATGGGAAGTTGCTTTCTGATGATATTTCAATGCGCCTTTCCGGGCATGTTCCATTGTCCATTCCCAAGAAGCATGAGCCGACAGCACTCCCTGCGACTGCTTGTCGCCGTCCGTAACCTTCACTGTATAAAGTCCCACAGAAGGAAGTGTACAAGATATTTCCTTCACATTGCCCGACTTGCTTTTCACAGTAACTTTCTGGAGTTCTCCTTTACTGTCTGTCACCTCAACAGTCGGAGCAGAAGCCAGTACCTCAAATATTGCAGTTTCTTTAGGCTGATAAACCGTTTGAGGCATACGAATCATAGGCACAGCGGCCACCTTATGAATCGTTTCTTCAAATTCGCCCGGGGTATTGATATCAACAAAAGCAATCGTCCACATTTTACGCTCTCCTTGTTTCAAAACCCACAAATCCTGCGGACAGTGCTGAGGCAAAGGCAGTGCATTCATCAAATCGAGATTCAAAGATTCGATACGGTGCCCCATAAACCAATGAGGAGCCGGATCCTGATATCCCAAATTATAATCCACACTCCACGATGCAACAGGCTGTGGTGAAACAACCCCCAGCGTATGTCCCGACGGAGTCTGAAGATAACCGTAGAAATGAGTTTTCTCATTCATCATCAGCGTAGGAAAATACTTACCGAACCAATCCGGATACTTATCCATATAAGTATCAATACCCAATTTCAATCCTGCCTTTACGGGTTGGAAAGGAACATTCCCCTTATTTTCCAATGTAACCTCCATGGCAGGCTGCCCTTTCCATTCTTTATAAGTAAGGCGGCACTCCACACCGTCGATGGTTGCGCGATAAGAACGGTAACCATCCGGTATCCAATCCGCTTTTATATTCCCATTGCCCATGTTGGCATAAAAACTGGGGCCCGCATTACTCTTATCATGGAAAAAAGGTACCGTATCATTACGCTGACTACCTTTAAAAACAATCTGCTCCAATGTCCCTTTATCCGAGATGCGACATTCCCAACCGCTGCGTTTCCATATTGTAGTTTGTGCAAAAGCGCTCATTCCCCATAGCAAGGTTCCTATAATCAAACAACTTTTCTTCATAATATAAATCCTATTATTCTATCTTTTTCAGAGTAAAGCAGTCAATATCGGGTGCCCAACAATAAGGGCTTCCCATACGGACCACATTATTTCCCGGTTTCAAACGTACCTGTACCGTTACACACGCAAGTTGCTGTCCATCGGTTCCGGCAAGGTCTCTCAGCAGGATACTCTTTTCATTGTTTACTTTAATTTCCAGCTTGCGGTCTGCATGAGGCACATATTGAATATTCATTTCATACATTCCACCCTTTTCGCTATATACTTTATTCCACTCGGCATAGTTCTCGGCACGACCTCCCAGATAGCCAACCTTCATACCGCCGGATGCTTCTTTCATCGGTGCATACAAAATGGTTTTCGGACGAAGCCCCAAGTCATTAAAACAAGGCAGATAAGCCCATTCAGCCTCATAACGTACAGGCTCAAGACGTTGCTCCGCTTCCATACGCAAAATCAGGACACTATGTGCAGGCAATTGCCGATTCAATGTTCCCTGAACTGCGGGAAGATCTTTTTGCTTCACCAAATCACGCATCTTCACTTTACCTCCCATTTCCAAAACGCTCATAGGAACGGAAAAATCACAAATGCTGTCAGAAGGGTTATACAAAGCCACCGCACGCACTTTACCGCGTTCTTTTTCTATGTCTTTTACCAATACATAACCCCTATTCTCATGCTGCACCACATAAGCCTGTAGTCCCAACGGGTCCTGATTCAAGGCAATCAGTTCCTTATTTTTCAAAAGCTTCAGCGAAGCCTCTGGAATTGTTGTCAGATCACAACCTATCAGCAACGGAGAACTCATGATGCACCACATACCGAAATGCACCTCTTCTTCTTCCGGCTTCAGCCCGCGACCAATCTCCAACATATCCATATCATTATAATGACCGTCTCCTGCATACGCAGAAAGATACAAGTTCTTATCAATGATATGTTTCACAGAGCTCCATCTTGGACTGATATCACCACTGATACGCCATGAACAACCGATATTCTTTGCCCATGTACCCGGGAAAGCCCATCGGCACACATTGATGGAAACATGGTTGCCTGCCACTTTGTCAAAAGCACGGCGAATCTCTGTATATCGTTTTTCCTCATCCAGACTCAATTCCTGAGAAGCACCGCAATAATCTATCTTAATGAAATCAAAGCCCCATTCATTGAAATATAAATCGGCATCCTGATGCTCATGACCATACAGACCCGAACCTACTCCATTGACATCCTTATCCCAAATGGAACCGCAAGTATTACTTCCGGCGTCCGAATAGATACCGGCTTTCAACCCCAAAGAATGAATATGATCTGCCACCCCTTTCAGTCCGTTCGGAAAACGTTCCGGATGAGTCTGCATAATGCCGTGCTCATCGCGCCAGCCGAAAAATCCGTCATCTACATTGACATAGTTATATCCAACTTCTTTCAAGCCTTTCTGCACCATAGCATCAGCCTGTTTCTTTATCAAAGACTCATTGATATTCACCCGATAAGTATTCCATGAACTCCATCCCATCACAGGAGGATCGAATACATTTCCATTCCCGGCAAATGTCACCGAAGACATGCCCAAAGCTAGCGCACATAACAATAATTTATTCATAATAACCAACCATTAATGAATGCTTTATTAATTCCGTCAGATTTTTATATAAATCTTCTTTCTATATAAATATGCTCCGACCAACCATACAACTCCCACAAAAAGAAAAGCATAGACAAATGAAGTAAAGGCATTATCGCCCAACCAACCGGATAAACCGGCATATATAATGTCGTGCATATTCTGTTCTTGCAGCGGTAAACTGTCAGCTAATATATATAATATCTCACTAAGTACATAGCAAAACAACGGATTTACGCCAAATATGGCAAAAACCCAAGTCTTCTGACATTTCTTCGTCACATCGATATACCACAGCAAAATGGACAAAAGAAGAACAGAAAAGCCGCAAGTAACCAACACAAATGTAGGCGACCACACCTTTTTGTTCAGAGGGCATACATCCTGCAGCAGAAAGCCTGCTATCAGCCCCATAGCTCCATAAAGGAATAAACGGTTCAGTTTGTCCTTCATATCGGGAGTCTCCATGCAGATTTTTCCAAACCAGAAACCTATCAGAACTTGGGCAATGGAAGGAATCGTACTCAACACCCCCTCCGGGTCTATTCCCCGGTCATTATACATGTGCGACACACCCAATACAAACTTATCCGCATGAGAAAGAATATTCTCCGGACCGTATACAAAACCGTTACCGGCCAACAGAATTCCATAATATACAATCAAAATGGCAGCCACCAGATAAGGGATATAACGATGACGAATCGTAGTGACCAGCAATGAGCCTATTCCATAGCACAAAGCAAGACGCTGCAACACACCCAATATGCGTACATGAGCCAGCGATGCAAAAGCCGCCTTCCAAGGGCTGCCTACAAAATCGGGTTGCAGAGACGCTTCGCGCAATGTACCCAGAAAAGTAGCAGTGCCGTAAATAAACGTACCGATAATAAAAATAAGAAAAGTGCGACGGATAATTTTCAGGAATAATGCTTTATGCAAAGTAAAAGAGAATTTCTTCAGAGAGATATACATGGACATTCCCATCATAAACATGAACAAAGGATAAATGACATCCGCCATTGTCAAACCATTCCAGGGAGAATGTAATAAAGGGGGATAGACATAACTCCATGTTCCGGGACTGTTCACCAATATCATGCCTCCTATCGTCAATCCACGAAGCACATCCAAAGCTAACAAACGTTGTTTCATAATAATGCAAGTATTAGATTAGAGAGTCAAAGGTATAAATAAAAGATATAGTTCTAAAAAAGGCTGCCGGATTTATTTTCCCAGCAGCCTCTTTATCTTAATTATCAGTATCCGGGATTTTGGATAATCTTACCTTTACTCTCATCTATTACACTCTGCGGTAGCGGCATCAGAGTCATATAATCCTGTGCTGTGGGCGACTGTTTGTATTTGCGAGCATACTCAATATATCTTCCATAACGAATCAAATCCGAACGGCGAACACCTTCGAACCATAATTCATGTCCGCGCTCTGTCAGCACCGCTTCAAGGAAGGCGTCAGCTCCGACAAAGTCAGCTGTAGTGTAAGCAGGAAGTCCGGCACGTGTATGTACCATATTCAACAGTTCAACAGCTTCCGAAGTTACTGTATTGCCTTCGCGAACGATAGCCTCAGCCAGCAAAGTAAGCACATCGGCATAACGATATACAATCCAGTCAACCTGACTTTCCTCACCGGTAGCAGCAGGGTCTTCACCATATTTAACAGGCATTGCACCTTTCACCAATACAGAACCGGGATTCTGTTCATTATAGTGTGTACCGTCTTCAGCAACAAAGTCTCCTACCAACACTTCCAAACGCTCGTCTGCCGAGTCGAAAGTATGATAAAAATCCCAAAGGACACGGTAACCGCCCCACTTCTGAATGCTTTCGTTCTTAGTCGGGTATTCACTGGAAAGCACATGAGCCAACCACATCTGCTGGTTTACGCTGCTGCTGCAAACGCATGCCCAGATTGTTTCGGCATTACCTTCGTTTTCCAAAGTAAAGATATCCTTGTAGTTGTCCATCAATTTATATCCATACTCCGGTTTCATCAACTCACGACCACATTCGATAGCTTTTGTCCAATTCTTTTCGTGCATATAAAGCTTCATCAATACGGTATAAGCCAAACCTTTGGTAAAACGTCCATAGTTAGTGTCCGAAACTTTATAAGTGGCCGGAAGAACAGCGATGGCTGCATGCAAATCATCTTCGATAAACTTCACCATCTCTTCTTGTGAGACACGGGGTGCCACCTCGTCAGACAATGGATTATTCAATAAGTCCAAAGAAGCAATCTGAATAGGACCATACATATCATACAACACATAGGCCAACCAACCGCGTCCACAATGCAATTCTGCATTCAAACGTGCTTTTACATCATCTTTCATGGGCACGTTGGCAATACGTTCCATGGTCAGAGTCATTTTACTTATATCACGGATATAAGTACTGTAAGTAGTAGTCAGACCACCGGAATTGGCTGTAAAGTTCATCTGAATCATATCCGGCCAAACTGCATCATTCCACTGACAATCACCAATATCCGAACTCATGTCACTGATTACATGAATACCTCCTTGTGAAGAAGCATACAATCCACTATACCAACTTGAGCGGAAAGGAGCATAAGCAGCCGAAGTCACTAATGAGTTCGCATCGTCTTCATTGGTCGGGAAAATTCCCGGATTAATCACATTATACATCTCTGACTCCAGATTGGTACAAGAAGGACAGAATGTAGCTGCAACGAGTGCTAACGAAAATATCGATAATATCTTTTTCATTTCAATCTTGTCTTTTTATAGGTTATTAAAATGTAATGTCCAGTCCCAAGCTAAAGCTTCTTACATTGGGATATGCCCAAACAGAGTTATCTGTTTCAAGGTCAAGACCGTCATACGGAGTAATAGTGAACGGATTATTGATATCTGCATAGATACGAACGTTTGACAACGCCTTCTTAACCGGAATAGTATAACCTACGGTTATGTTACGACAACGGACAAACCAGCTCTTCTGCAAATAATAGTCACCGATTCCCCAAGTACTCTTATCCTGGAAATAGCCCGGACGAGAAGCCGACTGATTATCATGTGTCCATACTTCTGCAGCACTGTTAGGCATGTTGTAACCACGATACATATTTACGATACCAGTCATACCGGCAGAACCTGTCAGCCAAAGGTCTTTATAAGAACCGGAGTTCAAGACATTAAACTGTCCATAGAAATAAATATTGAAATCAAAGTTTTTGTAACGGAGCGTATTGTTCAATCCCAACAGATAACCCGGGTCTTCACTACCGTAAATCACTTTATCGGCATCATTCAGTTTTCCATCAGGCTTACCTGATTTCATAGGAATACCGTGTTTATCCACTTTAATAGATCCGTCTTCATTATATACATAGCCATCGATATCTTTGATTTTCACCTGTCCCGGTAATGAACCCGGCATCCAGTCTACTGTTTCACCGACCTGAATCAAACCGTCAGACACATATCCGTATTTGTAGCGGATAGGCGCATTGTATTGTGAATAGGCAGCCGGTTTCCAGCTTGCGTCACGTGTGTTCCATTTATCACGATAGAATGAGAAAGTAAAGTCAGTATTCCAACTGAAGTCCTTCGAATTGAAATTGGTGGTATTAACTGTCAATTCAAATCCCTGGCTCTGTGTTTTACCGATGTTAGCGGCAATCTTGGATGCTTCATTGAAAATAAGCAGGCTGCGTTCGCTCAACAAGTCTGAAACAACTTTGTGGAAATATTCGGCAGTCACATTCACGCGGTTATTGAAGAAACCTAAGTCAAGACCGATGTTCCATTCTGTAGTCGTCTCCCATTTCAAGTCAGGGTTACCCATCTGGCTCAAATAAACACCTACATATTCTGTTCCACCAAATTCATTGTTATTACCGGTCTGATAATAGCTGATGGCACGGTTGCCGATGTTAGAGTTACCAGTCTGACCGAAGCTGACACGCAATTTACCGTTAGAAAGTACAGAAGCCATCGGTTTCATGAATTCCTCTTCGGTGAATCTCCAACCCAAAGCTACTGATGGGAAATAACCCCAACGATTGTTTTCGGCAAAGTTTGATGCACCATCGGCACGCAATGTAGCAGTCAACAAATAGCGGTCTTTATATGAATAGTTCACACGACCGAAGAATGAAGCCATTTCGTCTTTTGACGCCGAAGAGCCAACAGAAGGTTTCGGATAAGCACCGGCTCCAATATTATTATATAAGAAACCGTCAATCAAGAACTGGCTGTTGCCGGCAGACAATGCTTCGTCTGTGAAACGCTGGAATGAGTAACCGAGCAAAGCACTAAAGTTATGGTCACCCAATGTTTTGGTATAGTTAGCAGTAAGTTCCATCAAATAGTCAGACTTGTCATATTGTGCAATATCTGCCTGTCCGCCTTTTTTCTGACCATACAAAGTGGTCTTAGGCATATAAACGCTACGTTTCTGATAGTTACGGTCGATACCGAAGTTAGCTTTCAAAGTCAAATCCTGAATAGGCTTCACTTCAACAAAAGCAGTAGCAAGCAATCTCTCTTTCATTGTTTTGTCTGTGATTTCCAACAATGATACCGGGTTAGGCAAGAAAGCAGCCTGAGAATTCAATGTATAATCACCGTTTTCGTCTCTGATTGGCAACAGCGGATTAAACTGTGCAGCAGCCACCATGATACTTGCGTTTTCATTCTGTCCGGAACCCAAAGGCACATTGTTAGTTTGGTGTCTGGACAAAGTCATGTTCACTCCCAGGTTAACATACTTGCTCACCTTCTGTTCCAAATTGATACGGCCCGTATAACGTTCCATATCATTATTCTTCACCACACCATTCTGTTTGAAGAAGTTACCAGAAACCAAATACTTGGTCATATCGGTACCACCTGTTACAGAAACATTGTGCTGAGTCTGGAAACCTGTACGGGTAATTTCGTCAAACCAGTCAGTATTATTGGCTGGAGCATTGATTTGAGCATCTGTATAATAAGGCTTATAAGCTGTAGAAGCATCACCTTCGGCTTTTCCACCATATACACCGATACCGTTTGATCTCATCCATTCTTCTTTGGCATAGCGGTTGGACTGCAACATGAAGTCGCGAGCGCTCAACATATCATAGTCACTTGCCAATGTCTGAACAGTAGCTGTTCCGGAGTAAGTAACCTTCGGAGCACCTGTTTTACCCTTTTTAGTAGTGATAATAATTACACCGTTACCGGCACGTGCACCATAGATAGCAGTAGAGCTGGCATCTTTCAGAACTTCGATAGACTCGATATCGTTCGGGTTGATAGAAGCCAAAATATTATCCGAGCTACCTGCATCATATTTACCGGTTTTAACAGCATCGTCTGAAGCCGGGCTTACAGGGAATCCGTCAATAATCACTAATGGATCGTTACCGGCATTGACAGAAGCAGCACCACGGATACGGAAATTAGAACCACTACCCGGCTGTGCACTTACCATATTTACCTGCAAACCGGCAGCCTTACCTGCCAAAGCATGGCTGATGGTAGATACGGTTCCCACAGGAGCATCGTCCATCTTGACAGAAGCAACAGCACCGGTCAAATCTTTTTTCTTCATTGTACCATAACCGACAACAATAACTTCATCCAACATCTCGGTATCTTCGCTCATAGTAACAGCCAATTGTTTGCCTGCCTGAGGTTTCAAAACCTGTGTCTTATAACCGATATAAGAAACTTCCAATTCTGCTTTAGCCGAGCTTACGGTTAAAATAAATTTACCATCCAAATCAGTTACAGTACCGTTTGTTGTTCCTTTTTCCACTACACTGGCACCGATAATAGGTTCACCGGTTGCATCAAGTACTGTACCACTTACCACAGTAGAAGTCTGTTTAACAGCTTTAGTTCCTTCTGTAGAGAGGATAATTTTCTTATCCAAAACAGAATAAGTCACATTCGTTCCGGCAAATACCTTCTCCAGAACTTCAAACACATTTCCTTGATTAGCCGAAACAGACACACGACGATTCAAATCTACATGTTTATTATTGAAAAAGAAATCAAAACCGGTTTTTGCCTTGATCTGATTCAATACTGTTTCAACTGTTTGATTACTAGCATCAATGCTGATTTTTGTTTTTTGCGCATACGTTTCTGCTGCATGAGTCAAGCTCAATGAGCAGGCGAGAAATAGAACACATAGTCTCATAAACAATGGGATTTTGTTAAATGATAGCCATAACGACTTTATCATCCAGAATACTTGGATGCTAAAAGGATTTTGCATAATTTTGTATAGACTGAGGTTAATAAAAATGTTATCTTAGCTTGTCGCCAAACAAGCTTTAAAAAGTTTTCATTTTTCCATGCGGTAGATACGCCAATATCTTCCGCATGTTTTTTGTTTTAAGGCGCTCTCTTTTGTTTCATAATATTTTTAAAAGGTTAATAAGGTTTTATTTAATACATCTCTATCCGCTGTTTTTTATCAGAAATATTATCACTGTCCAAATAACGCCAATTTATTTTGGACGAGATTTTAAAATATTCCAAGATACGTTCCAAACGCTGAGTAGAGAACGTTCCTGTAAACGAGTATTCCTTAATGCGATTATTCTTCACAATAAAGTCCACATTATAGCGTTTACCCAACATACGAAGGATATCCTCCATAGAGGTATTGTTAAATACTATCTTACCATCTTTCCAGGCAATCTCCGATTCGCAAGAGGTAGCAAACATTTTCGTCTCACCCGATACCGGAGTGTACACCAGTTTATGATGAGGCTTCAGCTTTACCATCTTGGCTTCTCCTACTTTATCTTTAAAGAAAAAGCCAACACTTCCTTCCACCAATGTAGTCGAAATCCGACCGTCGGCGGCATACGCCTCCACATTAAAACTAGTTCCGTATACTTCTATTTGTGACTGATGAACAGTAGAAATAACAAAACGTTTCTCTTCATTTTTCGTCACATCAAAATAAGCCTCACCAATTAACTCCACTTCACGGCTTTCGCCTATAAAGCGGGAAGGATAACGCAATGAAGACTCAGAATTCAAATAAACCACAGTATTATCAGGCAATACGACCGAAGTAGTCATTCCCGGATTTGTCTTTATTTCAATCATTTGAGCCACTTCCTGCTGCTCATCCTTATCCTGATACATCCACAAAACAGCAATCAATAGTGGGATGGACACCATTGCAGCTATTCGTTGCGTCCATTCCCACCAAGAGATTCTTTTTTTGTTCATCCTACCTTTTACCTTCCTTAATGCCTTTTCTATATCTACACTTTTCATCACATGCAGCGTATCGGCGGCCCAATAAAGCGCATGAATCTGATTCACAATCTTACGGTGAGATTCATCCTGCGCTATCCATTCCTCCACCAACCGACTTTCCGCTTCCGTTGTCATTCCTTCACAGAAACGAGGCAACAGTTCCTCTATGCTATTATTATATGTATTATCCGTATCTGTCATCTTTGAGCTCATTTACTATTAAGACAAGTTCCGAAGAAAGATTCCTAAACAAAAAATGATATTTTTTTAAAAAAAAGTATTTTAGTATTAAAAACATAGACGAAAAACTTATCTTTGCAAACAAGTTAACGAGGAATAATAAGATGAAAACAGACAAAAATATAGAAGATATGGCTTTACTGAGTTCCCTCCGAAAAGGGGAACAGAAAGCGTTCGACAGTCTGTTCAGAAAATATTATCCGATGCTATGCGCTTATGCCCACCGTTTCATTGAAATGGAAGATGCGGAAGAGATTGTTCAGGAAATCATGCTCTGGGTATGGGAAAAGCGTTCGGAACTGATAATCGAATCCTCCCTCAACCAGTATCTTTTCAAAATGACCTATCACCGGGCATTAAACCTTATAACCAAGAAAGAAATCACTAGCCGGGCAGAAACCTTTTTCTATACCAAAAATCAGGAAGCGACGGAGGATGTGAATTATTATCAGATAGAAGAACTGAGCAAAAGAATCGAAAAGGCAATAGCTGCATTACCCGAATCTTATCAGACGGCATTTGTTATGCATCGTTTTAAAGGCATGAGCTATAAAGATATCGCCGCCATTTATAATGTGTCCCCCAAAACAATAGACTACCGCATTCAGCAAGCCTTGAAATTACTGAGAGAAGACCTAAAGGATTATTTGCCACTGACAGTATTGCTGGCATTGCATATCGGCTGATATGCAAATTTATTTTTTACCGGTTAATTCTTACTTTCTATACCTCTTCCATCCTTTCCAGTTCCCATCCGCAGAACTGCATCACAATGCAATGCAGGCGGGTTCCCCTGCA